>ENA-ORPF01002134-ORPF01002134.1-human-gut-metagenome-genome-assembly--contig:-NODE-2134-length-13930-cov-2.935495_pt1 | contig 13930 bp, 9 predicted proteins | sample MGYA00242140_ERZ509070 | MGnify/ENA primary metagenome ERZ509070 (study PRJEB26280, sample SAMEA2338713) | human gut metagenome | biome: human gut; feature: human-associated habitat; material: faeces... | reverse complement strand
TTTTAATACATAATCATCCTCATAAAAGCCATCTTCCCACAATTCTTTTGCTTCTTCAAAGGACATATGCGGATCTGCCTCTGGTTCTTCATTCTGTATCTCTTCCACTTCTGCAACCGATTCTTCTACTTCCGGTTCTTTTGTAATTTCCTCTGGTTCAGAATTACTCATAATGTCAAATAAAGACATCTGGTATCCTGTCAAGCCTTCCGTCTGCTCTGCTACTTCCTGTGCCGGGAAAATTGTATAGCAGCCCTCCACATACTGATGTACCTCTGTTAAAAGCTGTAATTTCTTCTCATAAGTTTCATTCACTGATTCAAAATCCAATGGCAGCATTGCCAGTGCATCGTCCATCGCCTGTAACAGTTTCTGTGCCTGTTCCGAATCATTCAGCATAACAGGTAATTCTTTTCTTGCTTCTTCATTGAAGAAATCCTGTTTAAATGGACGCTCAATTTCTTCTGGCAGTCTTGCATAAAAGCTGATCACTTTCCCTGCAATTCGTTCCCTTTCATAATCTGGCATACGGGAATAATCAGCAGAATGTAAAAACTGTTGGTTGTCAATCAGATAGCCAACTCTTTTCGCCACTTTTGCCCAGGGAAGCAACACCGAAGTATCTGGATTCCCATAGGTTCCTCTCTCCAGTTTCAACCCTTTTCCGTCATAATCTGCATGAGAATTATCTGCACCACATAAAGCGTGGCTACAACCACCTGTACCGTATTTTTCCTTAATAAAATCTGTTCTCGCCTTATCATCTTCATTCAGAAGATAAAACGAATAGGTAGAAAGCCTGCCATCAGAATAAGGGCCTCCACCGGCAAGAAAAGCGTCTATTTCATCCTGAGTAATAAACACCTTATGTTCCTGCCATGCAAATTCCTCCCTGGCACTGTATGGAACCACTTCTGCTGCAAATTTCTGGAACTGACTGGATATTCTGACTGGGTTATAGGTACGGAACCGCATAATGCTTCTATCTTCCTCATAAGCCATTGCCAGTCCTTCCAGACGCTCATTCATATCTGACAGCCACTGCGAATCTGACAGCTTTTCTTCCAGATAATCTGTTATTTCCGGATAAATACTGCGAAGATGTGGTAAATCCTCTTCATCAAAGACAAGTTCCGCTACACCCTCTGCCATATCCGCTTTCATATAGGCAAGTGCCTGGGCATGTTCCTTTATCGCATTTTCCCTTGCAACATCAAGTACGGACTGTGGTGCATACTCACCCTGTTTCAAAAGCTGATGGATACGACTACTCACATCTTCCCAGGACAAAAATGCCTTATCCAGAATCTGATCGGTAACCGTATGACCTACTGCAATCTGCAATCCAGTTTCATCAAACCAGACCGAATACTCCATACCATTGATTTCAAAGCCTTTTCCACCAGTGCCATACTCCCGCTTCACAAACTCCGTATATTCCTCCGGTGTCTGTTCACTCATAAAATTATAGATAATACGAAGCTGGCTCTTGCTTCGGTTTCCTCCGGTTCTTAAAACCTCATCGACCACTTCACTTGGAATAACAATCTCTCCTGCATAAAGGGCAACTACTCTGTTTTCAATTTCTCGTTTCTGTTCATTTACAGACGGAAGTTCTGGCAAAGATAAAGCAGAGGCAATTTCTTCCTCTGCTTTACTTAACTGATCTTCACTTGTATCTTCAATTAACTGTATACCAATTCCGTCAAGATGCTCTCTTCCGCTGTTACCGTCAGACTGTTCATATGTGCTGTCCACGCCATCGGATTCTCCTCTTTCGACGGTGCCGGATTCTTCTCCAACAGCTTCTCCATCAGCACTTCCAATCTCTCCTGTGCTGCTTTCTCGACCTCCTCCAGATGACTGTTCAGTTTCCCGGTCAGCAACAGACTCTGATATAGGCTGTTCTTGTACTCCTTCAGAAATGTCCTCCGCAGCATTCCGTATTTCCCGATCTGTGCTTCTGTTTCCTGAATTGTCAGGTTCGGAAACAGATAATCCCCTTTGCGATGATATGTCAGTGCCATACTCATTTCCTCCTTCATTTTCCTGTGAATATTCTTTTTCTGTAATAGTATCGTTGTTTTCTCTGCTTTCACGAATTAACGTGTTAAAGTTATTATAATTCCTTTCTTCTGAATTTTCAATACCTTTTTTCATTTCTTCTAATGAAATGCGGTGTACATATCTTCCGATGTCCACCAGAACTGGTTCACTCGCTCTGCTTGTGGCATTTCCAATGAATGTCAGCACCGAAAGACGGTTGTAATCTGTAATATGTACAAAATCCATTTCCTCCTGCCGTTCCATTGGATCAAGTCCGCATCTGGAAGCAAGTGTATAATAAATGCTGTCCGTCAACAGGCTTCGGAACTCACTGCGGATGGTATCTTCCTCCAGTTCTTCCAGATAAGTTCCCTCTGTCACATACAGCAGGCCGTCCAGATACTCTTCCAGATTTTCCTCCACCATATACCTAGCGGTTGCCATCAAAGCATCCGAAAGATTTTCTGTATCTTTCGCTTCCAATCCATAAACTTCTTCCAGATGAAGCAATACTGCTTTCTGCTGTTCTTCCTGTAATTTCCACAGATATGGTGTTCTTCCACCATTTACCATATGGGTATCCTGAACATCGAATACATACCGAAGTCTTGTTTTCTGCGAGGTTTCATCTATAAGGGCAATTCCTTTTGCCCCTCTGTTTACCCACCGGAACATTTTTTGATTCCATAATTCCAGCGACGCACAGGCAGTTGCCTGTGGACGCTGTGCATGAATCAAAAGCTGATCCATAAATGGGTATCGGTATAATCTGGCTGCGGTATCCAGATAGTTCATCCAGTCCCTAGGTGAACTGCTGATACTGGATGCATGTAATTCTGCAAGACCTCTTATATCTTCCAATCGAGCCATAACCTTATTTCTCCTTCCGTCAGTTCTTTATTTTTTCTTTTTGTTGCTGTTTGTTTTCTTTTTTGGAAATTCCAGACTGAATCTGGCTTTTCCATCTTCCACCCCAAGTACAAGGTCAGCGTCAAATTTGCTGTCTTTTTTCTTGGAATACAACCCTTTTATATGGGTACGCCCCTTTTTCAGAAGCTCCACTGCCATCTTTTTATCCATTGACTTTTTCATGCTTTCCAGAAACCGATTTGACTTCCACAAAGCAAATGGACAGCTTCTGTCAGAACAATAATAATTAGTCTTACCCTCATATACATCGGAACCGCATACCGGGCATTTCCCAATTACTTCCCTTGCAGTCTGAAAACGATTCCGTTCTTCTTCCGGAATCGCCCTGCATACAGAAAGAATCTCGGTAATCATAGATACAATCCCATCCATAAATTCATCATCCTGGATTTTTCCCTTTTCCATCATCAGAAGCTGATTCTCCCATTCTGCTGTCAGGCTTGCGGATTTCAGATTCTCCGGCATTACATGAATCAGCTCACAGCCTGCCACCGTAGGAAGAATCTGTTTTCCTTTACGTTCTGCATACCCGGAAGATACCAGCTTCTCAATAATATTGGCTCTGGTTGCCGGTGTCCCAAGTCCCTTTTTTTCTGTTTCAGAATCAAATTCCTTATTTCCCGCTGTTTCCATTGCAGCAAGCAGAGTATCTTCGGTAAACATCTTCGGCGGGGAAGTATAATGGGTACTCTTCTCTGCTTTCACAGAAGCAAGAATCATTCCCTTCTCATATCCTTCTGGAAGTTCTGTCTTATTATCCGGTTCATCAGATTTCTTATCTTTCACGCAATATTTCCGAAAGGCTTCTTCCACTTCTTTAAATCCCATCTGTACAGGCAACTTTCCTTTCGCAGCAAATTCACATTCTTTGCACTGTACGCAAATTTCTGTCTGCTCATACAGGTAATCTTCTCCGGTTGCCTGTACAAGCTGCTGTCCGATCAGCATCAGAAGATTTTTCTTTCCATCTGAAAGTCCTCCCATACCTTTTTCTACTGCCTCTTTTGTCGGCAGGATTGCATGATGATCCGATACTTTCGCATTATTGATTACACGCTCTGCACTTCCTCCGGATTGCTCAGCTTCCAAAAATGGGAGAAAATCTGTCATTTCATCTGCAAGTGTTTCTACCGTTTCTTTCATATCTTCCGTTACATACTGGCTATCCGTTCTCGGATATGTAACCATCTTTTCCTCATACAGTTCCTGCAGCATATCCAGTGTTTTCTGAGCGGTGTATCCGAAATAACGGTTCGCCTCTCTCTGCAGACTAGTCAGATCATAAAGTTTCGGCGGTGAAATTCGTTTCTGCGCCTTTTTTACTTTTGTAACCATTGCTTCTGCCCCATCACAAAGCTTTCTTAATTCGTCTGCTTCTGCTTCAGACTGGATATTTTCTGAAGTTACCGTAAGTTTCCCATCTGACAGGGAAACCTTGTAATAGGCTTCTTTCTTGAAATGCTCGAACTTCTCTTTTCTTTCTGTCAGCATGGCAAGCGTCGGTGTCTGTACCCTGCCAACCACCAGACGTTTAAAATATCTGGTCGTATAGGCTCTCGTTGCGTTCATTCCGATCAGCCAGTCTGCCTGCGCTCTGCACACCGCAGCATTACAAAGACCTGCGTATTCTTTCCCGTCCTTTAAGGTCTGGAATCCTTTCTGAATTGCTTCATCTTCCATTGAACTGATCCACAGACGCTTCACTGGTTTCTGACAACCTGCCAGATCATAAACTCTTTTAAAAATTAGTTCTCCCTCTCGCCCGGCGTCACAGCCATTGACCAGATACGCCACATCTTCCCGATTCATTAAGCTGCACAATACTTCAAACTGCTTCTTTTTATCCTCTGATACCTGCACTTTCCATACTTCCGGGATGATCGGTAAATCCTCAAACTGCCATTTTGCATATTTTTCATCATAAATTTCCGGTGGCGCATACTCTGCGAGATGTCCCAGGCACCAACTGACAATACAACTGTTCCCCACCAGATAGCCGTCCTCTCTCTGATATGCAGATAAAATCTTTGCAAGACTCTGTGCCACGCTTGGTTTCTCTGCAATCACTAAAAATTTTGCCATATTTTCCTCCTGTTCCTGTCAAAAAGGCAGTCCCAAAAGAACTGCCCTTTCTCCATACCTTATGATTTTTTGTTATTTCTGCTGATTCTCTGCATTTTCTTCATCTTCATTGATGTAACTGTCATCAGCAAATTCCAGACCTTCCTCTACAATGCCATCCTCTTTTTTCTTTCTCAATTTTCCAAAAGCGAACATGCCAAGACCACCCAATGCCAGCGTTGCAACTGCTCCCAAAGCAATCCATCCAATCAGCTTGTTAATGCCAGATTCCTGCTTTGCCTCTGTTTCCGGCTGTGCTGTAGTTTCCGGTTCTGGTGTTGTAGTCGTTTCTGGAAGAACAACCGCAGATTCCTCTTTCTTTTCGGTTTCTTTGGTTTCATCTAAGAACTCTGCCAGATCATTTTCATCCACAAGTGACATCATGTACACATTTTCAGAAGTACCGGAACGGTCAATGACCATATAAAAGGTATTTCCATTCTTTGTCTGTACCGTCAGAAACTGTTTGGTACTGTCATTCTCCTTATCATCCACAAGCTGTCCGTTTCCCGGTGTAGAAAACGGTGTTCCCTCTGTGGCAGGCTGCTCTGCCGGCTGTTCTTCTATCACCTGTTCCACTGCTTCTGTCTGCTCTGCATTTTCATTTGCCTGTGCAAAAGCAGTCACACTGGCAGAACCAATCAGCATCGTTGCTGACAGCATAACCATCAAAACTTTTTTCATTACCTTATTCTTCATCTTCCAAATCCTCTCTTTCTTCTACTTGTCCGATTGACAAGTTTCTCTCCAGATTCTCTTCTTTCTTTGTATCTGTTTCGGAACTGTCCATAGAGAGATTGCCCTCCTCATCAAACTGCATGGTAACTGTTCCGTTCTGAATGCCATCCAGAAAAGTCAGCATCTCCCGGCTGTCCATTTTCATGGAACGGATTGCCTTGATGATTTCTGCATCCTCCATCTGCTTTTTCTGGATTTTCAGTTTCTTTACATATTCCTGTAATTCCAGAATCTTATCTTCAGTTTTCTGAATATCATCCAGAACCTTTTTTAATCGCATGTTCATCTTCCATCACTCCCTTCTAATGAAGCCTTCCAAATGCCATAAAATGCTGCTGCCAGTAAGAGCTTGCAATACTTGTATACTGAATCGGATTTCCACAATGGATCATCATGTTATTTCCTACATAAATTCCCACATGGCTTGCTCCCGGCGTATCATAAGTTCCCTGGAAAAAGATCAGATCTCCCGGCTTTGCATCAGACGGAGATACATAAGAACAATAAGACCGAAGCCCATCTGCAGTTGTTCTTCCCACGTTCCAGCCATTTCCGCAGTTATTGATTACCCAACATACGAAACCGGAACAATCAAAACTGGTAGATGGAGATGCACCGCCCCAAACATACGGATAACCCAGATATTTTTCTGCTTCCCGAATCATCTTAGCAAACTGTGGATCAGAAAGTGCTTCTGCCGGAATATCATATCCAAAGCCTGCCCCGCCTGTCGGAATTGAGTTAATGTCAAACAGATAATCACGATTTCCATAGTATTTGTTGTAAGCGTCATACTGCTCCTGTTCCTTATCTGTCATACGGTTTCTTAAAACTGCATCCAAATTATGGTTCGTGAGTGTTACATCCAAACGGTTCACTTCTCTTGTCGTTGTTACTTCCACTTCCTGACTTCCGTTGCTGTCTGCTATGTACGCTTCCCAGGTCTGATGCCCATGTGCTGATGCAGAAGCATGATCGCCATAATATACATCAAACTGAACACCATATCTTGCAAATGCTCCCGTATCTTCTACTACATATTCCACTCCATTCATAACAACATGGGTTCCCATTGGCACAAATGGATTGGAAGCATCTACTGCAATCGTATGATTAGCCTGTGGATATGCGCCACTTGCAGTCGGACCACCACTCCACTGCCCGCAACAGATTGAACAGTTACAATATCCGCTGGTCACCACCTGTCCCAGTGATTCCCCAACCCTGACCTTTTTCTTTTCTGTTACCGTTTCTCGTGTCGAGTCCGTATACAACCCATACTGTTCCTTAAAAATCTCCTGAATCTCATCTGCAACCTCTGCATAGGTAAAACCGCCATACTTGACTGTCAAGTAAGAAATAAGCTGATATGGGTTGTGTCCAATCTCATCAATCTGGAACTGGAACTCATCATAGTCGGAATGGTTTGCCTTCATCTGATTGATCTGCTCATTCAGTGCATTTTCCAATGCTACATAAGCATTTTCCGCAGCATAAATATCTTCATCCTCACTGGAATAACTGGTAGAAATAATGGCATTGGAACCTCCCTGGAATAATGCAGCGCAACTTGATAGACTCGTTGCCATCAATGCAAAAAGCAGAACCATAACTCCTATCGTCAGAAGGATATTCCTGTTCTGCGCCACAATCTCCTTGACTGCAGCCTTAGCTTTTTCCGTAAACCGCTGTGCGTTTACAAGCACTGCATCTTTCGCAGCCTTTCCCTGTTTCGCAGCCTGATACTGCTTCTGGTAACGCTTTTTCTGCAGTAATTTCTTTAAGGCAGACTGTTTTTTCTGCTCTGCTTCTTTTTGAACCGCCTTTTTTGCCTCATTGGAAGCACTGGTTCCAAACTGCAGGCGGGATTTTTCCATTTCTTCCCGCACAGATTCCCTTAACCGGTTATTTCTCTGCCGGTTCTCTTTTAACCGTTCCCGGACGTAAATTGACTTTCTTGCAAGACCTTCTCCCGCAAGTTCCATCTGATCTGTTGCATCAAGAGCCGCATTATCGTCGGTATCCTCTCTGATCTTTTTCTGACCATAGGCAGCTGCCATTTCAGAAACAACGGTTACTCCCTTTCTTGTCATTCCACTGCCGGGAATCATACCTTTGCCTTCATCTTCAAAGGAAAGACGGGATTTTGATTTCTTCTGTTCTTTTAGCGTCTGTTCCCTTTTCGTCTTGCCTTTGATCTCTTCCCGAAAATCTTCCATTGATTTTTCATCGACTTCTGACTTTTCATGGTAGCGTTTCTGCTCTTTTGCTGCATAAGCTGTGACCATCTTTTTCTTTTGACTCTGCCTGTCCGGTTCCGGTGTTTCAGAATCACGTTCAGCATCCCGTCCCGGATGTCCCCGGATACTTTCTTTACGAAGTCTGGAACGTGAAACAGACGGAGATTTCTCCCCGCCTGCCTTGTCCACACTCATTTCTGAGCTTTCTATTTCATCCGCTTCCGCAATTTCTTCCTGTTCCAGAAAAGCGTGTCTGGATTGTAATCTGTGTTTTCCCTCTGTTCCTTCCTCAACTGATTCTTCTGCAGTATGAGCTTTTCTCGCCTTTCCAAAGTCCAGTTCCTGTTCCCTGTGACCGGCTGTTTTCTTCTCATCTGCCTCACGTCCGGTAATCCGCCTTTCTTTTTTGCTACGGAGATTTTCTTCCCGGAGTCCATCCCGGCTCATCTTCTGAACAGTCTTGTCCCTTGCTTTATATTCATGCTCCTGCATGGTCATCATCTCCTGATTTCATAATTTTTGTTCAGAAACGTGTTCCATCTGTTTTCAATGGCAATCGCCTTATCCTTTAATTTCACTGAAACATCGGAAAGACCACTCTGTAACTCTCGCCCCTGTGTATCTGCAAGCAGAGCCAATGAATCCATTACTTCTAACAGACCAGCAATGCAAAGCATATCTTTATGCGCCATTTCTAAAAGTGACCTTTCAGATTCCCCATAAGCCCAGTAATCTTCACTGTCCCAATCCCAGATACCTCCTGTTCTTGCCTTATCTGGTTCAGAATCCGGCTCTACACTGTCCTGCTCATTATCCCAAAAATCAGTTTCATCGCACTCACTTTTCTCTTCCTGCTCTTCCAGATCACTTATCTCATCAAACCAATCTTTCGTCAGATCTTCACAGCCAAATTCAAATTCTTCCGGTTCTTTCTTAGCTTTCATTTTGCTGAATTTTTTTTGCAACCACGACCATACGCCCATTCCGCTGTGAATATTCGCATGTGGACAATGTAAGCAGCTTGTCCCCATATTCTGCTGTGATTCCGGTTTCATAGATTGCTTTTCGCTTAATTTCTCTAATAAAGTACTCATAATCTGCCCCTTTCTGTGCTTTTATAAAGCTGTAATAGTTAAAATCATTTCCGGTATAGACCGGAGTGGTAAATGCTGATAATATCTGGTACTGTTCATTTCCCCATATGGTACGGAACAGGATTGTCGGATGCTCCTCATAAAATTCCCTGTTTTTATATTTTTCAAGGTCAGCAAACATCTTCCCACTGTTCATGTGATGCCCATAAATAATCAGATTGTCTGAATCTCCCGGCACACATTCCTCTGCCAGAAATAAACAGCCATTTGCTGAGTATTCCCCATTAAAATCCCGGTGCAGATAATAATTTTTATCTCCTGGTCTGTACATAACTGGGTAGTCTATCCTCGTTCCATCAATAGTCAGCCAGCCAATGCAATCTGGATTTTCCTCATGCAATGCCAGTATTCCAGCATCTACCTGTATAAAAGAACCGCCGGAAGAATTTTCTCCCGGCTCGTCCTCTTTCTCCTGCATAAGTTCCTGTAACTCTTGCTGTAACTGATTGTCCTGTCTTTCCTGTATGAACATTCCCATCAGAAAGTAAATACTGATAGTGAGCAGGACGATCGAAACAATCATCAATATTCCTGCTATAAATCTTCTCATGCTGTCAAACCTCCCGTTTATTTAACCTTCCCCCTGTTAATCGTCCCTGTCTTTGATACCAAGTTTTTCACGCTTTTCCACATCTTCCGGTTTCGATGACATTAACGCATACAGCATAAGAGTATTATCAAATCTGTCCTTAAACGGAATAATTGTATTTCCATAAAAAATCAAGCCTTCTCCTGCTCCGCTGTTTGTTACATAGGAAAGCTGATGCGGAGAGATGTTAAGCTGTTTGGCGAGAATCTGTCTGTCCCCGGATGCCTGGTTAAGCATCAGAATAAAGTCAGAGTTTTCAAAGATATTCTCAATTTCTCTTGAAGCAAGCAGGTCTTTTACGTTCTGCGTGATACCAGTCGGAATACCGCCCCACTTCCTGAATCTCTTCCAGATCTCCACGCTGTATGCTGCTGTCTGCTCCTCTTTTAAAAGAAGATGGAACTCATCAATGTAATATCTGGTAGATTTATGTGCAGCACGATTGACTGTCACCCTGTTCCAGACCTGATCCTGAACAATCAGCATACCAAGTTTTTTAAGCTGCTTACCAAGGTCTTTAATGTCAAAACATACCAGACGGTTATTCAACTCAACATTAGTACGATGATTGAATACTTTCAGAGAACCATTAACATAGATTTCCAGTGCTGTTGCCAAACGCTGTGCCTCCGGTTCTTCCTGCTTGCGAAGCAGATTGTATAAATCCTCCAGTATCGGCATCTTCTCTGGAACTGGATCTGCAAGATAGTCCTGATATACCAAGCGGACACAACGGTCAATAATTGTCTTTTCTACTGGCTCCAAGCCATTCTTTCCGCCTACTACCAGTTCACAAAGCGAAAGAATAAAATCTGATTTCAGAGATAACGGATCGTCATCATCCGCATAATTAGTGTTAATATCCATCGGATTGATATAATCATGACTGGTTGGCGAAATACGAACAACTTGTCCATTGAATGCCCGGACTATAGGAAAATACTCGCCCTCTGGATCGCAGATAATAATATCGTCCTTTGTCACGATAAAAACATTAGTAATTTCACGTTTTGCCGCAAAGGACTTACCAGCTCCCGGAGTACCCACGATCAATCCATTCGGGTTTTTCAGTTTCTTCCGGTCAGCCATGATCAGGTTGTTAGACAGGGCATTCAGTCCATAGTAAATGGATTCTCCACCCATAAATAATTCCTGTGTCGTGAACGGAACAAAAATCGCTGTTGAAGTTGTCGTTAATGCTCTTTTAATAGGAATCCAGTTTTTTCCAAGTGGCAGACTGCTCATAAGTCCCGGTTCCTGCTGATAATCAAGCCTTTTTAATGCACAATTATATTTCTGTGCAATACCTGCGGTCTGAAATACCACATTTTCCAGTTCCTGTTTATTTTTCGCAGTATTTAAAAACACCACCGTCACAAGAAACATTCTCTCATTCCTGGATTGCAAATCTTCCAGAAGTCTTTTCGCTTCCCCTCCGTAAGTATTCAGATCGGACGGGATAATATCCATATCATATCCGGAACGAACTGCTTTTTTCTGCTCCTCAATTTTCATTCTGTTAATATCTGTAACCTTTGCTTTTACCAGCTTAATCGCTTTCATCTGGTCGATTGACTGGATATGAAGATTAACAAGCAGATTGCAGTCCATTTCCAGAAATTCCGCAAGCATTTTATCCGTCAGCTCTGGTGCCAGAATCTGCAAATATGATACTGCGCCGATAGTATCTCCCATCTGAAAATCTTTTCCATTTTTAAATACAAAACTGGATGGTGCAATATAGTCCTTGGTATTCAGTCCGGTACGCAGTACATCATCATAGCTGAACCGGAACGGTACTTTATTGTCCTGGTTGAACGTTTCATACATAATCTGCAAACGCTCTACACCATTCAATGGATAAGCAGACACCCCTAATACCTTAAAGTTATTGAGAATGTCCGTTTCGATACGCTCCAGTTTCGGTTTTGCTTCCCGGATATTGTCTGCTTCGATTCCAAATGTAAGATACTTTGTTCTGACAAGACCATTATTGCCCTTTGCCAACTGATTCCTAAGCATCTGAGCAAACTCCATACGCAGATCATCAAAACTGTCATTCTGCTTTTTAATGCGAATCACATCTTCATATTCTGCCATATTGCTGTGATGATTAATAAAGGACAACTGGAAATGAATCGTACTGTCAAAATAATTCAGAAAATCACACCAGTTTTCAAAAATAGCATTTTTATCCTCGTTCTGTGCTAACTGATAGTTAATATCATAGAAACGGATCGTTTTGGAATAGTAACCATCTTCCACACGACAGATACCGTCTTTTCCCATTTCTCTGTATGGAATAGACTGCTGTGCGGTAATCTTCTTTTCCTTATTTCCACTCTTCTTATTGCTGTTCACTTTTTTTGCAGCACTCTTTTTTCCACTGGATTTTACGGAAGATGAAGCTGCCGGTTTCGTTCTCTTTTTATGCTTTTTCTCTTTTTTCTCCTGCTTCTGTGCTGCTTTTTCTTCACGAGCAGCCAGCTTTGCTTCCTGCTTCGCACGTTTTTTATCTTCTTTTTCCTGTGCCTTATGAAGTTTCGCTTCATACTTCTGCGCTTTCTCCCATGCCCGCTGCTCCCTTCTGCTTAATTTACGTCTTGGTCTGCGGACACCTCGGCGTCGCTCCAGTGCTTCATACCCCGTAACCATCGGTACTCCGGTCAAACGCTGTCTGTCCTTGACAAAATCTTCTGCTTCATCCATGGCAAACACTGGTAAACCATCAGCAGAATCTGCTTCATCTAACCACCAGTCCTCCGAATAAGAAGAATCTTCGTCATGATCAGGCAGCCATTTATCGTTTTCTCTTTTTTCCACGAACTGTACCTCCCTTCGTTTTTGTTACAACTCTCTTTTTCTCATACAGATTTTCCACCTCATACTTCCGCACTGGAGGACGGATAAATTTCACTGTAATCATATTTTTCAGGACTTTCTCTAAAGGAAGTCCGTCTTTCTCGTACATGGCAAATAAAAAAGCCGGAAGCATCAACAGACACATTCCGGTTGCCGCATTACTCGAACCAACCAATCCTCTTGTAAGGAAATAAAACGGAAGCCCTACTGCTGCAGCAATGCCAAGGCAGATGAGCTGACGTTTTGTAAGGTTCAGAATAATCTTATTTTTTACTTTTGTCAGATCTTTGGGTACTGATACAAAAGCCATTTTCTATCATCTCCTCTTTTCTGTTTAATGTGCATTAAAGATACTCTTCGAGAAATTGGCTGTTTTCATAAGGCTGAAGCAAAGTACAACCGTATAAGCCATCACACTGAGCAGTGCTGTATGCACGTTATCGGATACCTGTATGTTGGCAACCAGTACGGAGTAAATGCCCACGCACACCATGATGAAAAATCCTTGGAATGCCAGTGCAAACAACCCTCTTAAATAATTGCTGCCAATCTGTCCCCATTCCCGATTGCTCATTGTTGCAAACGGAATTGCACCGATTGACGAATACAAGTAAATCTCAATCATACGTCCATAAAGAATGACCGTTATAAAAACGGAAATAACCTTTAAACACAGGCTTGCCAGAAGTGTTTCCAGTGCCAGTATGATCAGTTCCCCTACTTCCATTGATTCCATCGCCGTTTCCATTGAAGTGATCACCGAATCAATATTGATTGCTGTCTGCTGATTGATAACTCCTGCTGCCCGGTTCACTACATTCTGCCCAACATCAAAAATCGCCATTGTAATTGTAAAGGCATTACTTACGAACCAGACTGCAACCCACATTTTGAAAAAATATTTGAAGAACATCCATGTATCAATGTCATGCATGTTGTTCTTCTCTGTGAGCATGGAAATCAGCTCATAACACAGAACAAAGGTTATAATCATTCCGGCAATCGGCACGATCACAGAATCCGACAGATTTTGGATCAGACTGAATATACTGCCACTCCACCCCTGGGGCGTTTGCCCAACCTGACTTGCAATGTCACCGGTTTTTTCATTTACATCGGTAAACATATTCGTCAGGTTTGAGCTGACCATGCCTGTAAGGAGGTTACGCATCCATTCTTCTATGGACTCAAAAATCTTATCCATGCGTGTTCTCCTTTCTTACTGCCCCGGCTAAAATAAATTCGCCAGT
>ENA-ORPF01002123-ORPF01002123.1-human-gut-metagenome-genome-assembly--contig:-NODE-2123-length-13967-cov-3.950546_pt1 | contig 13967 bp, 18 predicted proteins | sample MGYA00242140_ERZ509070 | MGnify/ENA primary metagenome ERZ509070 (study PRJEB26280, sample SAMEA2338713) | human gut metagenome | biome: human gut; feature: human-associated habitat; material: faeces... | reverse complement strand
ATGTTATTAATAAAATATTAATAAGAGGTGTAAAAAATGAAAATAAATATTAGTAAAGAAGAAACAAAAAAAGCAATAGAAAGTTACTATTTAAATACTTATGATTTAAGAGGAATAGTAGATATTACTACAACTCAAATGTTAGTAGGGTATTATACTGATGAACATTATGCAGCAACTACAAAAATAGTATGGAAAGCAGACCAAGAAATTGCCGGAATTAAAACAAAGCTAGAAAAAGAAATATCAGACGAGGAAATTAGCACTATATTTACAGATATTTTTGAAAATGCAGGTTATGAAGTAAGCTCCGTAAGAGTAGACTCATCAATGGAATGGCAAGGATATGGAATGAACGAGCACTATGAACCAGTATTTAATGGAATCTGCGTAGAAACAAAAGAAAAAGTAAATAGGAGAAAATAATATGAGAAAAAATAGATTAATTGTTTTAAAAAGTGCTAATAAATTAAAAGAAAAGTTAAAGAAAAAATTTCCTATTATTCCAATAGAAGAAATACGCTTTTCTAATGGAGAAGGAAAAATAAAAATAAAAGAAGAGATTAAAAAAGAAGATGTTTATATTCTAACAGATGTAGGAAATTATGAGGAGACTTATTCTTACTACAATACAAAAAATCATTATTCTCCAGATGATCACTTACCGATTTAAAAAGAACACTAACAGCCTTATCTGGATATCCAAATTCTAAAACTGTGATTATGCCCTTACTATATCAATCTAGACAACATAAGAAAAATAAATATGAATCAACAGATTGCGTTTTAGCATTAAAAGAATTAGAAATGCTTGGTGTAAATAAAATTATAACTTGTGATGTTCATGATCCTAGTATCGCCAACGCTATTATAAATATACAATTCGAAAACCTAAATCCAACAGATGAAATATTAAAAGTATTTTTAAAAAGAGAAAAACCCCAAAACGTATTAGTAATAAGTCCTGATTTAGGAGCCAAAGAAAGAGCCAAAAATCTAGCAGGAAAACTACATACTAATGTTGGATTATTTTATAAAAGAAGAGATTTAACAAAAATCGTAAATGGTAAGAACCCGATTATAGAACACACTTATCTAGGGCAAGAGGTAAAAGGAAAAGATATCATCATTATAGATGATATGATAGCAAGCGGTACTTCTATGTTAGAAGTTGCTAAAATATTAAAAGAAAAAGGAGCAAAAAGAATTTACTTTATCACAACCTTTTCTCTATTTACAGAAGGAATAAAAAAGTTCCAAGAGTATCATAATAAAAAAATATTCACAAAATTATATACCACTAATTTATCTTACATTCCAAAAGAAATAAAAAAAGAAAAATGGATAGAAGAAATTGATTGCTCCAAACTAATAGAAACAGCAATCCAAGAATGAAGGTGAAGCTATGAAAATAGGAATCTTTGGAGGGAGTTTTAATCCACCTCATAAAATGCATAAAAAAATAGCCAAAATGCTATTAAAAAGAAAATATATAGACAAGATTATCTTTGTTCCAACTGGTACCACATATCAGTATAAAACTAATCTTTTACCAAATAAAACAAGGTATGATATGTTATCTATTTTAATAAAAAAAGAAAAAAATATGTCAATTAGTAAATATGAATTTTCAAGTACTCCAAAATACACTTATCAAACATTAAAACATTTTCAAAAAAGATATCCAAATGACGAAATCTACTTTATCTGCGGACTAGACAATTTAAGTTACATAGACAAATGGGAGCATGGAAATGAAATCTTACAAAACTATAAAATCCTATTAATTAAACGAAAAACAGATAATTTAAATGATGTATTACAAAAGTACAAAGATGTAAAAGAAAATATTATCATAACCTCATTAAAAGAAAAGAAAACATCATCTACAAACATCAGAGAACAGTTAAAAAAGAAAGATAAAAAGGTTTTATTTCAACTTCCAATCGGAATTTATAAATATATAAAAAAATATAATCTATATGGCTAAAAACATGGTAAAGTATAAGAGGGTGATAATATGTTAGGAGCAATCATTGGTGATAGAGCTGGATCAAATTACGAAGTAGAAGAAATCAATTGTTGGTACAAAGAAAAAAGAATCCGTCCGTATGAGGAAAGGATGAAAATCATGAATCCAAATACGCCACTTTTCGCAGAAAATTCATCGTTTACAGACGATACTTGTTGGACATGTGCAATATACGATGCCATTATCAATGGTAACAATAACTATGAAGAATATTTAAGAAAATATGGACTAGAAGAACTAAAAAAAGGGAAAGATAGATATGGAAGAAATAGATTTGGGCCAGGTTCAGTAAAATGGCTACAACAAAAAACAGATGGTACAAGCAAAGGAAATGGTTCTGCTATGAGAATTAGCCCAGTAGGATTTTTATTCAATTCCCTAGAAGAAGTAAAAAGAGAATCTTTCTTAGCAACCATACCATCTCATCATTCACAAGAAGCTATAAAAGGAGCAGAAAGTGTTGCGGTTAGTATCTATCTACTTAGAACAGGAGCATCAAAAGAAGCTGTCAAAAAATATATTGAAAAAAATTATTATAATTTAGACTTTGACTTAGAAGATTTAAGACATAACTACACTTTCCACTCAACCGCTGAAGAATCTGTTCCCCAAGCTCTATTTTGTTTTTTTCAAGGAAAAGACTTTGAAAACACCATAAGAACCTCTTTATCTATTGGAGGGGATTCGGATACCATCGCCAGTATCGCCGGATCTCTTGCAGAAGCCTACTATGGCATACCAGAAACAATTAAAAAGGAAGTCTATCATCTTTTAGATAAAGACAAACAAGAATTGTTAAAATCAAGATATTTTACACAAAAACAATATAAAAAAGGAGAATAACTATGATAAGAAAAGAAATTATTAAACGACTTACAAAAAACAATGAAACAATTGCTACTATGGAATCATGTACAGGAGGAGGTGTAGCTAACGCTATCACCAACCAGCCAGGAGCAAGTGCCGTTTTAAAATACAGTGCAGTAACATACTCAAACGAATACAAAATCAAAATGGGAGTCTCAAAAGAAACTATTGATAAATATACAGTCTATAGTCAAGAGACCGCTGATGCAATGGCAAAAGCTATATCAGACTTTGCTAATAGTAGTTATGGTGTAGGAATAACTGGTAAATTAAATAAAAAAGATCCTGCCAATCCAGCAGGAGATGACAATGTCGTATATGTTACAATCTACGAAAGAAAAACAAATACTTATCATAACTTAAAGTTAGAAGTAGACAACCAAACAAGAAGAGAAAACAAAGAATTTATTATTAGAAAAATAGGTGAAATGCTATTAAATATAGTAAAATAATTTCAATTATGTTATAATCAAACTATCAAAAAGAGGTGAGATTATGGAAACAACATATCAAACAGAAGAAGAATTTTTAAAACATTATGATCCAAAACAATTTGATCAATTATCAATGACAGCAGACATACTATTAATTAGTGTCTCTGACCACAAAAGAAAAAATTACAGAAAAACTAGCAAAAAAGCCATGAGTATTTTATTAGTCAAAAGAACAGACTTTCCATTTAAAGGCAAATGGTGCCTACCTGGAGGATTTTTAAATCCAAACGGAGAAACACTAGAGGAATGTGCAAAAAGAGTTCTAAAAAGAGAAACAAACCTACAAAACATCTTTTTAGAGCAACTATATACTTATGATGATCCTAAAAGAGATCCGCGTACTAGAGTAGTTTCAACATCTTATATGGCATTAGTAGACAAAGAAAAGTTAACAGATATAATAAATGAAAATGCCTCTTGGTTTGATGTAGTATTACAAGAAGAAACAAATGACAAAATAGAAATTGTCCTAGATAACGGAACAGACACTATAAAAATAAATGTGAAAAAAATTCTACGTGAAAAAACAACAGACCGTTATCAATTTCAATCAGAAAAAGACAAAGATTTAGCATTTGATCATGATTTAGTAATTGTCTCTGGTATTGAAAGATTAAGAAACAAACTTTCTTATACCGATATAGTATTTAATATGATGCCAAAATATTTCACTTTAGGAGAACTACAACAAGTATATGAAGTCATATTAAATAAAAAACTATTAGACCCAGCATTCAGAAGAATTATTGCTAGTAAAGTAGAAAAAACGAGTAAAATGAAGACAGGAGAAGGACATCGTCCATCTGCATTATTCAAATACAAAGGATAAAATATGAATAAATTTAGATTATTTATAAATCATAATGAAAAATCACTTGAAATTGGTAGAGAAATCAAAAAGAAATTATTAAATAAAAACTTTATAGAATCAGAAGACGAATATGAAATAGCCATTGCCTTAGGAGGAGATGGCTCTTTTCTAAGAATGATAAAAGAAACGAATTTTAAAGAAAATTGTATTTATGTTGGTATTAATACTGGGACATTAGGGTTTGCCCAAGAAATTAATATAGACGAAATCAATTCTTTTATCGAGGATTTAGAAAAAGAAGACTATAAAATAGAAACTATTGGAATAGAAGAAATAGAAATCAAAACACCAGACAGTATCTCTAAACAATTATCACTAAATGAAGTAGTCATTCGAGATTTAAATTTAAACACTACAAATTTAGAGATAAAAGTAGAAGATAACCTTCTAGAACACTATGTAGGAGACGGTATACTGATATCTACTTCATTTGGTTCCACTGCCTATAACTTAAGTTTTGGAGGAAGTATTGTCTATAATACCTTTCATACACTACAAATCACACCCATTGCTCCTCTAAATAATAAAAGTTATCGAAATCTATTAAACTCTGTTATTATTCCAAGTAACAAAGAAATCAAAATAACCCCGGAAAACAGAACAAAAGACTTATTAATTACTATAGATGGAGATAATAATGAGTATAATAATGTAGAAGAAATAAAAATAAAAATCGAAGATAGAAGAATACAAGTTTATCGTAAAAAAGATTATAATTTTATCAAAAAAATAAATAATAAATTTTTAAAATGAAGGTAATATATGGATAAAGCAAAAGGATACAAAGCATTTTATGATAATATGACAAATAATTATGGTCAACACTTTGAAGAAGGAAAAATCTACACACTTCCAGACACCATTCCATTAATTCCAGGACCAACAGAAAAAGGATTTCATTACACTCCTTATTTAGAAGACACACTAAGATATGTAGATGGAAGAGAAAATCCTATTCAAATAGCAAAAGTATCTTCCTTAGGAGAAAGGGTAGGCTTTAACGATGAATATTCAGGCTATTATGATATTCAAAATACAAGAGTATTACAAATCAATCATATTATGACAAGAGATGAGATTATGGATACCATGATGAAAAAATCAGATGAAGCTATGAAACGATTTATCATAGGCTATGCTTTAACTGAAGAAGAAGTAGACCAAATACTATCGAAATATTATGCCTATATTGATGTCATAAAACATCTTCTATATTATCAATATCAAGATAAATTATCCTTTCAAAGAAATCAAGGAATTGAAGAAGTAAATTATCAACTACAAAAGACAAGAAGACAGAAAGGAAGAGAAAAATGAATCAAAAAATTGGAGTATTAGATTCCGGAATAGGTGGTACAACCATTTTAAATGAAGTGAAAAAACTTCTTCCTACCGAAGACTATATTTACTATGCAGATGGTAAAAACAATCCCTATGGAGAAAAAACACCAGAAGAAATCTATCAAATTGTAGAAAACATAGTAAAATTTTTCATAAAAGAAAACTGTAAACTAATTATTCTAGCATGTAATACAGCAACCACACGTTGTATGAAAAAACTAAAAAAAGAATATCCAAATATCATCTTTGTTGGAACTGTACCTGCCATTAAAGTAGCATGTGATCACAATTTTAAACATACACTAGTCCTAGCAACGCCTTCAACAATCGACTCAGAAAGAACAAAAGAATTAATTGAAGAAAATAAAAAAGAAGACCAGGAAATCACATTAATTTCTTGCGACGGACTAGCCAATGCAATAGAAACCAATAACAAAGAAAAAATACATAAAATTCTACAACAGATAAAAAATTCTGTAAGAGAAAAAGAAATAGATTCTATTGTTCTAGGATGCACACATTATCCTTTAATCAAAGAAGAAATCAACGAATTTTTTCCTAACATTCCACAATTAGATGGATCATATGGAGTTGCAAAAGAAGTAAAAAGACAATTAGAAATCAACAATTTACGAAATACAAAAGGAACAGGAAGTATAAAATGGATAGATTCCAAAAACAATTAAATGTTTTACTCTTGTTCTTTTTTGTAATATAATAATAAAAGGTGATACTATGAATACATGGTTCTATAAAATAATTAGACCAATTGTAAAAGGTTTATTTTATCTTTTATTTCATCCTAAAGTAAAAGGAAAAGAAAATATACCTATAGAAACAAACTATGTACTAGCCGGAAATCATACAAAATGGTTAGACCCAATCATGTTAATTGCGATTGTTCCAAAACAAATACATTTTCTTGCTAAAGACTCCTTATTTAAAGGCATTACAAAACCCATATTAAAAGGAGTAGGAGCAATACCAGTAAACAGAAAGATTCATGATCACCAAGCCCTAGAAAGTGCTATAGTGGCATTAAAAAAGAATGCTGTCATTGGTATCTTTCCAGAAGGAACCATTAATAGAGAAAAAAAGACTCCTACTTTACCATTTAAAATAGGGGCTGTAAAAATGGCAAATGAAACAAATACAACACTAGTTCCTTTTGTCATCACAGGGAAGTATAAAATATTTTCTTCAAGCGTAACTATCGAATTCTTAAAACCAAGAAAAATAAAAGACAACTTAGAAAAAGAAAACGAAAGACTACGTGAAGAAATAGATAAAAAATTGGAGGAAAATTATGAATATAATCAATCTAATTAGACAGAAAATGTTAAAAGCACCCTGGTTAAAATATTACAAAAAAGAAGATAGAAAAATCAAAGTAGAAGACATATCTATCTATAAAATGCTTGAAAATTGCAGTGTTGGAAGAGAAAAAAATATTGCACTTAATTATTTTGGAAAATTAATAACATATAAAGAATTTCACCATAAGATAAATCAAGCAGCAAACGCCTTTAAAAGTCAAGGAATAAGGCAAGGAGATGTTGTAACCATCTGTATGCCAAATACACCAGAAGCATTAGTTGCTTTTTACGCACTAAATAAAATTGGTGCTATTGCCAATATGATTCATCCATTATCTGGAGAACAAGAAATCAAAGACTATTTAACATCAACTCATAGTGTCATGTTAATTATGATAGACATTTGTTATGAAAAAGTAAAAAATATTATCAAAGAAACAGACGTCTATAAGACAATCGTCACATCAGCAAGTGATTCTATGAATTTCTTATTAGCCTTTGGATACCAAGTAACACAAGGATATAAAACAAAAAAGCCAAAGAAAAGCGAAGAATACGTATATTGGAAAGACTTTATTAGAAAAGGTCTAAACTATCACTCCAAAGAAGATGCTGCAACAACCAAAGACACCCCAGCAGTTATCTTACATAGTGGAGGAACAACAGGAAGTCCAAAAGGAATTGTATTAACAAATGGTAACTTTAATGCCCTAACAGAACAAGCAAAAATTATTTTTAAACATTTAGGTGTAGGTGAAAAAGTATTAGCAATCATGCCGATTTTTCATGGCTTTGGACTAGGAGTATCCATAAATGCCCCATTAGATTTAGGATGCGAAGTAATCCTAATTCCTCAATTTAATGCCAAAAAGTTTGATAAACTACTAGAAAAATACAAACCAAATATTTTATTTGGAGTACCAACACTATACGAAGCACTAATCAATACCAAAAATGATCATTTAGATTTAAGTCAATTAAAATATATTATCAGCGGAGGAGATAGCCTATCACCATCCTTAGAAAGAAGAATCAATGTTTATTTACAAAATCATAAAGCAAAAATTACGATTTCTCAAGGATATGGTATGACGGAATCTCTAGCCGCTGTTGCGCTAGCATATGGAGAAGCCAATAAACCTGGCAGTATTGGAATCCCATTCCCAGGAAACTATATCAAAATTGTAAAACCTGGAACCCAGGAAGAAGTACCATATGGAGAAGATGGAGAAATCTGTATTAACGGGCCAACCGTAATGTTAGGATATCTAGATAACGAAAAAGAAACAAATGAAATGTTACAAATTCATAAAGATGGCCTAGTATGGTTACATACTGGAGATATGGGAATGATGGATGAAGATGGTATTATCTTCTATAAACAAAGAATCAAACGTATGATTATCTCAAGCGGTTACAACATCTATCCAGCCTACGTAGAACAAGTAATAGAAGAACACCCCGCTGTCTTAAAATGTACAGTAATAGGAATACCACATCCATATAAAATAGAAGTACCAAAGGCCTATATCGTTTTAAAAAATGGCTATAGCCCATTAACAGTAAGAAAAAGCATTAAAGAACACTGTAAAAAGAATCTAGCAAGCTATGCTATTCCATATGATTTTGAATATCGAAAATCACTTCCAAAAACCCTAATTGGAAAAGTAGACTTCAAAAAACTACAAGAAGAAAATAGGAAAAAAGAAAATGAAAACAAAACAAAATGAAAAAATGTTAACGTATAAAATATTAAGACCAATATTAGGTCCGATATTTAAATGGTATTACCATCCTACTATCATAGGAAAAGAAAACATTCCAAAAGAAGGACCAATTTTGATTGTAGGAAATCACAAACACTTATATGATCAATGTCTAGCAATCATTTCCACCAAAAGACTCATTCACTATATGGCAAAAAAAGAATACTTCGATGGTAAATTTGCTTGGTTCTTTAAATTAGTAGGATGTATTCCAGTAGATAGAAGTAAAAAAGATCCGCATGCAACAGAAGAAGCATTAAAAGTATTAAATAACGGATGGGCTTTAGGTCTATTTCCAGAAGGAACAAGAAACAAAACAAAAGAATTTTTACTTCCATTTAAATTTGGAGCTGTATCAATGGCAAAGAAAACAAACGCAACCATCGTTCCATTTGGTATTACAGGAGATTACAAATTTAGAAGTAAAAACTTAACAATACGTTTTGGTAAACCCTATAAAATAGAGCAGGATCTAGAAACAGAAAATAAAAAATTAGAAAGCATTGTAGGAAGTCTAATGAAAGAAAACTTAAAAAACAGTGGTAAATAGTGTCAAATAAAGAAAGTTACCGAGAATGTAACTTTCTTTTTATGTTATTATGAAACTGGTGATAGTATGAACAGAAAAATAAGTATGGATGATTTCGGAACAGAAGATACATATAAATTATACAGAAGTGTCTACGAAATTATTCATCCAACAATATCAAAGAAAAATATATCAAACTATAAAATTATGATGCAAGAAGATTTAATTCCATTACGAATTTTTTATCCCAAAAAAATATCTAAATTATCAAAAGCTATTATCTATGTACCAGGAAAAGCATGGATGGTAAACGGAAATAAAAATTATGCTGACGTATGTAATTTTCTTGTAGAACAAACAGACACCATTGTAATTGCTCTAGATTATGATAAAGAAAACATCACTTATAATGATCTAATAGAAAAATGTAAAAAAACAATTGACTATTTAATTCATGGGTTATTAAGACTAGAAATAGAAAAAGAAAAAATCACCTTAATAGGAGATTCTATAGGAGCAAGTATTTTAGCCAATATATCTTTACTACTAACAGAATCATATCCAAGACAAATTCTATTATATCCAGCATTAAACTTAACATTTGAAAACAAAGAAAATTATCCATCCTTAGAACAAAACAATAAAATAGACCTATTAACATTAAAACACATGTTAGTATTTCAAAAAAATTATATAGATAAAAAAACATACCAATCTCCATTACATGCAAAGAATTATACCAATTGGCCTATGACTTTAGTAATTACTGGAGACCTAGATCCATTAAGAGATGAAGGATTAGAACTAGTAACAAAATTAAGAAAAGAAAACAAACAATCACGAGGACTAAATATAAAATTTGCATCTCATGGTTTTCTAAACAGTAAAGATGAAGAATCTATAGAAGAATGTATGAAAGAAATGAAAAAATTCATTGCGAAAAAAGAAAGGTAGTATGCTATACTAAAAAGGTGAAGAAATGGAAAGAAGAAGAACAAAAAAAGATATCGTAAAAATGTTACTTAGAAATAATGAACTAGAAGAACAAGATGAAGAAGAATTATTAAATTTGTTAATTGATCAACCAATCGCCATTGATGTCGATAAACAAGAAGAAGCTAAAATGACACAAAGTGATAGATTTGCAGATAAATTAAGTGAAATATGTGGTAGCTGGACATTTATTATCATATTTGTATTGTTTTTACTAGCCTGGGTAGCACTAAATACCTTCGTATTAACAAGTGAAGAAGCAATTGACCCATATCCATTTATTCTACTAAATCTAGTATTATCATGTATTTCTGCCTTACAAGCACCAATCATTATGATGAGTCAAAATCGTCAAGCAGAAAAAGACAGTCTAAGAAACCAAAATGACTATCGTACAGACTTAAAAAGTGAACTAATACTAGAATCACTTCATGATCAGATGAATACTATTTTAAAAAATCAAAAACAAATAATAAAATATATAAAAGAACAGGAGGAATCAAAAAATGCAGAAAAAGAAGATAAGTAAAATACTTTTTATATTATTAGCTATTATATTATTGACAGGTTGTAATGACACAGAAAAGAAAAATCAATCCGTTCCTGCTAAAGAAGATACAATCGTAGAATCCAGTGCTGGAACAGAAAAAATCACAATACCAGAAGAAGAAACAGCAGGACTAAAAAAGATAACATGTACAAGAGAAGCAGAAGGAGAAAATAATTCTGACGTAAAGTTAAATTATGAATTATACGTAGATGGAGATTACATACAAATTCTTCATTCTATGGAAGAAATCATTACAGATGACCAAGACACCCTAGATGAATATGAAAACGCTTATAAAGGCATTTACGAGCACTATAAAGACCTAGATTATTATGATACATCTGTAATTAGAACAGACGATAGTGTTACAAATGATACTGTAATCAATTATGGTAAGATAGATACCAATAAACTTCTAGAAATAGAAGGAGAAGAAGACAACGTAATTAAAGACGGAAAAGTAAAATTAGATGACTGGTTAGAATTTGCAGAACAATTTGGAACAAAATGTGATAACTAGTTTATCTAGTTTTTTTATGAAAAAATATAATTTATGTGATACAATAAAAAAGCAATAGAGGAGGACATATGAAATACGAAGATTTAATAACAAATTTTACAAAATTACTATATGCAACACAAGAAGAAACAATTAAAAACATAACAACAAAAGGAATTCAAGAAACTCCTGACAGCATTAGTAGAGGAACAGAAAAGAAAATTATTGAAGAAATTCAAAGTAGAGCAAGCGACTATATCAAAGAAAATAGTAACTATAGAATAATTGGCTTACATAATAGAGAAAAATATCAATCTGAAATACTACCATCTATCGTAGAACAAATAATAAAAAAACTAGATGGCACATTACAACAAAATATAAATAATCCTTTTCTACAACACTTAGTAAGAAAAGTAGAATTAGCATCCATCGAAACAGAATTATCTTTAATTGCAAAAGCTAAAGAACAAAATCAAAATAGCAAAAGAGAAAGCAATTATTTTATGGCGGGATTATCCTACAATGAACAACATTTAAAAGGTCTTAGAGAACAATTAAGAATTCAAGATAGAATCGAAAAAGAAAAATTACAACTACAAAGACAAATTCAATTCCCATCTATGTATGAAAAAGACCAATCTAAACCAATCGAACAACAAGCGCACATTGAATATTTATATGCGCAATTAGAGTATCAAACAGCTTGGAATTACTACAATGAAAGCATATTACAACAAAATCTAGCCAAAAGTCTTGGAATTTCTTGTTCCATAACAAAAGAAGAATTAAGTACTTGGAAACAAAACGTTCAAAGATTAAGAGAAACAGAAGCAGAAAAAAGTAGACAATACCACGAGATTGCTTCAGCCAATGAATCAGGTTTTACCCCATCTACACCAGGCGTTCAATATCAAAAGTTGACAAACCAAGCATAACATGATAAAATCATGCATACACGGGGGACCTCGTGATATGAAAGGAAGAAAGATATGAAAATATTTATGACAAATATTATCCGTAGACGCAGATTGCGAAGACACTTGAGGACGCGATAAAATGTCGCAGATGCAAGTGTTATTGTCATGCTTGTATCTGCAAAAGTCATAAATATCTCATTTGATAATAAATAGACCTATGCAATACAAGCATAGGTTTTTTAATGAAAAAAGGAGGAAAAAATATGAATCAAAAAATATTAATAAAATTATTAAAAGAAGGAAAAGTAACAAACGAAACAATAAACAAAATAAGTGAAGGCTATCTTGCATTATCAGAAGAAGATCAACAACACCTACAACAAGCACTACTTTCTGATATAACAAAATTAATAAAAGACGAAACACCATATAAAAAAGGAAACGAGATTACAAACACAACACCATTATCAAAGCAATTAGCAAAACATCTAATAACAGTAATAGAACAAACAACCCAAAACAGCACCGAAAAAGAACTAATATCATTATTAAGTACAGCAATCATTGCCGCAACACAAGCAGAAATACAACAAATAGATGTTGTAAATATGTATGCAAACACAAAATCTTATCCATTATCTGATAGTCAAAGAATTAGTTTAGCCATAGAAAAACTAGATTTACAACAACAAGTAACAGATATCCTAACAAGTGAAGCTTTAAATACTATCGCAACTACTGTAGAACAAGCGAAAAAAGACTATGAAAATGGAAACATTTCATCAGTAGAATATCATCACATATTAAAAACAGAACAAGTAAGAGGAACCTATTTAACAGCAAAACAAGAATTACAACAATTAAAAACAAATAAGTCCAAAAAACTTCTTCAGTATGGAGAAGCATACACCATATCATCAAGAGCCCCAATTATGAGTGAAGAAGAACAAGATCAAATAAATAATGCCATCAGCTACCAAGAAAGCATCACCACAATCTATCAAGCCAAACTAAGCCTACTACAAGGATCTATATCTCAAGAAGAAGCAAATAAAACAATGGGTCAAGCCTTAGATGTCATTATAGATTTAAACACAGAAAAACAAATTCAACCAATGATAAAAAGACCATATAAATAATAATCATTTTCTCTTTTCATAAAAAAATGATATACTAAAACCAAGAAAAGAGGAAAGCCATGATAAAAGAAGAAATAATTGCTGCCATTCAAATATTAATAGAGGATAGAGAAATAGAAGGAGAAGAATTAGAATTATTAAACGAAGCCTATCAAACTCTTCCAAAAAAAGAAAGAACAGAAGTAATTCAAGAAAGCATTGCAAATGCCAAAAAATATGTAGAACATATAAGCACCTTCAACCCCAAGAATCAAAAGCATCCAACAAAAGAAGACATACCAATTACAGAAATAATATTTGACTTAGCAGATGAAGTATCAAATTATATTGTAGAAGATGATGAAAAATATGATTTATATAGTATTTTAAGAGATATATTAATAGAGACCATTCCACTAGAAATAGACTATATTAAAAGTCTAAACGATAGCTCTCTAACTATTAATCTAGAAAGACTAAAAATGACTTGGGCCTCTCTCTTAGTAGAAAAAGAAAAAGAAGCAGTCCAAGCTACTGCATTCCAAGCAAAAATAGATTATCAAAGTGGTAAAAAATCAATTTCAGAATTAGAAGAAGAAAGAAAGCAATATCAAGGCTATTTAAATTATTTAATATCCTGCACAGATTTAGTAGATTTGGGTTGGGAAAGA
>ENA-ORPF01002118-ORPF01002118.1-human-gut-metagenome-genome-assembly--contig:-NODE-2118-length-13991-cov-3.660807_pt1 | contig 13991 bp, 13 predicted proteins | sample MGYA00242140_ERZ509070 | MGnify/ENA primary metagenome ERZ509070 (study PRJEB26280, sample SAMEA2338713) | human gut metagenome | biome: human gut; feature: human-associated habitat; material: faeces... | reverse complement strand
TAAAAAACACCTCCTGTCTCTGCTATTATAGAAAAATTTTTCTCTATAATTTGGCAAAAACAGGAGGTTTTAATTTAATAATTATTTACCTTCTTCGACAAATTAATTATCTTTTTGAATTTTTCAGGAAATCCGGAATATTGATCTCTACCGGCTTAACACTGCTTTCCGGCTGCTTTGGTCTCTGGATACCGGAATAAGTAGGTGTTGCCTGTCTCGGTGCCGTAGTTGCAGGTCTAGGTGTTACAGGGATTGAATTTCTCTGCACAGAAGCATTATTTGTTACTCCTGTTCCTACATAACTGTTTGTAGAAGCTACACGATTCACAATTCCGGAAGCAGCCGGCTGACGGTTTACTGTCTGGTTCGGATATACCATACGGGAACTAACACCGCCTGGAGCTGCTACAGACTTCATAGGACTCTCTAATCCGGTTGCGATAACTGTGATTGTTGCTTCATCTGTCATAGTCTCATCAAACTTCGCACCGAAGATGATATTTGCGTCCTCTCCCGCAAGATCCTGCACATAGCTTGCAGCATCATTAGCATCCATAAGAGAAATGTCTCCGGAAATATTGATAATGACATGTGTTGCACCATTGATGGTTGTCTCAAGAAGTGGCGATGCAACGGCAAGCTTAACAGCCTCGATTGCCTTCTCATCACCCTTTGCACTACCAATTCCAATATGTGCCAGTCCCTTATCTTTCATAACTGTCTGAACGTCTGCGAAATCAAGGTTAATCAATGCCGGCAGATTAATCAAGTCTGTAATTCCCTGTACTGCCTGCTGTAATACCTCATCTGCCTTCTTTAATGCATCCGGCATAGAAGTACGTCTGTCTACGATTTCAAGAAGTTTATCGTTTGGAATAACGATGAGCGTGTCAACACTTTCTTTTAATTTTTCAATACCGGATACAGCATTGATCATACGCTTCTTTGCTTCAAATTTGAATGGCTTTGTCACAACTCCTACCGTCAGGATTCCCTGCTCCTTGGCAATTTTTGCAACAACCGGGGCTGCACCTGTACCCGTACCGCCTCCCATACCACAGGTAACAAATACCATATCAGCGCCTTTGACATTAGCAGCGATCTCTTCTGCTGTCTCTTCTGCTGCCTTCTGTCCAATCTCAGGTTGTGCACCTGCACCTAACCCTTTTGTCAATTTCTCACCAATCTGAATCAATGTTGGTGCTTTGCAAAGTGCTAATGCCTGCTTATCGGTATTAATTCCGATAAACTCCACACCCGCAATATTTTCATCAATCATTCTATTTACAGCATTATTACCAGCTCCTCCAACTCCGATCACGATAATTTTTGCACTGGCATCTGCTTCTGTTGTTCTAATTTCCAGCAAGGTAGTTCCTCCTTCATATCTCCCTATATTTATGTCAAATATGATAACCAGACAAGCCCATTTCTACTTTGTTTAGTTATCTACTCTCGAAATCATACTATATTTTGCGTTTTTTAACTCTTATAAACTATAATATAATTTTTCCTACAACAAATCAACCGCTTTTTCAAAAAAAATCAAGTTTTTTTACGGTTTTTATTGTTCCACTGGCGGCATATCCTCCGCCGGTGCATTTTCGGCTGGCTGCTGCTCTTCGGCCGGTGTATTCTCTGCCGGCACATCCTGTGCAGGTTGTTCTTCCGCTGGTGTATCTGCCGACGGCTCCTCAGAAGGCTCTTCTGTCGTCTCCTCTTCTGTTTCCGATTGTTCTTCTGCCCTGTCCCAGATAATGTCGGTCGTCTCCGGTGTCCATGTCTCTAAATGGAGTGTGCCGCTAAGTCCGTCAAGCTGTGGCAAAATAATGGATAACCTCACAACTTTCTGCGACAGGTTGTCCTCAGAACCAATTTTCACCTGAATTGTTCCATAGTAAAGCACCGGCTCCATGTTACTGTCATACTGGATCTCATCCGGGAGCAGATTATATTTTTTCAAAGTCTGTGTCAGGTTCAGTAAATCCCGCAAAATATCACTGTTCTCTAATTGCAGTTTCTCATAAAGTACCACTTCCTCACAGGAGATTCCTGTGATCTTTGGCACACCGTCAATCACTTCCGTAGATGTCTCGACTACAAATCCATCTTTGTCAAAATAAGCATTCTGACCAATGGAATTAATATAAAGATAGCCGAGCATTCCTTTTTCGTAAACTTTAATATGTACGGTATGGGGATTGTCCAGTGAAACCTCCATCGTATCTACAAACGGAACTTCCCCGATATCCACAAATCTGTATTTCAGATCTACATACAGGGAATTCCAGGAATATTCATCATTCAGCACCATGTTTTCAATCTGTGTGGAGCTGTACAGTTCATTTCCCTCCACGACAACGTTTTCCACGGTAAAAACATTCATGACAATGAAAACGCCCGCTGCGATAAGCAGAATCAATATCAACAGGATGTACAATCCTATCTTTCTGCGCTTTTTTCTTCTTCTCTCTTCTTTTATCATATTTAATTAACCTCAAATTTAATTCCCTTTGCCACGGAAAGCGCAAGCCCCATCTCTGCAAGCAGGAATAAAACCGAAGTACCTCCATAACTGATAAACGGCAGTGAAATACCGGTATTCGGGATCGTATTGGTCACAACCGCAATATTTAAAATAACCTGGATGGACAAATGCGCCATAATACCAACCACGACCAGCGCCCCATAAAGGTCTGACGCATTATTGGCAATGATCATAAATCTCCAGATCATCAGCAGAAACAATAAGATCACGCACACCGCGCCAAAAAGTCCAAGTTCCTCACAGATAACAGAGAAAATCATATCATTCTGCGCCTCAGGAATAAATCCCAGCTTCTGCATACTCTCGCCAAGCCCTTTTCCAAATAAACCGCCGGAACCGATCGCATACAGTCCCTGTAAGGTCTGATAACCCTTCTCGTAGGCTTCCGGATTCAGCCAGATCTTGATACGATCCATCCGGTATGCCTCAAAACTGATGAAAACAACACCTACCACACCGACTGCCGCTGCCATCAACACAAAGTGGGAATACTTCGGACTGGCAACAAACAACATACAGACTGCAATTCCAAGTATAATGATCGCTGTACTTAAGTTATTGTAGGCGACCACTGCAACGATTGGAAGCACAATTGCCATTATCTTGACAAGGCTCATGAATTCACCCATTTTCTGTGGTGTCTTATAAATAACCGTTGCCAGAAAAATAATAACCGCAAACTTGGCAAACTCTGACGGCTGGAAAGATAACTGCCCGATTTTTAACCATCTCGCCTGACCGTTTGCCTCTGTACCAATAAAAATAACGGCGGTACAGAGCACGATAGCTGCCAGATACGCCATGGAACTCACCTTCATCCAGAACCGATATGGGATCTTAGATACGATATACATACCCACGATCCCCAGTCCTGTTGCAAACAACTGTCTTTTTACAAAATAGGAAGCATCCCCAAACTTATTGGAACCTGCATAGGAACTGGTACTGTACAACATGACCAATCCAAAACACAAAAGAAAAATGATCAGAAACAAAAGACTGTAATCGAAATATTTAATTGGCTTTTTTTTCTTTTCCGTCTGCTGACCTCTTGCCATTCCAATTCCTCATTTCTTATTTACTGCACGTCATGCCATTATGCCTGACATTTTTTATTCTGCCAGATTGCGCACGTATTCCTTAAAAATGCGTCCGCGCTCCTCATAGTTTGCGAACATGCCCCAGCTTGCACATGCAGGTGAAAGCAATACCGCATCCCCGCTCACTGCGTTTGCATAACAGGTGTCAATTGCCTCCTCAAATGTATCACAGAGTATGACATCCTCAAAGCCATGTTTCTTCGCACATTCCGCAATCTTTTCCTTCGTCTGACCGATCAGCACGAGTTTCTTCACCTTGCCGTCAAAACTCTCAATCCACTCATCATATTCAGACTGTTTGTCATAACCTCCACCGATCAACAGTGTCGGACGGTTCATCGCGCGGATTCCCTGGATTGCCGCATCCGGGTTTGTTCCCTTGGAATCATTGTAAAACTTCACGCCGCGTTTTTCTGTCACATACTCAATTCTATGCTCGACTGCCTGGAAACGTTTCAGCACTTCCACAATTTTATCCATCGGTACGCCAAAGCTTACCGACATTCCGACCGCCGCCATGACATTCTCATAATTGTGTTTTCCTAAAATATTCAGCTCGTTTACGTTGATCACTTTTGTGTCCGTTGTGCCGTCTGCATAAAAAATATCTTCTCCGTCCAGATAAAGTCCCTTTTCCAGTCTGCGCTTGCTGCTGAAAAATACAACTTTTGTCTGAAGTGTCTCGCCAAACCTGCGCAGCACTTCATCCTCATAATTCAACACACAGGTATCCCCGGCGGTCTGATTCTTTGTAATGCTCTCTTTTGTCTCGATATAACATTCCATCGTATGATGACGGTTCAGATGATCCGGTGTGATATTTAAAATAGCTGTCACTTCCGGCGCAAACTCATGTGTTGTCTCTAACTGGAAGCTGCTGATCTCTGCGACTGTCACAGTATCCTCTGTCGTGTCTGCCGCTACCGATGTGTATGGGATTCCAATATTGCCGACCACTTTCACATCATCGAAATAATTCGCCATGATCTCACCCACAAGCGAAGTTGTCGTAGTTTTTCCGTTTGTTCCGGTAATTGCAATAATTCTTCCTTTTGCAAAATGATAGGCAAGTTCAATTTCGCCCCAGATTGGAATCTGTCTGTTTCGAAGTTCATTGACCATCGGAAGGTCTGTCGGCACGCCCGGACTTAACACAACAAGATCAATGCGCGCCATATCTTCCGGTGCAAGTTCTCCCAAAAGAATCTCTGCTCCGGCAAATACCGGATTTTTCTCGATCAATGCTGTCACATCTAAATCTTTATTTCCATCAAAAAGTACAAATGTGATTCCTTTTTTTCTGAGCAGTTCTGCGGCTGCAACCCCGCTTTTTCCAGAACCTACTACTAACACTCTTTTTCCTTCTAAATTCATCGTCTTATCCTTCCAATCTCCTGTCCGAATCCGGCAGGTCATTTTGCAATTTTCCAATGCGATTTATAAGCCTAATAATGCAAGCATGCAAAGCAGTGCTGTCACGATTGCAAACACTGCGACAACTCTCGTCTCTGACCATCCACCAAGCTCAAAATGATGATGGAGCGGAGCCATTCTGAAAATCCGCTTTCCAACACCTGTTTTTTTCTTAGTGTATTTAAAATAAGTAACCTGAACCATAACAGATATGACTTCTGCCAGATAAATCAGTCCAACAATCAGGATATATAATGGCATCTGGAGCATATAGGCAGTTGCCACAACAAAGCCGCCCAGTGCCAGCGAACCGGTATCGCCCATGAAAACGCTTGCCGGATACACATTAAATAATAAAAATCCAAGCAGGGCTCCTGCTACTGCGCAGGTGATCGGTGCGATTCCTGCATTTGTTCCGATCGCCACAACCGAAAAAAAGGTTGCAACCATGATCGTAACGCTTGACACAAGCCCATCCACACCATCCGTAAAATTCACACCATTTACAGTTCCGATCACTGCAAAATAAAGTAGCGGAATCGCAAGCCATCCGATATTCAAGTACTTTCCGCCGGAAAACGGAATCAGCATGGTAAGTTCAATTCCGGAATAACGCACCATATAAACTGCAAATACGGTTGTCACAACAAACTGTAAGATCATCTTCTGCCACGGAAGCAGTCCGTCCGATCTGCGGAGCACAACCTTCAGATAATCATCCAGAAAACCGATCACACCGAATCCCACGGTCATAAAAAGGATTGGGATAATTCTCGGATAATCTTTGACATAAAACAGAGAGGTAATGATAATACTTGCCAGTATCATAAGTCCACCCATAGTCGGGGTTCCATTTTTCTTCAAATGGGATTCCAACTCTTTACGCTCCGTCTGCCCCACCTTTAACCGTTTCAAAAAGGGGATCACGATCGGTCCTAAAATTGCACTGATTGCAAAAGAAATCAAAACTGGTATCACTATTTCATAATCCATGACTAAACACCTCTTGTATTTTTTCTAACGTTCAATTCGCCTAACTAGTATACGTTATTTCATCTCATTTATCAAGGTAAGGCAAAATGTTTTCGAATATTTCCTTCGCCACAGGAGCAGCGATCGTTCCGCCGTAATAAATCCCCTGCGGATTGTTAATAACAACAAGCACAAGCACCTGCGGATTGTCAGCGGGCGCAAATCCGAGAAACGATGAAATGTATTTATGGTCGCTTCTTGGAAGTGTCTGTGAGGTTGCTGTCTTTCCGCCGATGGAAAAGCCCTCAATTTTGGCATTTTTTCCGGTTCCCTCTGACACCACTTTCTCCAGCAGATAGCGCATCGTTTCCGAAGTTTCTGCTGTGCAGATATTCTCATGCGTTTCATAGGAGAACGTTTTTGCTGTATTTCCGTCCGCATCCTGCACGCTTACGCCAAAATGTGGTGTCACGCGCGTTCCCCCATTAATAATAGAAGATACCGTCGTGACAAGCTGGATGGGGGTAATCTGAAACGACTGCCCAAACGAGATTGTCGCAAGTTCCACCGGTCCAATATTTTCCGTCTTATGCATGATCGTTCCCGCTTCCCCCGGAAGATCAATATTCGTTTTGGATAACAGCCCGAACTGTTTGAAGTAACCGACAAAGTTCTCCGCGCCTAACCGCTCGCCAAGTTCCATAAAAACCGGGTTGCAGGAGTTCATGATCCCTGTCTCGAATGTTTCCGCCCCGTGTCCTGTCGTTCTCGCACACCGGATTCTTCTGTCCTCCACAATTTTATAACCCGGACAGAAAAATGCATCGTCCAGTTTTACCACTCCCTCTTCTAGCGCTGCCGCTGCCGTAATAATCTTAAATGTGGAACCCGGCTCGTAGGTATCACTGATACACTGGTTTCGCCACATTTTATTCAACAGATTCTGTTTTTCTTCCGCTGACACGGATTCTCCGGTGTCTCCAACCAGCGTAAACGGATCGTTCAGGTCAAATTCAGGATAATTCACCATCGCCATAAGTTCGCCGTTCTGCGGGTTCATCACGATCACGGAAACACTGTCCGCTGACTTTTTTGTGCAGACCTTTTTTGCCGCCTGCTCACAGTACATCTGAATATTGCGGTCTAAGGATAAGCAAAGATCATAACCGTTCACAGGTTCTAATCTGCTCTCCCCGGCATTCTCGATCTCTATTCCCCTTGCATCGGTTAACGTGAGGATTTTCCCGTTGGTTCCCTGAAGATATTCATCATACTTTACCTCAAGTCCCAAAATGCCCTGATTGTCAGCTCCGGTAAATCCAAGCACTTTGGAAGCGAGCGTCCCATAAGGGTAATATCGTTTATAATCCTCATCCACTTTCACTCCGGAGAGTCCATAGGCTCTGATTGCATCCCCGGTCTCCTTTGCGACATTTGTTTTCACACGCTCGATGGAACTGACTTTCTCCACGCGCTTTCTCGCAGTCTCTTCCGGAATACCAAGTTCTCTCACAAGCATCTCAATGACTTTCTCGGGTTCTTCTATCTGGTTATGGATCACGGAGATCGTGCACACAGATTTGTTTGTGGCAAGCACTGTGCCGTTTGCATCCAAAAGTTTTCCCCGTGCCGCCTTAATATCACGTTCCCTCTCATGAAGATTCTCCGCTTTATTTCCATAATATTCGGAGCAGAAGATCATCAGATATACCAGTCTTCCAATCAGAAACATCATGATAAAAAAAACTGCCACGAATACGATCATTACCTTTTTGCGGTTAAAGGTCTTATTCCGATACATAAAACAAAAACCTCATAAAAGTCTTCCTTGCATTTTATTCCAACTTTTATGAGGTTATGTTTTTATTCACTGTTATCGGACGTTGTTCCTGCTTCTTCGGCATTTACACCATCATTTTCGGCGTTTTCTTCGTTGTTTTCCCCGGCTCCCGGAATATCCTCCATGGTATCCGGCACATCATCCGTTCCTTCCGGTTCTTCCTCCGGAATATTTCCTGTCACACGGTCTGTCACAGCGGCTGCGCCTGTATCCGTTCCGGTAATATCCCACCCAGAATGTAAGCCTGTCGTCTCCTCATCCGGATAAATATTCATATAAGGAAGTACTTCTTCTAAAATCTCCCTCACAATATTCTGTGCAAATGTGCTGTGTGGCTGATCCTGCGAGTTCGGCTCATCCACAAAACAGTAGATCATTAACTGAGGATCGTCCACCGGTGCAAAACCGATAAAAGAAACCAGATAGTTCACACCATCACGCGGCACTTTCTGTGCCGTTCCGGTTTTACCTCCCATGGAGTAACCGTCTACTTTTGCCGTATTTCCGGTACCGGATGTCACGGTTGAGTACATGTATTGTTTTAATGTATCACTTGTTGTCTTAGATACAGTTTCACGCAGCAACGTCGGAGAAATATCCTGAATCGTATTTCCATTCTGATCCGTGATCTTGCTTACCACTCTCGGCTGATATAACTTACCGCCATTGACCAGAGAACAGAAAGCAGTTCCAAGCTGGATCATCGTGGTATTAAAGTTCTGTCCGAAAGCATTGGTTGCAAGACTCAGCTGTGATGTTGTATCCAATGTGTAAATCAGGGAATCTGTTCTCGATTCTCCCGGAAGATCAATGTTCGTTTTCTGTCCAAATCCAAAAATCTGCTGGTACTCCGTGAAATTCTCTGCCCCGATCCGGTAGGACATCTGCATCAGGGCATCATTACAGGAATTCATCAATGTCTGTTCCAAAGTCTGCATTCCGTGTCCACCTTTTCTATAGGCAACACATTTTACGGTAAATCCGCTGAGCTGTTCGGCTCCATCACAGAAAAAGGTATCATTGGTCGACAGTGTTCCTGTCTCAAGCCCGGCTGCAACCGTAAATGGTTTTGCCGTTGATCCCGGCTCATAAGTATAGGTCAGACATATGTTCTGCCACAACTGATTTAACGCTTCGAGTCTCGCATCATCATCCATCGCATCGATCTCTTCCTGTGTATAATACTCAGATAAATCCCATGGATTGCTCAGATCGTAGTTTGGATACTGTGCCATTGCAAGGACATCGCCATTGTCCGGTTTCATGATGAGCACGCCGATTCTTGTTGCTCCGCCCTCACCCTCTCTGTAACCATCTGTATAGGCCTCATTAAACTCCTGTATTTTCTTCTCTACCACCGACTGGATCGTCGCATCGATCGTTGTCACTAACGTATTGCCGTTGACTGCCGGTTTGATCGTTTTTTCAAAATTACTGTCTGAATTCAGATATCCATACTGTCTGCCGTTAATTCCATTTAACGTGTCATCATAATAATTTTCCAGTCCATTAATTCCGAGGTTACCGGATGTTGTGAACCCGATCACAGAACTTGCCAGTTTTCCATATGGATATTGTCTCTGGTACTCTTTTTCAAACCAGACACCTTTGATATATGGATTAACCAGTTTTCCCTTTTCATCCCGCTCCTCCTGCAGATTCACAAAAGGCTGGATCGTATCATAGGACAAACGTTTGGCAAGCACAATATATCTGCTGTCCGGAGAGTCTTTCAGATAAGAATAAAGCTGTTCACTCGTCAGATCCGGGAAGCAGCTTACAAGCGCATTGATCGTCGGCTCCACATATTTTTCATCATCATTTAAAACGGAACAGTCCAGAATCACATTATAAACTGCGATACTGGTTGCCAGCACAGTTCCTTTTGCGTCTACAATGTCACCTCTCTGATAAGGAATTGTCTGGCTGTCATAGCCCTGCTGTGCCAGAACGATTTTCTCATATTTTTCTCCACTGGTGTATTCAATATACATCAGTCTTCCGATGAGTCCGATCATAAGCGCTGCAACAACCGTAAACATGACGATCATTTTTTTCTGCATACGCTTTGGAAACTTTAACATCGGCTTTTTCGGTCTTCTTTTTGCCATTCTACCACCTGAATTATTTTTTGTCTGAAAATCCCCCTATTGCGGGATTTCATTATACTGATTCATGTAGTCTGTCTTATCTACAGAGTAGTAGACGATCTGATCCTGTGTTGCATAAAACATACCAAGTTCATTGATTGCCTTCTCCTTGATCGCATCGAGATCTACTGCGGTATTAATTCTCTTGTAAGCCTCGTCATTGTCAGCCTTAAGGTCTGTCACCTGGCTCTCTAAGCTTGCTATTTTTTTCATTCTTGCAGTCACATCAGACTGAAGCTTAATATAAGCTCCACAGAAAATGCCAAATACGGTCACTGCCATTGTCAGGAATACGACATAACTTTTGCTCATGCGAAGCGCTTTTGCCTGATTTCTGGCTGCGGCACGTCTGCGTTTTCTCAGCTCTTCCTCGCGTTCCCGCTCCTGTCTGTCTCTGCGCTCTTTGCGGTAATCCGGCATCGCCTCCATACGGCGTACGGTGTTGCCATCTACCTGATATGCTGCTCTATTTCGATTGTTGTGATTTACTGTTCTGTTCGGCATCTGCTACACCCTTTCAAAAACTCTTAATTTTGCACTCTTGGAACGGGAGTTCACTTCTAATTCTTCCTCGGAAGGAAGAATCGGTTTTCTTGTGACTACCTTTCCCTTGGATTTTTTACCACATACACACACTGGAAAATCGCTTGGACAGGTACATGGGTTCTCATTTCGTTTAAAATTCGTCTTTACAATTCGATCCTCTAAGGAATGGAACGTGATAATACAGATTCTTCCACCCGGATTCAAAAGGTCGATCATATCATCCAGATTATTCTGCAGTACTTCTAACTCTTTGTTCAGCTCAATACGGATTGCCTGAAACGTTCTTTTTGCCGGATGTCCACCGGTCACCTGAACTTTCATTGGAATGGAAGCCCTGATGATCTCCGTCAGTTCTCCGGTTGTCTCGATCGGTTTCTTTGCCCTCTCCTGCACGATGTGTTTTGCAATATTTTTTGCGAACTTGTCCTCACCATAATCACGGATGATACGGTAAAGATCCATCTCACTGTATCCGTTTACAATATCTTTTGCAGTCAGGCTCTGTCTGTCATCCATTCTCATATCAAGTGGAGCATTCTCATCACGGTAAGTAAAACCACGCTCCGGTGTATCTAACTGAAACGAAGATACGCCAAGATCCAACACGATTCCATCCACCTTTTCCACGCCAATGCGGTGAAGTTCCTCTTTCATGTTGGCGTAATTGCTTCGGATAATGGTGATCTTGTCACCAAATTCCTTTAATCTTTCTCCGGCGGCTGCGATTGCATCCGCGTCCTGATCGATTCCGATCAGCCTGCCTTTTTCTGATAACCGTGAAGCCACCTGGTAAGCATGTCCGCCACCGCCAAGTGTTCCATCCACATAGATTCCGTCAGGCTTGATATTCAAATTTTCAATTGTCTCATTTAGCAATACTGAATAATGATTAAATTCCATTGTGATCCTCTCTGCCTGACTTTTGCTCTGGCTCTCTTTTTTTATTCTCTGTGGATCAGATGCTGAACCCTAAATCTGCCATGTGTTCTGCAATCTCATCCATCTCATCTTCATCATATGTATTCTCCTGCCATCTGTCTTTATCCCAGATTTCCACTCTGCTTAAGACTCCGACTAAAACGACATCTTTTGTCAGATTTGCATATTCTCTTAAAACTGGTGGAAGAAGGATTCTTCCCTGCTTGTCCAGTTCACAGGAAGCTGCTCCTGCAAAAAAGAAACGTGAAAACTTTCTTGCATCCTTGGAAGTCATGGAAATGTTTCTGAATTTCTCTTCGATGTTGTGCCATTCTTCTGACGTATACACAAATAAGCATCCATCAAGTCCCTTTGTCACTACAAATTCATCGCCAAGCTGCTCTCTGAATTTTGCCGGAACTATCAGTCTGCCTTTTGGATCAACTGTGTGGTTGTATTCTCCCATAAACATGACACAATCACCTGCCTTTGTGCGGCAGCTGGTTCCTCTTGATTTTCCATTTCTGTGGTCATTTGCCACCACTTCGAACCATTCTCTACCACTTTCCACCACTTTTAAACATATATTAGACTATTCTTAAGAAAAAATCAATATTTTAGCGCAAAAAAATAATGCCAGACCAGTTATTTCCTGATTTGGCATTATTTTCCATTCTTCTCTACTTACTTCTTTCTGTTTCCTCGATATACTCTTCAATCAGCTGATCGAGTTTTGTACTTTTTTGATAGTAATTATCAAACTTATCCTGTCGTAAAAGTGCCTGATCCAGTTCAAATCGAACGGATTCGATTTCCTGCTGTAACTCACTCAACTTTCTCATATGAATCCTCCTGATTTCCTCAATGGAAAATGCAATTTTACAAATTCAAATTTCTGCTAATTGCCGGAGCAGAGAATAGTCCCTTTTTCTTTTCCCCTTTTTCTTTTCCTCTCTTTTATATTCTCCATATTACTATCCGCAGATTCAAAAATCAAATGAATTAGGTGATGAGTTTTCTCCAAAATTCGACATTTCCAAACGGATTTTTTCACAATTGCACGTATTTCCTACAAAAACAGCGCATCCATTTTTCGACTTTGGATGCGCTGTTTATAAAAAATTAATATTTGATTCGTATGTTTTCCTATCGTTTTTGTATGTTTTTCATTTTTCAGGAATGTTTTAACCGGAATTCTGCCCTTTTCTCGGCGAGTAAATGTATCATTGTCTCCATTGCCTTGTAGTTCACCTCCACAATGTGATGGATATCATCCTCCACATCATGCTTTCTCACAAGATAATCATCATGGGATTTCTGGATAAAATCGCAAAGATTTCTGGCACTGTTAAATTCCAGATGATCTGCTTTATGCGGTTTTGCAGCGTCCGTCCTGATATATCTCCGCAGATCCCGCTTTAACTTCTCCTCGTAAGAACAGTGATCCTTCAGACTTCCCGGATAGATCTTATTGTGAGGATAGGTAAAATAGTCTGCCAGATAGTGGCTGATCTGTCCAAGATCCATGTAATACTTGCGCCCTTTTTTCTTCTCCACCAGTTTCCTGCCCTCGGAAAGGCGCTCAATATGGCGTCTGATATCCGGGTAAGTTCCGTCCATCTCATGGCGCTTATAGACGAAAGATGGCTTAATGTCCGGCAGGACACTTCCGATGTAAAAAGATAATTTATGTTTTTTCAGATCATTGTCTTCCATATTATTTACAATGTAACGTGCCAGTGAAATATGTGATTTTTTTCTCATAAGTACCGCCTCCAAACAGGAATCTTTTTGTTTTTCCAACTCCCATACTACATCTCCGCGGCAAAAGAAACAAGGGTATCTTTGTAAACTTTTTGTGTAGTTTTTGTGTTTTAAAGCACTGGAATCCTGCTTTACAGATGTAAATTTTCTTATCCTGCTTTTTTATGGTCTGCACAAATGGAGCATGTGCAGACCAGTTTCATACCTGTATTAATTATTCATATTTACAGTTGCACTCGAAGCTTGCGCACTCTGTCTCTCCACAGGTGCAGGCTCCGGCACCGGAAATACCGATATGATCTGCGTGACATTTCTCATTTTCATTGAAACGGCAGTGTGTTGCCTCACACGCAACGTCGATTTCCTTAGAAACATCTTTTAATGCGTTACAGGCTGCACCGTTTGTTCCGCGGTCTTTGAAACTTCCGCAACAGGTGCTCTGTGCTTCGGTTGCATCGCGTCCCTCCACTTGAATGTCGCCTTTGCAGCAACAGCCGTCTTCATTGTTGTAGGTGCAGCTTTTTACTGAACAATCCAAATATGCCATACTTTTTTCTCCTTTTCCTTCAAATCTGTCTAGCCAATTGCGAAACTCCTTATAGTCTTCTTTAAATTGTTCAAAATTAACAAAAACATTCAAGACACGCTTTCGCTATGTGTCGCTCGCAACGGTACTAAGAAGCCAGACACAACTTACCGTTGTATCTGCCTTCTAAGTGCCGGCGGCTCCCCAATGTCTT
>ENA-ORPF01002117-ORPF01002117.1-human-gut-metagenome-genome-assembly--contig:-NODE-2117-length-14000-cov-3.640301_pt1 | contig 14000 bp, 17 predicted proteins | sample MGYA00242140_ERZ509070 | MGnify/ENA primary metagenome ERZ509070 (study PRJEB26280, sample SAMEA2338713) | human gut metagenome | biome: human gut; feature: human-associated habitat; material: faeces... | reverse complement strand
CCCGCGTGTGTGCGGATGTAGTCGTTGATGCGCAAAATCTCCGGGGAAAGCTGCTCCGCAGCTGGGTCAAAAAGCGGACGAAACTGATTACGGATTCGCTCCGCGACGGTCACGCCGAACGCGGACAGATAGCTGGTGACGGAATGGACGTCGTCAAAGCCGTGCGGGTCCTGAACCGTTCCGGGAATATGAATTGCACCGGTTTTCAAGCCGTCCTCCAGCACCTTGACGATATTGGCGTCGTCCTTTTTTGCACAGCAGCAGCCACGCCTCCAGCCGTTCCCGAATGGAAATGACGCGCAGCGGCCTGAGTATCCCGCGCCGCTGCAATTCACCCAGAACGTAGTCCTGAAACTCCGGGATAAGCGGCACAGCCGTTTTCCGGTCCAGCGCGTCCCGCCGGTCTCCGGCCGGACAAAAAAGAACGCATTTCCGCGGCGGCAGTTCCACATTCGTCTGTCCGTCTGCCTGCGCTTCTTTGCCCTTTTTCGCTGCGGCGTCTTCATCGTCCAGCGAAAGGATCGTTGCCTCGGCATAAATTCCGTCGTGGCTCAGATGGCATTCGTACTTCTTCGGTTCGCAGGTGAGCATGGCTGTTTCACCGGCAAATTCCGTTTCCAGCGTCGCGCCGGCATAGATCGCGTCCGACATGGCGCGCACCATCTCCGGATACCCGCCGAAACGGATCGCCCGAAGACGCTGCTCACGCCCATCCGGTTCAAGGACGATCGTGTCCGCATACGCGCTGAGACGGATCTCCTGCTTGGGATTGTAATAGCTGATTGGCATTAACCGGCTCTTGTCGAGCATTCATGGTTTCACTCCTTTCATCGTTTTTGGACGCAAAAAGACCGTAACTGCCAGATGGCAATTACGGTCTTATAGGTCCTGTTGTATTTTGGTATTCACTGGCCTGCGCGCGGAACCGGGGCATACTTCGCCCCGAGTAATCACCTCCGCCCTTCATCTGCTCCGCCCTGATACTGCTCTGACCTGAATACAGGGATATTGTAACGCAGCAGCATACGGGTGCAAACTTGCGGATCACGCAAGAACGGATTAGCAGGAAACATGCAAATGCACACTGCTTAGTCTGACGAGATACTACTTCACCACCTCTCTTGTATGGTGCCGGTTTCCATGCGAAGAAAATAGCATATTAACTGATTTTTAACGTATATGGCGCTGTTGGTAAAGATCGCCAATCCAAACACTTACGCAAACGCATTGATAAGTTCTCTTATTCCCAAGGCCATTTGCCAAAGAGTTTTTTGTAGCAATCAGCACAGTACAGTTTTCCGTCGGGACCTTTGAAACCCTGACACGGGGTGCCACAGCAAGCGCAACGAGTATCACCATTCATTTTGGAATCCTCCTGTTTTGTAATATTCCGAAGACTTTTTCAAGCGCCTTCACAATATAAGACATGGATTTTGGAGAAATGCATCACGTGAAAACGCATAATTTGGTTTTTCTTGAAAAAACTTGTTGCATTTTGGCGAATCGCGTGTCTCTTTAATTAGAGGTGTCTGTCGGCAAGAAGGTTGTGCCGAGATAGTTTTGTTTCGGTGCATATGTAAAAACGGATTGTATTTCGGAAGCCCACAGCAGCAAAACAGTGACTTTTCTTTGCTTCAGGCACAAATAAATTTTCACACTTATGGCTCATTTTAATAGGAGGAAGACGAATGAAACTCAAAGCACTTAGTCATTACGACAACGATATGGACACGCGCTTCGGCGACTGCATCTTGCTGTACGGCGAAACGTCTCTGGTCGTTTACGACTGCGGACATTCGCTGCACGCACAGGAGGTTGAGTCCTTTCTGGAAAAGCATCGCGCGATTAAGAACGTCAATGTCGTAGTATCGCACAATGATTCCGACCACACCGACGGCGTTTGCGAGCTGCTGGACTGGTTGAAGGACAACGGAAAATACACCGTGCGGGTGTTTACACATCAGTATTTGAAATACGTGGATGAAATCCTTGATAAGGTAGACGATGGGCGCAGGAACCGGGAGTCTCTGAAAAAATCGCTGCTGGAGAAGTTTGACCATATCAAGGAAATCATCGAGACGGCGGAGGCGTGTGGGTTTGAACGTGTGAACGCGGTTCCGGATACTGCCGTTGGCGAATGCACGATCGTTGGACCGACGGAGGAGGAGTTCATTGAAGTTGCGGCCAAGGCGATCGACTCGCGGGAAAGCGACAATATCGGCGAAGGGGATGCGCAGGAAACGGTTATGAACGCGGCCAGCGTTCAGCTGAAGTGTACGCTGAGCGACGAAAATACGATCCTGCTCTGCGGTGACGCATCGCCGGATTACCTGCATGAGCTGGACAGCTATGTATACATTCAGCTTCCGCATCATGGACAACTGGATGATACAATGGCTATTTTTGATGAGCTGGGCGGAGACGCTTATGAAAAGCAGTACCTTGTGTCTGACAATAGCGGTTCCGGAAAAACGAGCGGCGGTTCTGACAAGCTGGTTGATTTCATGAAAAAGGAAAAATATAATGCGGCGCACAATACGAAAAACGGTATTGTAGAGCTGCCGCTGCTTTCGGCGTCGGTAACGCTGAAGAGTGCCGAAAAAGAGAGGGTGTGCCTGGGTGATTTGGATTGTGTCAAGTAGTATTGCCGGGACGGAGGAAAATTTAAGCGCCAGACACGAGTATATTAAGATGGTGTCGCAGGCGCATGTTTCCCCATGGCAGAAGCGGACAGCGGTGATTGCCGGCAAGCGCTATTTGAACTATTACCAATGCAAGTCAGAAAAGGGTGAGTACGGACTTTTTATTACAGCGCATATTGATGAGGCGTTCAGCATTTTAAGAGCAACGCAAAACAACAAAAAGACGTTATTTTCTATCAATGCTTGCCAGGTTTCCAATATGCACAAGCGCAAACTTTTAAATGCTGTAAAAAAACGAAATCCGCAATCTGAGCTGTATCTAGCTCGACAGGAAAAACGCAAGGATGGAAAAATTGTTAATTATATAGATGATTTCGGAACGTTCGGCTTTCCTACGACAAAATCCGAGCGCGAAGTATTCATGCGCCGTGAAAAGGGGCTCACGCAGGCAATTCGCCGGGCGTTTGAAAAGGTGACGGAGTCATGAAAGACCATTATGTCAAGGACTACAAGGAAAAGGAACTGCGGCAGTTTATTCTTGCATATCTGCTCATAACGGTTGCGTCCATTGCGCTGCATACGGATTTCTCTGCCGATAACGCAGATCTGTTGGATACCCTGCTCAAAATGGCAGCTATGGATATTTGGGTCAGCGGGCTCAGCGTTCTGGTTGTGATCCTGAACGAGATATGGCCAGATGCGATGAAGACGAAAATCGTGTATGGCAGTATGCCGAGTGATACCATTTTTTCTGAGATCGCAGCCGGAAAGAGGTCGTTCTGCTTTGACCTTGATGCAGCAAAGGAAAAGTATAAAGACCTATCGGCGCTTCCACCGGACAAGCAGAGTGCAGAGTGGTACAAACTTCTGCACGCCGGCAGAGAAGCCGAATGCGGGAATGTCATAGAGGGTCAGCGGATGCAGTTGATGACGCGTGATATCTGTATGTCTGCGCTGTCCCTGCTCATTCTGACGCTGCTGACCGTGGGGATTTTTGCCGTGCTGAAGCCTGCTGATTTGGAGTACTTGTGGCTGTTTGCGGTGCCGTTATTGTATTTGGGGGTCATGTTTTTCGTCACAAAAGCGGCGGCAAAAAATAGGGCGAGAAGATTTGTAGAGCTGGTGATAAAGGAGGATTTGATAAAGACACAGAAAAAGCCCATACAAATTAAAGTCAAACAGCAAAGAAAAATACGCAGAAAATGTAAGGAGGAAGTCAAATGGTTGAATGTGTTTGTCCTAAGTGTAAAGCAAAACTGAGAATTGACGAAAATGACGCAATTCCGGGCTGCAGAGAATTTGAAGAAGTGTATTGTCCAGAATGTCAGGCTGAGGTCACAAAAGTATTTACCAGTGGCGTTCCAACCGTGACTGTAGAAGAGAAATAAAAACAGAGTTCGTTCTTTCCGTGGATAAGGGATGCATGTACGTCAGGTGAAATAACTGTAAAGAGAGGATCAGGAAAAGATGGACTTGTCGCCGAAAAAGAGAGATCGCATTCGAGGGTTTCAACGATTGGGTTTCCAACTTAGGGCTCCTGTGATTGCCTTTGTATTTGCATGTGCATCGTTGCTTGTGTCGCTCTCCGAGAGTGAAAGAATCATGATAGCAGGAATCTCTCTGAGGCAGATCGCTTTCCTTTGCGCATTTGCCTCAGCTGCGTTTCAATTGTATTGTTCCATACGCAAATGCATAACAAAACGGGATTATCTGATAATGTGTCAGCAGGAAGAACTGTCAAAGGCTACCTTACTTGCCCAGCAAAAGAGCAACGAAGCAAAAACAAGAAGTATTTTGCAGTTGACTTATGGACGAGTTCCGGAGTGGAGACCGTTTAACTTTCGGAAGAATGTCCTTGTCTATGATATCCACGAGCAGCTTCGCACGCTTTTGGTGGAAATCAGGGATTCTGTGCTGATGCTCTCCGGCGAAACGGATTCAGATAAGGTTACTGTCGATCTGGTGTACTGTTATCCAGATGATAATTATTCCGGGCGGCTTCCGGAACCTTCGCCGCATTATGGCCTTGAGGGACCGGAAAACGTCTGGAGACTCATCACCAGTGGGGATGCTTCTTGCATCAACTACACGCTGCATGATTTTTTGAGAAGCAACGAGTCGTTCTTTTTCCGGCTGGATCAGGAGAACTTTGTATTTATCAATGATAAAACGACAGTGACCCGTTACTACATTCCTTCAGGAAAAGATCAGGAGTACGATGGCGTTGGCTCTATCGTTGGAATGACCATCAATATAAAAAATGATGCCCCAGAGTCCGTTCTGGTAAAAGCAATGCTGACGATTACGACCTATGGCTGGAATCTGCTCGATAAAAAGAGCCTGATCAAGGAAGCGGAGTATCGGGAGATCTTTAAGCAAAACGTTCTGAACGGACATAAGTCTCTTCTGGAGAGCGAGCTTGCCCAAATGTATATTCGGCATGCAATCAAGGACGGTAATATGTGTCCGTACACCGGTGCACAGTGTAAAACTCCCCGTCCGATTGAAAGGGACAAAGACGGCAACGCTCTAAGTGCGACCGATACCAAAAAAGACAACGCTGCTTTCCAAAGCATACAAGTGAGTCGCACGGCACAAGAATGTTCCCAATGTCCAATTATGCAATAACTTTTCACAATACAGGATGGTAACTTCTATAATACTACATCAAATATGTCAGGAGGATACTCAAATGAGTAATCAGGAAGGATGCAGGCCGTCTTCAGACTACGACATCCAGAAATCTGTAATTGAGCGTATTTTTGATGAAAGAAAGCAATACCTTATCATTGCACTGACGGGCAAAATTGGTGCCGGAAGCTCATATGTTTCATCGTTCATTCAAGATTCTTGTTGGAGCCGGGACATCTCCCGTGACACGCCGGGCCTTGATGGCTTTTCCTCAGATGAACAGCGAGCAAATAGTATTTTGCTTCGGTACTTTAACTGTAACCGTATTCCGTTTCACGTTATTCGTGTGCGAGATGTAATCACAAGCTTCATCGTAAAAGATGAGGCGTGGGAGCGGCTTGCAGTTGGAACGCAGAATATAGAGCACATTAAGGCTGGCATTGTTGAATCGTTTCACAGAAAAATCAAACGGCTTTCGTCCAGTATCCGAATTTCCCCCGAGCAAACAAGTGCATTCATAGGCAAGAAGGGAGTAAGCAAGGAGGAAGCGGAAGGACTGAAAACCGATGTTGATGCTATTTTGGCGGATCTTGACAAGGGGGAGATTCAGGTATTATCTCAAAAATATAACGAGAAACTTGAGGAGAATAATTTAGGAGAAAAAGATGAGCACAGTGTTCGCAATTATATACTCTATGTTCTGCCACTTCTTGCCGACTGCATCCGAAAGAGCGTATCAAATGATTATACTTCACTGTTCCAACAATTGGGAAATGATCTTCGCTTCTATGGAACATTAAGCACGAAAGAAACGGCAAGACCGGAAAAACCATTAGGCACGAAAGAAACAGCGGGATCAGAAGATCCACTAAGCGGACGCAACCTGTATACCATTGCTGAAAGAATCAATAGAATGATTAAGCATATCCGTGCGGGAGCGTATACGGACAAGCGAACAGCAATTGTGATTGACTCGATGAAAAACAAATATGAAAGCAACTATTTGCGTGACCGCTATTCCGCATACTATCTGTTTGCGGTATCGAGAGACGAAACAATCCGAATCCACCGTTTGCTTCAGGATCAGAAAAAAGGTCTCTCGCAGGATGAAATCGATATTATTGATCTGAACGAACGTCCAGATGCAGTTGCCGGAAGGTTCATTTGCTTTGCGGATACCTTAAAGAATATTGACTGGAAGGCACTTGAGAATGCTATGGATGCAAAAACGTTTGGAGAATATCTTTCTTCGCTGTGCAACGATTCTTGCGACGAATTCTATCGTGTTTATTGTCGACCGTTCAAAAATCCGGATCGTATAGAAGATCGAGAACAGAAGATGTTAAAATCTCTTACGGATAACGACGTTGCTACTGCTATTCGCAGCGTTGTTTTTGGAGCGGACGGACAAGTATCTCCGAGGTTTCGGGACCAAGGCATTTTCACATCACTCTGTGATTACTATCTAAGCGTATTGGCCGATCCATTGCGCGCATTTCTGTATAAAACAAAGTTGTATCCTTTTTTCCTTCAGGATGTGGAGTACTGCATCCAGAACGCGGATGTGTTTCTCACCAATAACGAAGAAGATTCCAGCCCAAAGCATCAGTTGAAAATGAACATTATCAGGTATATTTCGTTGATGATGCATCCAGGACTGGTTCCACCAACGCCTGTTGAGCGTTGTATGCAGCTCGCGTACACTGCGAAGGTCAATTCTGGCTGTATTTCGAGACAGACCGGTGCCGTTGTCACAGATAGTGAATACAATATCATTTCCCTCGGTTGGAATGATGTCCCATATGGTCAAACTCCTTGTATTTACCGAAATCTACTTGATTTACAGCGCCAAAACGATAAAGGAGCATTCAGTGACTACGAGTGGGAAAGCAACTCTCCATTTCAAATTAACCTGCAAAAATACGACTTTTCAATGGCTGCGTCACTGAATGGTTTGCCAGCCAGTTTCTGCTTTAAGACATTAAATGAAAAAGTAACTGGCGAAAAGAACCCAATGAGCGCACGTGCGATGCATGGAGAGGAAAAAGCGCTCTTACAGGGACGAACTCCAAAGATCAAAGGCGGCTGTCTGTTTACGACATCGAGCCCGTGTGAGATGTGCGCAAAAAATGCGAAAGAGCATCAAATCAGTAAAATCTATTATATTGAACCGTATCCGGGTATATCGCAACGGCATGTATGCAACTCGGGTGATCCCCATAACCGTGCGCAGTATATCCTATTTGAAGGCGCGATTGGAAGAGCCTATACGCAACTTTATACACCAATCCTGCCGTATAAGGATGAGCTGAGTTTGCGTGGTTTTCCCCACAAATGCGAGCGCAAACCAACGCCACTGCCGCAAACAGGGAAAAACGAGGGAACAGATTAGGCGTGAAAGAGGAGTGATCAGTTGTATGAGACCGCTTTGGGCAAAATCGGGAGACATTGCAAGGCTTCTGCACACAATCAATGGGCCGGCGCCTTGCGGACCGCTTGCGGATACGGATATTTGGGACGCAATTTACCGCGGCGAAATATATATCTCACCCTTCTGTAAGGAAAACTTGACGGCAGCAGGCTATAATTTGCAGATATCTGATATCATTATTTCTACAAAAACCGGGTTGCCGCTGAAAATAGATTCTAGCGGTCAGAAGCGGTATGTGGATGTCCCCGCAAATGATACGGTGCTTATTACAACCGTGGAGAGCATATTTGTAGGGCCGCAGATTATGGGAACCTTTCATTCACGAGTTTCTATCGTGTCAAAGGGCTTCGGGCATATTTCTACGACACTTGATCCAACATGGTGTGGGCCGCTCCTTATTGCACTCAATAACCCATCAAACAAGAAAAAACGATTTGAGATATCTGATTCAAGCGGAGCAAACTCTTTTGCCACGCTTGTGTTTTATCGCCTGATTCATTCTGCAGAAGCCGAAAATAGTAAACCACCGATTCGCACTGACGTTCTCGGTACATATCTGCAAAAACCCAAGGGATTAAAAAATTTCTGATGGGAAAAGCTTACGCACAGTATGAGCAACTTGTTGCAAAGCTGAAATGTGCCGGAACCTATAATGATGGCGGACTCGAGGATCCACGGACAAATATCAAACAGATTGAACAGCTTCTGATTGAAATAAGAACGCAGTACAAAACGGCGGGCTGCGCAACAAACATCAGCGAGTTGTCGCGACTTGAAGCCATCCTTGTTCAGCAGAAGACGGCGGCAGATCTTCCACCGCTTTGCTTGGATATGCTGATAGTCTTGCAGTCCGCTCTCGCACATAACGAAGAATTATCGTGCGAGGCTAACAGCCTTGAGAAGGAAATCGTGCGATACATAGATGTTTGCCTTGTTCAGCTGCGTAGAGAGCAGCAGGCGTATCATTGGACGCAAAGCTATACAGAATGTAGCGCGATTGCACAAAAGGAGGCGTTCTCTAATAATTGGATGCGTTTCATTATGGGACTCCATCCGAGACGAGCCTTAAAGTATATCCTCTGGGGCGTTGCGATAGCCGTTGCGTTTGTTCTTCTAGTGCTCCGCAAAGAGAACCTTTTTGTACTCATTCAGAGGTACTATACAGACCCTGATATGGCAAGGGAGGCAGTGAACTCAATCTGGAATGGAGCATTGGGCATATTGACCGGCGCAATTATCTTGATCGTGAATGATTTATTTGAAGGGAAGCGAGAGTAATTGTTTATCATAAAGATTAAGAAACTGACAGCAGATTGTATAATCCCTCAAAAAGCACATATTGATGATGCGGCGTTTGATATTTATGCCGCCGAAAACATCATTGTAGAACCGCAGAAGCCAACGCCGGTTTCTACCGGCTTTTGCATGGAGCTTCCGCCGCAGACAGAAGCCCAGATCCGTCCCAGAAGCGGACTTGCTTTGAAGCACAGCATTACTGTACTGAATACTCCCGGTACCGTTGACGCGGGCTATCGCGGCGAGGTGAAGGTGCTTTTGATGAACCTTGGAAAAGAAGCGTTTGAAGTTACGAAGGGGATGCGGATAGCGCAAATGGTGATCGCGCCGGTTTATCCTGCAGAACTGGTGGAAACTGATGAGCTTTCCGAGAGCGATAGAGGCGCCAATGGGTTTGGTTCATCTGGAGTGTATAAAATCACGCCTTGAACAAACTGATTATGCATTTTGTTTTCGCAAGCTTTGCTTGAAGTCCATAAAAGGCGAAAAGTGGAATACAACACCAGATGCCTTCTATGGCCGTTCTTGTTTAGGGGTGGGCATAGAAGGCATTGAATTGCGAATCAAGGACGATGGGGTTATAGCCTTTTCCTCTGTAATCGCGTATTTTCTCCGAAATTAACGTAAAAAAATAAAGCAACTGGCAGTTGCCCCCAATGTAAAGCGTGTGTGGTTTACATCGGGGCGGCTAAAAAATATAATTGGGAGCGTAAAGCGTGACACTTAGAGATAAATTGATTGTACTGCGGGACAAAGACGGAATCTCGCAAATGACGTTAGCTGAACAGCTGGGTGTATCTCGGCAGGCAATTTCCCGCTGGGAAAGCGGAGATGCAGTACCTACGATGGATAAACTAAAGTCATTGTCAAAGATATATAATGTATCTCTGGATTGGCTGTGTAATGAAGATATTAGTGAAATACAAGAGCAAAAGGCTGAGTTGGCGAAAATACCTGGTCATAAGGGAAAAAAGGTAGCTTTGGTTGTAATAGCTATTCTATTAGCGGCGTTTATTCTTTTAACTGGGCTAATAAATAATGTGGAGACTGATGGGGAGAGCAATGTAGCGATAGATGATATTCCGGGAGAAATCGTAAATGTAACAGAAAATAATGCGTTTTCTTTGAAATGAAAGATTAAATTAATAGAACGGTAGAACTGTTTGGAGTAAAAGTGCTTATAAATAGTCTTTATTAAAGTGGCCACTTTATGAAGATAGAAAGAACCAACATCAATAAAAAGGAGAAACGGATATGAAAAACAGAATATTCAAAAATTGCTTCTCTGTGGTTATGGCTCTCGTGATGGCGCTATCTTTGAACTGTGCGGCGTTTGCAACATATACCAATGGACCTAGAAATACTCATTATGATCGTGATTTAGCAGCAGATTATGTTGCTGATTACACGACAACCGCAAACAGCGAGTACACAAATTACGTAACTGTTGATTGCACAAATTTCGCTTCTCAGGTTTTGTATGCAGGTGGCATGGAGATGACAAATGCAGTTCGATATCCAGATAATACTACAAGCTGGTATTACTATTATGACAGCGTAGGGTTAGGAAGAAGCAGTTCTTGGACAGGTGCGCATGAATTCAGACAGTATTGGGCTGATGTAAACGATTATGGTGGAAAACATGCATATGAGTTTGTCAAGTATACTGCTGGAGATTTTTCAGATGAAGATACGTGGATGGAGATTTATAATTATCTAGAACCAGGGGATATTGTGCAGTACGTTCGTACAAGTGACTGGGACACTTATCATACGCAGATTGTTCACAGAACGTCTTATGAAAATGGTGAATATAAAGTTAGCATGGGACAGCATTCTCCATTTTCGTGGGTTAGTCTGAGAAACTACGTGAATACTCTTTCTCGCGGAACTATTGTCTGCCTGATTAAAATTAGTGCACCTTCTACACGAAGCATGGATACGACGAATAGTTTGAAACTAGAGTCCATGAGTGCACTTTCCGGTCGAATGAATACTTTGCTTGATATTAGACCGACTGAGCAAGAGGAACGAGAACAGAAATGGGCGGAAATTGCGGAAATCAAGAAAGAAATGACTGACCGTACAAAACTTTCTGGAAATTACTATACAGAAAAAGTCACTAAAGCGGTTTTACTTGAATATATTGGGCTTAGAATGCAGATCAATGACCAGCTAATTGCGTCGTATTACTATGATGATGTCATCAGTGAAACGAATGCGGCAGAGATGCTCATGCACGAAGAAGAAAATCAAGAGCTTTCTGTTTTCCTTGATGAGGTATTGAATTCGGAAGGAGATACTAATTACTATGCACTTTGGATCTATTATTGGGAGGAATTGCTTGGAGAAAGCGCACCAACTCGCTACGTGGCGTGAATTAAGGGGAAACCAAATGGGAAAACGACTACTCGCGCTGTGGATGTGTTTTTTAATAGCTGGTATATGTATTATACCTGTTAAGGCAAGCGCGTATCCAATTCTTAGCAGTTGGGCACGAGATGAGGCTTATCTGGCCGAGGCAAATAATCTTTATCCTGGCGGCGGGGAGATGCACGACGATTTACGATGTGCAGCCTCTCGTGGACAAGCAGTGTGGTATGTGGTGCAACTGACGGAAACACTGCTAGGGCATGAAATTAAGACCAGCACGGCGCGTGTTTTTCCGGATATGAACAATTCTTTCTTTAGAGGGTTAGTCGAGAAAGCATATACAGCAGGAATTGTAACTGGTCAGGAAGATGGAAAATTCCATGAGACGGATATGGTAACACGTGAGCAGTACATAACCATGCTCTATCGTACTTTAGAGTTTGTAGAATTGGAATTGGGTACGAGTGTATTGGAACAAGCACAAGATGAGATTCCTTTTGAAGACTCAGGGACGATATCTCCTTGGGCTGAGGAGGCGGTTAGGACGCTACACGCCCTCGGTGTCACCCATGGCGAAAATGGAAATGTCTTTTCACCAAGAGATGCGGTTAGCTTTGAGCAAATGCTCGTGCTTTCCTATCGGTGCCTAACGCTATTTCGGACATGAAGAGCGGATTTGTGCTTGCTGCGGATTTAGAACATATCCAATAATTTGAAGTAGTTTGCAAAACATATGTCAGAATGGGTAGGTGTAGTTGAATATGAAAAGAAAACGGTCGTATAGAATCGTGGCAACAATGATCGCAATGGTGATATGCTTTGGAATTGCAGTAGAATCAGCAGGTGCGGCAGACTATAAGGAACACACTTTGCTTGAACTATTAACGATGGAGAGGGCTTCAAATTCGTTCGAAGTGACAGTTCCGGCAGGTGAAATAATGACAGCTGATACGAGCTTTTCAATGGCAGCTGGCGAATCGGTGAAGTTCCATGCCGTTTATGAGCCTAGGGAGGCAAGCGTTGACTATGGACTAATTTCGCCGGATGGCTTGTTTCATCCGATCAGAGCAGAGGATGGATATATTGATGCATCCATGAAAATTAGTACAAGAGGAAAGTACACGTTTGCGATCAGAAACAACTCTGACGTCGAAGTCAGGACAACAGGCTATGTAAATTACTAAAAATTAGGAAAGGACTACTAGTTAAGTACACTGAAAGCGGCAGTTCCAGTGTGCACTTCCCCATAAAGTTAGAGTGCACACCGAGTCAATAAGAAATAGGAGGATTATCATGAAGAAAACAATGGCATTTCTTTTAGCTATTATTACTCTGTTTCTACTTTCTGCGCCAGCCTTTGCAACCAGTAATAGTACATGGGATACGGTGACTGCTGACGACAAGGTCGTTATTATAGTTCCAAAAGAAGAACGAGATAGGCAGTTTAATGAGGCAATGGATAAGATTATTCAGGAACTCGAGGGAACGGCAGAAACGATGGATAATAAAGAACGTTTTCGCTATGAGTACCTTGATTATGAATATGAAACGCTTGGAGGATACGCAGGAAACCAAGTGCCAGGAGGCTATAGATTTCCTACAGGCGGAGGCTTTTACTTTTCGGATTCCGGAGGACCGAGCGTGTCTGGTGGTGTATCGTTTTCTTTGCCGGAACCGTACAATTGGATATCTATCAGTGTAAATTTGGGGCAAAGAAGTACGAGTTCTGGCGTGTTTGTTGAGGTTCCAAACACAAAGGACTACTTCAAGCTGTACGTCGAAAAAGTAATGGAAATTCGGCCAATTGTGATATATAAGCAGAATAAACATACAAGAGAATATGAATTCGACTCACTATATGCGCCAGCATTTACTTATAGCGTAACGCAATATGCGAAGAAGGTTTAACTGGATATACATTGGATTAGCATTGTTACTACTAGTTGCAGTGTGCTTCCTTTGGGACATGCATGTAAACAAAAAAGAAATAACAGGAACCTTTTCTACAGGAAAAGACCTTTGCGGAAGTGGATTGTATATCTCGTTCTTTCCTAGAGGAGAGTATCTGATTTATAGGCAAGACGAGGATATCCAAAATGGCAGCTATAGTTGTGTGGATTTAGATGGAAATGTAGTAGTAAAATTGATATCTAGTGGAGAACCTCAATACGTTGCGGTTTTCAATAAGCAAAATTCTATACTGCTTATTGATACAAACACGTATAATATCTTTGAATTGTCTAGAATAAGCCGTACTCCCATGATTGTCGGCCACAAACCGGACTATTCAAAAATATTCGATTTTGACATAAACTAAGGGTTGAGCGTGGGGAATGACATTGTAAGGTGGCATTCCCCACGCTATTATTACCATCTCAATTTGCTAATTTATTAGCTCTGATGCCAGAGACGAATAGGCACCCGCGTACTTCGACAAACTCGAAATTAACAGCGTGTTTAGAAGCGTTTTTATAGTTTACATTATCGCCCCACAATTTTGCCAAAGATCTGCTTCTTCCCCTCGTCGTACCGCTGGATCACGACCATGACGGTATCGCCGGTTTTGAAGTCTGAGTCCTCGTAGTGGAACGAATACCGGCACATGACGACAGCACCATCGGGGAGGT
>ENA-ORPF01002113-ORPF01002113.1-human-gut-metagenome-genome-assembly--contig:-NODE-2113-length-14016-cov-4.437934_pt1 | contig 14016 bp, 14 predicted proteins | sample MGYA00242140_ERZ509070 | MGnify/ENA primary metagenome ERZ509070 (study PRJEB26280, sample SAMEA2338713) | human gut metagenome | biome: human gut; feature: human-associated habitat; material: faeces... | reverse complement strand
GCTCTAACCAACTGAGCTACAGGTCCATAACTAACAGTACTTATTCAATATACACTATTTTTTTAACAATTGCAAGAAAAAATTTCAATTAAATGAATACTTTTTTCAGTCGCAAATATAGAATACTATAAATAAAGGTATAAAGTCAAGCAATAATTTATAAAAAAGTAAAATTTAAATAAAATATCTAACATTTTACATAAAAACAACTCAATACTCCTACAAATACACATATTTAATGTTATAATGAAATCATAGGATGCTAGTCCTAATTTATTGGAAGTGTTGTTATAAGAATAAAAATAAGGAGTAAGGAGTAAAAGTAAAATGAAAAAGAGTTTATATATTTTAGGAATATTAGTATTGACACTAGGACTATCTGGATGTGTTAAATACAATGCTAATATAGACATTAAAAAAGATAAATCCATGGATTTTTCAATTATATATGCCATGGATACCCAGTATTTTGGTGATCAAGAAATTCTAACCTCAGAAGACAGAGATAACTTAACCAAAGAAGGATTTGAAGTATCAAATTATGAAGATGGAACAATGAAAGGTTTTACAATTTCACGTTCTGTAAAAAATATTGATGATCTTAGTACAGAAAAAGATGAAGATTATAGCTTATCAGGAATTATGGAAGAAGATTCTGATGAAAAAATGTTTAAAGTAGAAAAAGGATTTTTCAAAAACAAATATATAGCTAACTTTAAATTTGATTCATCAGACAGTGGACTATCAACAGGAGATGATACAACAACAGATGATTCAGATATATATAACGACACTACTACAGACGATGCAACAATATACAATGACACTACAACAATAGACGACACAACGACATACGATGACAGCACTACAATAGATGATTCTACCATGGGAGATTTTTCAAATATGACAACAAACATGGATTTAAGCTTAAATGTAACGCTACCATATTCTGCTCTAAGTAATAATGCAACATCTACAAAAAATGATAACAAAACATTATCTTGGAACTTACAAACATCTGGTGAAGAAGCAATTAATTTTGAATTTGAATTATATAATTTAACAAATATTTATTTAACAATTGGTGCTGGATTAATCATAATTTTAATTATTATCATAATAGTAATTTCTAAAGCAAAAAGAAAGAAAAAAGCAAAAGCAACAACAAGCCAAACTACAACAAATGAAATTCCACAAACGAATACAGCAGTTGCTTCAGAGCCAACAACTATGAATGCATCCCCTGCTCCAGAAATAGCTAATAATCAAATGGCACAACCTATGACAACACCTGAACAAGGAGAAGTAAGTCAACAATCTATGGCATTCCAACAACCAGACATTGCAAATCCACCACAACCTATGACAATGCCAGAACAAGAAGTAGCAAATCAACAACCTATGGCAACACCACAACCAGACATTGCAAATCTTCAACAACCTATAGCAACACCACAACCAGACATTGCAAATCTTCAACAACCTATGACAACACCACAACCAGACATTGCAAATCTTCAACAACCTATGGCAACACCTGAACAAGAAATAAATCAACAAACAACAAATGGACAAAATCCAACACAATTTTAAAAAAAGATACAACACTATACAATAAACAATAAAAAGAAAAGGGAAATTTACAATTTAGGTATTCCCTTTTCTTTCTTTTTGTGTTATACTCTATAAGTAACTTGTAGTTGGACTGTTAGCTCAGTTGGTAGAGCAACTGACTCTTAATCAGTGGGTCTAGGGTTCGAATCCCTAACAGTCCACCATATTGAAATTAAAAAACCTAACAATAAATGTTAGGTTTTTTTATACTTCTGAATCCATTCTCTCAAATACTACAACAGTTTCTTCAATAGTAGAATTATTACCAACTCCAAAACCATTAATACTAGTATTTTGAGAGTTTACACCTAAAGTATTTGTAAAAATCTTATATAATTTCCAACCATTTTCATAATAATAATTAATAACTAACTCCAATTTAAATGCCGAAAATCCCCCATTTTTCTCATCAACAAAAGTCTTAACCAAAAACTTAGGATTCGTCATAACAAAATCTAGAGGAATACCAAGTTCTTGATACAAATTAGCACGTGCAACATCACGCTTATTCTTTTCTTTCAACAACTTATCCTGTTGAATCTGCAACTGATATTGTTCCTTATCTAAAGTATGTAATGCCTGTAAAATACGATTAACAAAACTAGAAAGTTCAATTCCCCAATTTCCTAACATTCTAGCTTCTAACAAAGAAAAAGTAGAAAATTCATCTTTTAATTCTAAATAACATTGCTTTCTCTCCTCTAACTCTTCCATAGAAATATTATCCAGATTAAGAGAAGTATTCATTTCCTCATTGAAATCTCTAATTCTATCAGACAAAAGATCAGTCTTTTCTTCCAAATCAGTCAAACGTTCCTGTACTTCATCACTATCCATCATATGCTGCAAATAATCTTCTTCTTTTTCAGGTAGTTCATAAATAATTTCAAAGTCATCATCAGCATGCTCCTTTAAATAAGAACAAAATGTAACATCCAAATGATTATCTTCTAAACGATAATCAACAAAAGCACCATATATCATATCTTCTAATTGATACAAATAAATAGGATCATATCTAACATCATGTTTCCCAGAAACCAATCCCTCTTCCTCTAATACAAAACTATACTTTTCAATACTGTCCTCATCAATATCAATAATTTTTCTTACTTCAATTCCATTATCTTTTCCCATAACAACACATCCTTTTACCCATATTATAGCACAAAAAAACTCAAACAATTTTGAGTTTTTATTTTTTTAAAAATGCGCGAAATAACTTCTCACTATATAAATCATGATTAAGCTCTAGCATTCTTTCAGGATGCCATTGTACCCCAATTTGAAAAGGATGATCTTGACTCTCAACAGCCTCTATCAAACCATCATCTGATTTAGCAACAACATCAAAGTTACCGCCATCTAACACTGTATAATTATGAAAAGAATTCACTCTAATATAATCTTCTCCCATAATTTCATGCAAGTGACTTCCCTTTTTAAGAGTAACAAAGTGATGATATTCATCATGTTCTAAATTATGTTCCACATCCCCAAGACCAACCAAATCTCTACCTGTCTTCCAAAGAGCCATCGATTGCATTCCTTGACAAATCCCAAGAAGTCTTAACTTATTTTTAACTGCATAATCAATTAAGAAAAAATCCCAAGGACCAACTACATCTCCACCAGGCAACAAAATACCATCTATATCACGTAATCGATTCAAAATAACTTCCTCTGAATCACTATCACAAACAGTTACAACTTCTCCACCGAAATCTCTAATAGCTTTTTGATAATAATAGTCTCTTTCCTCGCCATTTTCAGGACGAATCAACAATAAAACTTTCATAAAAAAGAAAGGAAGGTTATCTTAACTTTCCTTTTACTCCTTTCATTCCTTTTACACCACCATGAGCTGCAAATCCCTGTAAAATATTTGTTTCAAAAGAATGAGTTTTACTAACACGTTTTTTATAATCTTTAACACCAATATTAATCATTTCATCAAGAACAGAAGAAAAATCTACACCTTTAGCTTCCCATAAATAAAATGCTAAACTACCAGGAATCGAATTAATTTCATTAATATAAACTTTATTCGTTTTCTCATCAATTAAGAAATCAATTCTACTATTTCCAGAAGACCCCAATGCTCTAAACGCTTTTACTGCAACTTCTTCTACTTCTTTTCTCTCTTTATCTGTTAAATCAGCAGGTAATTTTCTATTAGCAGAGGCCATTCCTTTTGAAGTACCTTTTACAGGAACTTTAACACCTTTTAACTTACCTTTTCCTCCACCTATATATTTATCAGCATAAGTTAAGAATTTATGACCTGAAAGAACTTCCTCAATCTCACTTACTTTTTGTCGTTCATAATTACCCATAACAGCAATATTTACTTCTTTTAAGTTTTGAACAACTTCTTCAACCAAAATCTTTTTATCGTATTGAATCGCATCATCAATAGCATCAATTAATTCTTCACGATTTGCACACACTGCAATACCAACACTAGAACCCGTAGTAGCAGGTTTAACAATAACTGGATATTTAAGCTTTTCAACTTTTTCTACAACAACATCACTATCTTGTTTATAATCAACATCATAAAACCAAGTATAATCAGTCATTGGAAGTTTTGCATTTTTCCAGATATCTTTCATAAATACTTTATCTTGTCCAACAACAGATGCATAAACATCACTACCTACAAAAGGAACACCAATTGTTTGTAAATATCCTTGCAAACCTCCATCCTCTACATTAGTACCATGAACAACTGGTAAAATAATATCAATATCACTAACAATCGTTCTAGGAAAGTTTTTCTTTTGTAAAACGAAAGAACCTTTACGACAATATAAAACAACATTCTTTCCATACTTTCTAATTAAAGACAAATCTTGATATACTTCAATATCTTTTAACATATCTCCAGTATACCACTCTCTATCCTTTGTAATATAAATTGGAATAATATCATATTTTTCTTGATCCAATTTATTCATTGCTTGCATAGCAGAAATAATACTAACTTCATGCTCTACAGTTTCTCCTCCAAAAATAACTCCAACTTTAATTCTCATACTTTACACTCCTATTCATTATATGTATCTGGTAAATCATTTTCAAATAATGCATAAACCTCATGATTATTAGCTAAGTTTCCAATAAAAGGATATGCATTACGTACATCATTAAACACAATTATTCTATCTTTTTCAAAACCTTTAGAAAGCAAACCTTCTCGAATAGGTTTTGTTTTGTGTTCACCAATCAAAATAGCATAGTCTGCAACTCTGGCAATCTGCTCACCAAATTTTTTATTATACTCATCTTCCTTATCTCCAAGTTCAATCATACCAGGAGTAACAACAACTTTCAATCCAGGCATCATTCCTAAAACTTTTACAGCATTTTCTGCTCCAACTGGATTAGAATTATAAGCATCATCAATCTGATAAAAATTACCTAATCGTTTTAATTCCAAACGATGCTCTACAGGTCTTACTCCTTTCACAGCCTGTTGTAGCTCTGGGATTGTAATTCCAAATTCATAACCAAAAGCAAGACCAGCTAAAATATTATAAACATTATGATTTCCTAATAATTTAGTTTCAAAATGATATTTTTTATCATCTCCTGGGAAAACAACATTAAATTCTGTTCCTTTGTTAGAACACCGAATATCTGTCGCTCGAACATCAACATCAGGATTATCAATACCAATCCAAATAACTCTAACTTTATTTTTCAATTGATAGTGAACCTGCTTTGGATCATCACCATTTAAAACAGCAAATCCATCACTTGGCAATGATTCAATAAGTTCAAATTTTCCATCAATAATATTTTGTTCACTACCAAACGTCTCTAAATGAGCAGTTCCAATCCGAGTTAAAATTCCATACTGAGGTTTTACTAGCTTACACAAACCTTTAATTTCACCTTTTACATAAGCACCCATTTCAGCAATAAAAATATCGTTAAACTTCGTTAAATGATTATTAATTGTCATAATTAATCCATTATAAGTATTTAAATTTCTTGGTGTTGGTAAAGCATTATAACGAATATTTAAAATATCACTCAAAATATTTTTACTACTAGTTTTACCATAACTACCAGTAATACCTATTATTTTTAAATTAGGCATACTTTTTAATTTACTCTGAGCTTTATGTTTATAGTAATAATATACTCCTCTTTCAATAGGAAAATTAATAATATTAGCAATAAAAACAATAATTGGATTCAACACTACCATAACAGAAAGTATTGTAAACATAGCCCACACAAACTGAGCATCTGTATTTTTCCATAATAAGAAAACAACTGGTATCAAATATAAAATACTTACCGTAACAATCAATCTTTTAATTCTCGCTGTCACAACTAACGGCTTTTTATTCTGGTCATCAGCCAAACGATTACGCCATACATACGACATGAAAATATAAACTCCACCAAGAATAAGTGATAAAACAATAGCAAATTTTTCTACATCATATACAACCATTAAACCAACTAAACATAAAAGTATAGCTGATAAATCTAAATCTAAAAATAATTTACCATTTTTCATCACCCATTTTAGGTAACGATTATTTTCATTATATAAATTCTGTTGCAACATATGTAAATATCTTCTTGACTTACATACTAAGCAAACAAAAATACAAAGTAGTAAAAACAAATATAAAATAATCATAAACTCCTCCTAAATAAATTGATTAAGAATAGAAACAACCTGAGGTAAGTTTTCAATATATGCATAATGTGTTCCAGGTAAAACAATTAAAGCCGCATCATACATAATTTCTTCTAATAATTTAGCCTCTTCTACTGGGGCCTCATCATCATGATCTCCCCATATTAATAAAGTAGGTTCTTCTATTTTTTTAGCACATGAAGATAAATCCTCATTGACAACTTCTACTAAAGTCTGTCTCATAATAGGACTAGCCGCCTTATAATCACGAGAACCAATATACTTTTTCATATATTCACCAATCTGATCTAAACCAGGTAATGTTTTTAATTTTTTTAATACTCTTGTCGTAAGTGGTAATTTTTTCTGTAAACGAATACAAGGACTACCAAATAACACCAATTTTTCAATAGGGTGATCTGCCGAATACTTAATAGCAACTCTTCCACCAAATGAATGCCCCATAACAATAGGCTTTTTAATTTTTAATTTTCTTACCAATTCTTCTAATAATAAAACATAATCATTTAACGTCCAAGGATTAGAAGGCTCATCACTTTCTCCAAAACCTGGAAAATCTAAAATAGTAATACGAAAACGATCACAAAAATAATCTCCTAGATATTTCATCATCTGAATATTTTGTCCCCATCCATGAAGAAGCAAAATATCTTTTCCCTCACCATATTGTATGTAATTGACATTAACTCCTCTAATATTTGTTTTCATATCATCACCTACTACAAGCATTATACCATAAAACAATAAAAGTTATCAAAAAAAAGGCTAGAAATCAAAGAAAAAAAGTAAACATGACACAAAAAAAGAGACCTAAGCAATCTCTTTATCTTCTTCATGGATTTTATCAATGATTTTTTCAATATGTTCTCCATATTCAATAGAAGTATCATAAATAAATTTAAGTTCCGGAGTATGTCTAATATCAATACGCTCTGCAAGTTTACTACGAATAAATGGACTAGCACCATCTAAAGCTTCTAACACTGTATCCTTTTTACTTTCATCTAATATCGTAAAATAAACTTTACAATAACTATAATCACTACTTGTATCACAACCAGTAATGGTTACAAATTTTAAATCTTCATCTCTTACTTCTTGCATTAATATCACACTAATCTCTTGTTGAATCAAATGATTAAGTCTTTCAATTTTAATATTTGCCATATCATTTCCTCCTACTGGGAACTATCTCTTAATTTCTACCAAATCGTAAATTTCGATGATATCTCCTTCTTTATAATCTTGACAATTAGTCAATGTAATACCACAATCCATTCCTTTTGTAACTTCTTTAACTTGATCTTTTTCATGTTGCAAGGTATTAACAGAACCATTATAAACAACTACATCATCACGAATAATACGAGCTTTTTCATTATTTCTAACAACTCCACTAACAACATGACATCCAGCGATAAGACCAACTTTAGAGAACTTAAAGATTTGGCGAACTTCAAGTTTTCCTGTGATTTGTTCTTCATATTCAGGATCAAGCATACCTTTCATGGCATCTTCCATATCCTCCACCACTTTATAAATAATATCATAGGTTCTTATTTCAACGCCATATTCTTTTGCATCATCCTGGGCCTGACTATTAGCTCGAACATTAAATCCAATAATAATAGCATCACTAGCTCTAGCTAATACGATATCGCTTTCTGTAATACCACCAACAGCTCCACGAATAACATTAATTTTTACACCTTCAACATCAATTTTTTCTAAAGCTCCTTTAACAGCTTCCAAGCTACCATTAACATCTGCTTTCAATACAACATTGATTTCTTTAACACCTTCTTGAATACGTCCAAACAAATCTTCTAATGACATACCACTTAAATTAGTATCTTTCTCTTTCGCACGCAAAGCTCTCTCATCAGCAATATGTTTTGCTTGTTTTTCTGACTCAAAAGCCATAAACATATCACCAGCATTTGGAACATCACTAAGTCCAGTAACTTCCACCGGAGTAGAAGGTGCTGCTTCTACAATGTTTTGTCCCAAATCATTTTTCAATGTACGAACTTTACCATAAATAGTTCCAACAACAATTGGATCACCCAAACGTAAAGTACCATTTTGAATAAGTAATGTTGCAACGGAACCAACCTTACTATTCTTTTTAGATTCAATAACAACCCCACTAGCATAACGAGATGGATTGGCTTTATATTCTTGCATTTCTTCCCGAATCCCAGCCACACGGCTTTGGATTTTTTCTGTATTGGAGTTGCCGCCCACAATGGTGGTTTTGTCTTCGTTAATCCCTTCACCAGTAGCAGCAGAAATCTTATTAACAATAACATCTCCACCCCATTCTTCTGGAGTTAAACCATGCTCTACTAATCCTGTCATCACACGATCAACATTAGCATCTGGCTTATCAATTTTATTAATAGCAACAATAATTGGAACGCCAGCTGCTTTCGCATGATCAATTGCTTCTACAGTTTGAGGCATTACACCATCATCTGCAGCAACAATAATAATAACAATATCAGTAATAGATGCACCACGAGCTCTCATCTCAGTAAAGGCAGCATGCCCTGGTGTATCAATAAAAGTAATTTTTTTACCATTATAGTTAACAGAATAAGCACCAATAGCTTGTGTAATTCCACCAGCTTCTCCACTTGCTACATTACTTTTACGAATAAAATCTAGCAAAGTAGTTTTACCATGATCAACATGTCCCATAATAGTAACAACTGGTGGACGTTCTACTAAATCTTCATCTTTGTCTTCTATTTCAAAATTTTCAAAATTAGAAATATCAGCAGTCTCTTCTTTCTTCAATGTCTTATTATAATCAGCTACAATAATTTCAGCAGTTTCAAAATCAATAGATTGATTAACATTAGCCATAACTCCAAGTCCCATCAACTTTTTAACTAATTCAACTGCAGGAACTCCTAAAACTTCAGCAAGTTCAGAAACTGTCATGCCATCTTTATATAAAACAACATTATCATCTTGTGTAGCTTCATTTTTCTTTAACTTCTCACGATGTTTATAAATTTTCTTTCTTTCCTTAAAGAAATCTGCTTTTTTACTATCATTTTTCTTCTGAGATTTAGGTTTTACTTTTTCAAAAGAAGTAGAATTGTCCAAGTCAAACTTTGTATCCATGGCTAATTCTTCAGCTTTATCCATAACCTCTTCTTCATATTTAGATTCTAAATCTTCAATATCTCCTTCAACATAATCTTCCTGATCTTGTAATTCATTATCAAGTAAAATAATGTCAGTTTCATCTAAAGGTGTAGTTTCATCTTTATATTCGATTCCAATCTTATCACATAAAGCCTTTATTTCTTCTACTGTCTTACCAACATCTAATGCATAATCTTCGATATTCATCATTTTACTCCACCTCCACTATTTTTCAATTTTTTCTCTTATATCATCATATACACTCTCTTCTATTGTACATTCTAATTGACGTTCTAGAACTTTCTTCTTCTTTGCTTGCTCTAAAACAACTACATCTTTTTTAATATATGCACCTCTACCATTCATCTTTCCACTTTCATCAACAACTACGTTGCCTTCTGGAGTACGAACAACACGAAGTAATTCCTGTTTAGGTAATTTTTCTCTTGTAACAACACAAGTCCTCATTGGTATCTTCTTTACTTTCATACTATCCCTCCTTTACAACGATTATCTAAAGTTAATTCCAGCCTCTCTTGCTTGTTCTGTTGTTTTGATATCAATCTTATAATGAGTTAACTTACTAGCAAGGCGAGCATTTTGTCCTTTCTTACCAATAGCTAATGAGAAATTATCACCATCAGCAATAACCATAGCTTCTTGCTTCTTAGGATCTGTAATACATACAGTCAAATCTTTAGCAGGACTTAAAGCATTTTCAATAAATACTGCTGGATCTTTATCATATTTTACAACATCCAATTTTTCTCCATGTAATTCTTCAATAATACGAGCAATTCTACTACCCTTTTCTCCAATACAAGCTCCAATTGGATCAATATTAGAATACTCTGAATAAACAGCAACCTTACTTCTATTACCTGGATCTCTTGCTACACTATAAATCATAATAGTACCATCTGAAAGTTCAGGAATTTCAAGTTCAAATAATCTTTTAACAAAACCATAATGTTTTCTACTCAATAAAATAAGTAAATTTTTACCATTGTTATCAACCTTAGTAACGTAAACTTTAATTTGAGAACCCATCTCAATTTTCTCACCAGGAATAATATCTTTTTTAGGTAAAATTCCATTAGTACGTCCTAAATCAATAAAATAGTTATCGGTATCCTCTAAAGCAACAGTACCAACTAAAAGTTCATCTTGCTTATCACCAAATTCTTCCATAATACTATTTCTCTCAGCTTCACGAATCTTTTGTACCACTACTTGTTTAGCAGTTGATGTTGCAACACGACCAAAATCTTTTGGTGTTACCTCTTTATCAATAGTATCCCCTACTTCTAAAGTCTTATCGATTTTTTTAGCTTCACTTAATTTAATTTCAGTCTCAGGATTAAAGTAACTATATTCTTCTTGTTCTTCTACATTTTCATCATCTTCATCATCATCGTCAGAATAATGTTCAAATAAATAATCCTCATACTCTTCTTTTGTCATTTTATCATCTGGTACTACTGTCAAATAAGAATATACTTTAATTTCACCTGTTGTACGATCAAATAGTACTTTAACATTTGTTTTTGAATTAAAATTCTTCTTATATGCAGAAGTTAATGCTAATTCCATAGCATCATAAACCACTTCTGGATCAATATTTTTTTCCTTTACGATATTATCTAAAGCTTTTAAAAACTCTTTACCATTCATTTTAATTCTCTCCCTTCTCCTTAGAATAAATATCTACTTCATAAATATCATCAGTTAATACATTGTTTTGATCAATAAGTTTGTTAATTATTCTAGAAGCTTCCGTAATTAATTTTAAGTCAATAACATCTTCACTATCCAAAACAATATTAAGTACTTGTTTTCCTTCCTCTGTAGATACAAACACATCATCTACGAATACATTCAAATCACGAATCTTATCCTCTACTAAATTTGTAATTTGCTCTTTCATACTTCACCTCCTAGAAATAATAAGAGTGGGACTTTTTCTTTCCCACTCCTTTCTGTACATAGTATAGCATACTTTTCATAAAATACAAACAAATATCTTTAATTTTAACATTTTTTATGCTATTCTTTAATAAGGTGATAGTATGAAAGAAAAAGAAAAATTTGTTAGTCCTAAAGGGCTTTTAATTGGAATAGGAATATTTATATTATTCTACTTTAGTTCCTACATACAATTAATTCCTATATTACTATTTAATATGGATATAGCATCAATAACTGGTGCACAAAATGTAATGCTATCGGCATTTTCAAATATTGTATTACTATTAATATTACTCTTAATTTTTAGAAAAGATATAAAAAAAGAATGGAAAATTTTTAAAGACAACTTTTTAGAAAATATTGATATAGGAATTAAATATTGGCTAATTGGTCTAGGAATTATGATGATATCTAATATTTTTATTAATGTATTCTTACAACTAGGTCAAGCAGCAAATGAACAAGCCGTACAAGGTATGATAACTTCTCTACCATGGTTAATGTTAATTAATGCTGGATTCATTGCTCCTTGTACAGAAGAAATCGTATTTAGAAAAGGATTTAAAAAAGCATTTCCAAATAAATATGCATTTATAATTTTATCAGCACTAGTATTTGGATCATTACATGTAATCACATCTATGACTTCTCCAATTGAATTATTATATATCATTCCTTATGGAGCTCTTGGAGCAGCATTTGCATATATGTACCAAAAAACAAATACAATATTCACTTCTATATCTATGCATATGTTTCATAATACAGCATTAATTTTATTATCCATATTAGTATAAAGCGATGAAAATCGCTTTTTTATATACAAAAAAAAGAACTTCAAAAAGTTCTTTTTAATTACTCTACTTCAATACCACGTTTTATATTAATATCAAAGAAAACCAATAAGAAACATAAAACGCCTTGAAGAATTAATGTAGCAAAATATGATACCCAATAATTATCTAATACTAATAAATTCATATAAATTAATGTATAGAATAAATAGAAAACAACAAATGCAAATAAATAAGTTAAGAATAATAAAATAAATGAACCACTAGTATTTACTAATATAAATTGATAAATCGTAAGGTTAACTAATTGGCTAACTACATAAGCACAAAAGCCACCACAAATATCATAAAAGCTAAAATCTTGTCCTATGACAAAACTCATAATGAAACTGAACAAAACTAATGCCACACCAGAAACTGAAATACCAATAACAGATTTTCCATATCCATATTTTTTTGTAATAAAATTAGTTACAAAATAAATAATTGGTAAAATAAAAATAGAATAAGTTAATGTTACATTATCAAATGAGAAAGTATAATCTTTTAAAGCTTGTGCAAGAATAACAACAGTTGACAATAATAAGATATATACCCACCAACCTTCTTTCTCAACCTCTAAAACTTGTTCTTCATCCATTTCTTTAGATTCATATTTACGTGGAATTTTTCTACCACCAGATTTAACTTTTTTCAAAATTTCTTTTGCCATACTATCCTACCCTTCCTATCATAAAAGTATTGTATCATAAAAACTGTAATTAGAGAAGTAGTTATTTTAAAAAATTAACCATACAAAATTAAAAAAAATAGCTTATAATAAACTTATATAAGGATGTGAAAATCATGATAGAAAAAATAAAAAACGACCTAAAAAATAGTTTATCAACCTATCGATATAAACATAGTATTTTAGTAGCTGAAGAAGCAAAAAAGTTAGCAAAACAATATCATATAGATGAAGAAAAAGCGTATATCACCGGATTATTACATGATGTTGCAAAAGAATTACCTGAAGAAGAAAATAATATTTGGATTACAAAATATCATCTAGATAAAAATTTAAAAGACGAAAGAAATCAAAAGATTAAACATGCTGATATTGGAGCTGTTTTAGCAAAAGAAAAATATCATTTAGATGATGACTGTTGTAATGCAATAAAATATCATACAATAGGAAATAAAAATATGAATTTATTAGCAAAAATTATATACATTGCCGATAAAATTGGGCGAGAAGAAATTCCAAAAGAATTAGAACCAGTAAAAAAATTAGCCTACAAAGACATAGATAAAGCATTACTTTATTGCTTAGAAAAGCAAGAAAAAAAATTAAAAAATAAAAATATTGATATGCATAATGATACAAAAGAATTATTAAAAAAATTAAAAAAGACTACTAACTAGTAGCCTTTTTATTTATATTAATGTAAAGCGCTATGATTTATTTTTAAGAAAATTTTACAGGGATTCGGTCCACTTAAGTAAAAATAAATGTTTAGACGTATTACTAAACCGCTAAACTGTGGGGATAGCCTGTTGATACTGGGTTGGTTAAGACTCTTGAGCAGGAAAACCTGTACCTTATTAAGGAATGGGGAGAGTTTATAGTATAAACTTAAAATTTATTAATGGAGGTTATGGTAGTGAACCTTAATAACATTTCTCAAAGTCCAGCTTTTATGGTGTGTGTATGGGGACTTTTATTGGTTGCTTTGTATTTTTTTATGATACGTCCTCAAAACAAAAGAAGAAAAGAAGAGGAGGAAGTTCGCAATTCGTTAGAAGTTGGTGATG
>ENA-ORPF01002102-ORPF01002102.1-human-gut-metagenome-genome-assembly--contig:-NODE-2102-length-14067-cov-2.613189_pt1 | contig 14067 bp, 7 predicted proteins | sample MGYA00242140_ERZ509070 | MGnify/ENA primary metagenome ERZ509070 (study PRJEB26280, sample SAMEA2338713) | human gut metagenome | biome: human gut; feature: human-associated habitat; material: faeces... | reverse complement strand
CCCGTCTTGCCTCGGCCACGGCAGTCACCTTTTCGCTGCCCTCCATGGTAATGCGGATATGATCCGTCACCTCGAAGCCGGCCTCCTTGCGCATCGTCTGCACCTTGCTGATGATCTCCCGCATGAACCCCTCCTCGATGAGCGCCGGGGTCAGCACGGTATCAATGGCAACGGTAATATCCCGGTCGGATACGGTATAGAAGCCCTCCCGCTGCGTCGTCTCGATCAGAAGATCGTCGGCGGTCAGCTCCACCGGGCCCTCGCCGAAGTCAAAGCAAAGCTTGCCCTCGCTGTCCAGGATGGCCTTGGCCGCCCGGCCGTCCAGCCCGGCCAGCGCCTCCCTGATCTTCCCGAGCTGCTTGCCGTACTTGGGGCCGACGGTCTTCAGCTGCGGCTTGAAATTATAGCTGACGAAGCCCTCCACCTCCTTGGTGAAGATGACCTCCTTGATGTTGAGCTCCTCCCGGATGATATCCATATAGAAGCCGTCCAGGTCCTTATCGGCCTTCACATACATTTCGGCCAGCGGCTGGCGGTTCTTGCGGTTGGCGCCGTTGCGGGCGGCGCGTCCCAGCTCCACAATCCGGATGATCTCATCCATCTTGCTCTCCAGCTCCTTGTCGATCCACTTGTCCTCCACCGCAGGGAAATCGCACAGGTGGATGCTCTCGGGGGCGGTCTTATCGATGCTTCGCACCAGGTTCTGGTAAATCTCCTCGGCAAGGAACGGCACCATCGGGGCGGCGGTCTTGGCGATGGTCACCAGCGCCGTGTACAGCGTCATGTAGGCGGCCACCTTATCGGCCTCCATACCGGGCGCCCAGTAGCGCTCACGGCCGCGGCGCACATACCAGTTGCTCATCTCGTCCACAAAGCCCTGCAGGGCCTTTGCCGCCTCGGGGATGCGATAGTTCGCCAGGTTGTCATCCACCGCCTGTACGGTGCTGTATAGGCGGGAAAGCAGCCAGCGGTCCATCACCGTCAGGTCGTCGGGGTTCAGGGTATATTTTGTCGCATCAAAATTGTCGATATTGGCATACAGCACAAAGAAGGCGTAGGTATTCCACAGCGTCCCGATGAACTTGCGCTGACCCTCCACCACCGCCTTGCCGTGGAAGCGGTTGGGCAGCCACGGGGCGGAATTGATATAGAAGTACCAGCGGATGGCGTCGGCGCCGTAGGTCTCCAGTGCCTCAAAGGGGTCAACGGCGTTGCCCTTGGATTTACTCATCTTCTGGCCGTTTTCATCCTGCACGTGCCCCAGCACAATGACATTCTTAAAGCAGGCACGGTTAAACATCAGGGTGGAAATGGCATGCAGCGAATAGAACCAGCCGCGGGTCTGGTCCACCGCCTCACTGATGAAGTCGGCGGGGAACTCGACCCTGCCGGAATATAAAATGTCCGGGTTGCCCATCTTGAGCGCGCGTCCGACTTCAAATGCGTCTTTCTCGCTCTCTATAGCCCTTATGCCGTAGAGCCCTGATTTGCGTTTTGCGGTGCAGAAGAGGAAATTCTGCATCACGCGCGCCGTGCCGCGGCTGCTGTTTTCGGCGGTCATGAGCAGGGCGAATATCGCCGCCGCGCAGTAGAACATGCCCGAAGCGCCCTCGGGTGATTTGTTGAAGAACGAGAGTATCGTCTGGACGAGGGCGAGTATAAATGTCAGCCCGCCGACTGCGCCGCCGGTCACGCGGCCGTTTGCAAGCGCCTTTACGCCGGATAAAATATTCGGGAACGCGAGATAGAACGACGCGAGCAGAAGCACTATATTAGCCGCCGCGAGTCCCGCGCCTCCGCGGTCGAATGCGGGCGCGTCTATCGCCGCCCACTCGAGAATTTTCGGTATGAGCAGCAGAAGCAGCGACACGCCTTCGAGCACGCACAGACCGATAACCGAGGTCTTGAACTGCGACGCAGCGTTCTTGAGGCTGTTATAGACTCTGCCGCGCTGTTCGGGCTTCTCGTATTCGAGGGGAGCTTTCTCGGAGTGCTTTCTCTTTTTCTCGTGCTGCTCCTCCGGCTCGTCCTCTTTCTCTTCGGGCAGATTTTCGTCCTCCTGCGGCTCATCATCGCCGAGTCCGCCGAGCAGAACGAACTTTTTCTTCTTCTCCGCCCTCTTTTTGTCGAGCTCGCTGCGAAGCTCGTCTTCGTCTATTTTTTCAGTCTCCGGCTCTTCGCCGAAGCCGCTGAGCATCATCTGCTCCTCCTCCGGCTGATTGCCGGCGGCGGGATTAGTGAAAGGCTGATCCTCTATCGACGCGGGCTTATCATCCCCCGAGCCGACAAATTCCTCGGCGGGAATGACCTGCGGCAGGGGCTCGAGCCCCGATGTCTCGGAGAGAGGACCGCGCTTTAAGATAACGCCGGGCTTCTCTATCGTCTCGGCGCTCTGCGGCGCTTTTGCCGAGCCTATCGCGGTCATGAGCTTTGTTTTATATTCGTCGTCGGGTTTATTCTGCGTCGGCTCGGAAAGGGATTTCATCGGACCGAACACGACTGTGTCGCCGAACAGGCCGGGTATGGCGCGGCTCTCACGCTCGGAGTCCTCCTCCGGCTCTTCTGTCGGCTCACCGAAATATCTCGAAGCGGGCGCGCCGAAAAGCTCCTCTACCGTCGGCTTTTTCTCGGCTTCATCCTCGTCCTCGGACTCTTCTTCCTCGCCGTGGAGCGTCAGAATGTTATCGCTGTTGTCGGACTCGTCGGTTTTATTTGATTCGTCCGTGTCAACTTCATCTTTAGGTTTCGATTCCTGTATATCATCATCTTCGCCGTCGGCTTTCACAACAGACAGCTCGAATTCTGAATCGGAGTATATATCCTCGCTCTCATCGGCAGGAACTTCTTCAGCCTTAACTTCCTCGGCTTCCGGCTCAATTTCGTCGGCAGACTCCTGCGCCGCTTCGGCTTCTTCCGGCTCTGCGGGAGCTTCTGCTGCCGCTTCGCTTTCGGGTTCTGTAAAATATGATTCGCCGGCTGATTCCGTCTCTTCAGGCTTCGCAAAAGACACTTCGCTTACAGGTTCTTTGTTTTCGACGGTCTGCTCCGCCTCGTCTGATTCTGCGGGCTCGGCAGGCTCTTCGGTTTCTGCTTCTGCCGAAGCCTCCGGTTCGTCCGCCGGATTTTCGGGTTCGGCTTCTTCCGGCTCGGGCTCTTCGTCGGGCTCGGATTCCGGCTCTTTCGGGTCTGCATATATAGTCTCATACTCCGACGATATGTCATCGTCAGAGTATCTGTTTTTATAGTAGGCGATGCTCATCAGAAGCTCATCGTCGTCATCGTAGTCAAGTGCTGTGGAATCGGCGTCCGTGCTCGCTATCAGATCGTCTATGTCGGTTATTTTCCAGATCTTGTCCGGTTCGCCGCTGTCGTGTTCAATCTTCGCCACTTGGTAGAGAACTTTGTCAAGCGGCATGTTGCTCCGCTTATCGGAAGGTTTGTTTTCCACTCATCTCACCCCAATTTATATATGCTTATATGCTGAAAAAATCGGATAAAAGTCAGTTTCTGTGTTTCGCCGCTTCGAACATGAGGATTCCCGCCGCGACGGAGGCGTTGAGAGAATTTATCTTGCCGCGCATCGGCAGGGAGGCGATGAAGTCGCATTTTTCGCGCACGAGGCGGCCTATGCCCTTGCCCTCGGAGCCGATGACGAGAGCGATGCTGCCGCTGTAGTCGAGGGCGGTGTAATCCGTGCCGTCCATGTCCGCGCCGAATATCCAGACGCCGCGCGATTTGAGCTCGTCTATGGCGGCGGGGAGGTTCGCGACTTTTACTACGGGGACATATTCAATAGCGCCCGCCGAGGTCTTTGCGACTGTGTAGTTGAGGGTCACGGAGTTGCGTTTCGGGATAATTACCCCGTGAACTCCGGCTGCCTCCGCGCTTCTGAGGATAGCGCCGAGGTTGTGCGGGTCTTCAAGTGAGTCACACACGACTATGAACGGGCTTTCGTTCCTGCTCTCGGCGAGGGCAAAAATATCGTCCATCTCGGCGTATTCGTGAGCCGCGGCAAATGCCGCAACGCCCTGATGCGCCGCGTCGTCGCAGAGGCGGTCGAGCCTGCGCTGATCGGCAAATTTGACGGGGATCTTGCGCTCGCGGCAGATGTCGATTATTCTGCCTGCCTGTCCGCCGCGCTGACCCTGTGCAACGGTCACGCTGTCTATCGTTCTGCCGCTTTCGAGAGCCTGAAGCACTGCGTTGCGCCCGACTATGAGCCCCTCTTTATGATCCATTTAATATACCTCTCAGCCAAAAAGTCTCTATATAAGCTTTATTATATCATATACTGTTATAAAACGACAATAGAAATGCTAAAAATTTACGCGGAATATTTTTCCTTTCTGCGCATTGCGATTGAGTTTACTATAAGAATTATGAGCGTGAGGATAAGTGTACCCGTCAACGCGCCGAGGGTGTCGACTCCGACATCAAAAATGCGGCATGCTCGTCCGGGGACGAAATACTGGTGTATCTCGTCGCTGACTGAATAAAGGGCACTGCAAATGACGGAGATAACGGGCGAAAAACGCCTGCGGCTGAGGAAAAGCGCGCAGCCGATAAGAAATCCGAGCGCCGCATATTCAAAGAAATGCGCGAATTTTCGCACAATGAAGCTGCCGAGCGGCGAGCCGAGAATTTTGGCTAAAATTCCGCGTACATTGTCGCTCATGTCCTTTGACTGGTTGCCGTCACGGCTCGAAAGCCAGAATATGCATCCGGCGCACGCCGCCGCCAATAACCAGAAAAAGACGGCGAGCACGATGCGCACCGTCCGATTTTCGGGGAGTATATATCTGAGTCTGTTTTCCTTTTTCATCTTGTCAGTCCTTCGCCGTTACGAAAACAAAATCGACCGCCGAGCTCTCCGGGTCAACGCTCAGGCCGTTGACGCCCTTCGCCGTTGCAAAATAGCTCGGGGTTATGAACATCGGGAGCACCGCGCCGAGCGAGAGCAGTCTGCCCTCCGCGCTGCGGCAAGCCTTGACGAGCTCAGAGCCGCTCAGCGCTTTGAGGTTTTTGACGGATGCGTCAAACTGCGCGTCGCTGAGTCTGACTATATTATTCGTCCCCTGCGAGGTGAGCGTCGAAAGAAAACCTGCAGCGTCCGTTATGCCTGCGGACATGGAGGTCAGGGCTATCTGATAGTCGCCGTCCTGCACGCGCGAGGAAAGAGTCGCGCTGTCGAGCGCAGTGACTGTAAAATTGACGCTCAGACCGAACACTTTCTGCCAGCCCTGTATCATGCGTCGCATGGCGTTTTCGTGCTCGGGCAGGCAGATTATCTCAAGGCTCAGTTTGCCCGTGAGATCTTTCTGCGCCTGAGCCCAGTATCCGGCGGATCTGTTCATGTCGTAGCCGAGAATGCTGACGGGCTCGCTGCCAAGATCCGCTCCCTCGCCGACAGAGCAGGCGGGCGGGATTACAGAATAAGTTTTTTGCATATCCTCGCTTTCGAGCGTCAGCGAGTTATAGTCGACCGCCGTGCAGAGCGCGCGGCGCAGCGACACATTGGAGAGCGACACGTCGGAGCAGTTAAAACACAGAGCCCAAACAGTGTCGTAGCTCTTGGTGACGGAGAGATCGGACGAATCGGGCGCAGTCGTGCCGAGCTGGGCGGCGCAGTAAGTTCCGTCGAGCAGGGAATTGAGCCTTTGCTTGCTGTCGCCGTCGATTACGAGCGACACGCTCGCGGGCTTCGCCGGGAAAGGTCCGGTGTAGTCGTCGTTGTTTTTTATAGTCAGTGCGGAGTCGTGCAGCCAATATGAGAGATAGAACGGACCGTTGCACAGGAGCGTCGAATAGTCGAGCCCGTAGCGCCCTTTGGTCGCGTTGAAGAAAGTCTCGTTGCAGGGCATGCATATTGCCTTTGTCAACAGATCGAGAAAAGCCGATTCGTCAGTTGCGCTTTCGAGCGTTATGCGCAGCTCAAAGTCGCCGACCGCCTGCACGCCGAGCTTGTCGGAGGACATCTTGCCGTTTATTATGCTCTTTGCGTTCTTTATGACGCCGAGGCTCAGCGCTTCGGGCGCACCCGTTGCGGGGGCTACCGCGCGCCTGAGCGCAAAGACAAAATCCGCCGCCGTGACGCGGGAGTCGAAAGTCTTGTCTATGTTGTCGCCGAGTATGGGCTTGAATGCCTTTTTCATTATGACCCAGCGCGCGTCCTCGCGGAGCTTAAATGTATAGGTGAGAGTGGACGCATCATAGCTCCAGCTCTTTGCCGCGGCGGGGGAATACTTGCCCTCCGCGTCCTTGCGGACAAGTCCCTCGAAGCAGTTGAGCACGACGGTCTTTGCCTCCGCGCCCTGCGCTATCTGCGGGTCGAGACAATCCGGCTGGGCTGCTATCGGATAGCTCAGCGCCGCGCCCGAGCCGTCCTTGCCGCAGGCGGCGGCTGTGAATATCAGCGCGAGCGAAAGAAATATTGAAGCTATTCTCGTAATTTTTTTCATGCTTTTCCTCCGTATATCGAAAACGCCGGCGTATTTATACAAATTCTGCGGGCGGTCTGAGGCATAATTTTTTCGGGGCGCACAGCCCCTTTCAGATACATTATATAGTAGCATAAAACCACTCCCGTTATCAACCGTTAATTGCAAAGATTATCCGGCAAATATAATATTGTTCAAAAAATTTTTATTGTTAAAAATATATCTGTATAAATGTTGCAATTTTTTTAAAAATCTGTTACAATTCTTTATCATATCTTACAGATTTTGGAGATTGGAATTATGGACGCTGTTTTATATATCGCGGCGGCTCTTTCGGCTGTCTGCGCCGTGCTGCTTGTGATCATTATAATGAAGCTCAACCGCCCCTCCGCGCAGGACGGGCAGATAAAGGAGCTTGAGCATAAAGTCAGCTCGCTCGAGGGTCAGCTGCGCGACGAGTTCGAGCGCAGCCGCAGAGAGAGCGCGGGCAATCAGAAGAACATGCGCTCCGAGCTCACCGAATCGCTCGACAAGATGAACGAGCGTCTCGCACTCATGACCGAGGCGAATTTCAAGCATCAGCAGCAGCTGACGGATATGTTCTCGAAATCGCTCGACACTATCCGCCGCAACAACATAGAACAAAACGACAGGCAGTCGAGAATTATTGCAGAGTCGATAGAGAAAATGCAGCAGAGCAACGAGAAAAAACTCGATGAAATGCGCGCGACCGTCGACGAGAAGCTCTCCTCGACCCTCACGACCCGACTCGACAGCTCGTTCAAGACCGTTTCCGAGCAGCTCGAAAATGTCTACAAATCGCTCGGCGAGATGAAAGAGCTTTCGACGGGCGTTACAACGAATGTCACGAATCTTAACCGCGTGCTGACGAATGTCAAGGCGCGCGGCACATGGGCGGAAGTCCAGCTCGAGGGTATACTCGACCAGACGATACCCAATATGTATGAGAAAAACTTCGCCACCCGCCCGGGCAGCTCCGAGCGCGTCGAGTTTGCTATACGCATCCCTGCCGGAGACGGCGGCGCGGACGCATATCTCCCCGTTGACTCGAAGTTCCCGATGGAGGACTATGTGCGCCTCTGCTCCGCTGCGGACAGCGCGGACGCCGAAGAAGTCGCCAAGGCGCGCAAGGCTCTTGAAGACAGAGTCCTGAGCGAAGCAAAGCTCGTCACAAAATACATAAACGTTCCGGCGACGACCCCGTTTGCGATAATGTATCTCGCGACCGAGGGACTCTATGCCGAAATCGCGTCTTCGCGCACGGGAATAGCCGAGCGCATCCAGCGCGAATATAACATCATGATAGCGGGACCGACCACGATAACGGCGCTTCTCAACTCCCTCTCCATGGGCTTCAGAGCCGTGGCGATAAACGAGAAGGCGAATGAGGTACGCCGCCTGCTCTCAGTCGCCAAGGCGCAGTATGAGAAGTTCGGCGATGTGCTCGATAAAGCGAAGAAAAAGATAGACGAGGCGGGGCGCACCCTTGTCGCCGCGCAGGACAGAAACCGTATCATGGCGGGCAAGCTCAAGGGGATCGAGAGCATGGACGCCGCCGAGGCGGACGCATATCTCGGCATAGCCGAGCAGACGGACGGCTCGGAGGATTAAGCATTTTCGTTTTTGTTTAATATAAAACCAGAAAAAAGGAGGAAACGAAATGAAAAACAAAGGAAGACTGGCAAGACGCATCATTGCAGTTATAGTCTGCATGACCCTCGTCCTTGCCGCCCTCCCGACCGGAGTTTTCAGTGCCTTTGCGCAGACCGAGAAGGGCAAGCTCAAAGTCACATCCATCTCCGACATTCACTATTTTGCTGATTCCGAAAAAGGAACCGGGGACACAAAGAATGGATTCAGCGAAGCCTACAACGAATGGAACGACAAAGGTTCCCGTCAGCACAACGAGGTTGACGCGCTCCTGACAGCGGCTCTCGACAAGGCCGCTGAGGAGAAGAGCGACTATGTGTTCCTTCCCGGCGATCTGACCCTCAACGGCGAGCTGGCGGGTCACAAGGCTCTTGCCGCAAAGCTCGAAGCCTTTGAAAAGGAGAGCGGAATACAGGTCATCGTTGTAAACGGCAACCACGATGTCAACAACTATAACGGCGTTACATTCAAAAACGGCGTCAAAGAGTCCGGCGAAGTCACCTCTCCCGAGGCGTTCCGCGATATATATAAGAATCTCGGACGCGACCTTGTGACGGACGAAAAAGAAGATGTCTTCACCCCCACCACAGGTCAGGCGGGTCAGCTCTCCTACGCTATAAGCCTCAAGGGCGGCTACAGACTCATCGTCATGGATACCAACAAGTATTCGTCCGATGTCACCGCCAAGGGCGACGATGTTCAGGAGACCGCGGGCAGCATCACCCCCGAGCTCATGCAGTGGGTGCTCAAGCAGTGCGAAAAGGCGAAGAAGAACGGCGAGACCATCATCGGCATGGGTCACCACAACTTCGCGCCGCACATGACCATCGAGCCTGAGCTGTTCTTCGCTTTCGTGCTCGACGATTGGATGGAGTGCGCCGAGACCCTCGCGGACGCAGGCATGCATTTCACCTTCAGCGGACATCTCCATCCCCCCGATATCGCCTCCCATGTCAGCGACAACGGCGAGACCCTCTATGATATCGAGACAACCTCTCTCACGGCTTTCCCGAACAAGTTCAGAACCGTCACCTTTGACAACACTCAGGACGGCAAGATAATCTGCGATGCGAAGTCCCACGACATTGACGAGGACGGACCCATTGTCGTCAACTTCCCCAACGGCACATCGAAGACCTATGCCCAGCCCTATAAGGACAGCTTCTCGTTCTTCAAGACCTATGGCCCCGGCGATCTCCACAACTTCGCCATGACCATGATCGACAATGCCCTTTCCGGCATCTTCGAGGACATTCAGGAGGCCGGCGGACTCTATGCATATCTCGAGGCTTCGGGAATCGACCTTGAGAAGATAATCATCGACGCGCTCGGCACGAACGGCTTCGAGGTCGGCAGCGTTGAGATATTTACGGTCAGCAGCAACATTATGAGCTTCATCAAGGATCTGTGCGCGCAGGTCGACGAGGCTTATATCAATAACCCCGACCATGTTATGGAGGTCATTGACGGCGTAGTCACAAAGGCTCTCAACTATCAGGTCTCTGACTATAAATGCACAAAGTTCTATGAGGCTATGGGCATGGAGAGCAAGAACGAGAAGGGCACCTTTGAGGATGCCGCCTACACCGTTCTTTATACCCTTTACAACGCCAACGAGGATATCAGCGACGACAAGTTCATGAACGATGTCCTTGATTACTTTGAGAACAGAGACGGCGCAAAGGAACTCATCAACTTCCTTATCGACACTCTGCTCAACGATGTCGTCGAGGGTGAGATCCTTTCGACCCTCCAGTTTAACCCCGGCAAGCTCTTCCCCGCCGGCTCTGTCACCAGCCCCATAGGCGTTGTGACAGATATCATCATGCAGATTATCTTCCGCGGCAACCCGAGCTATGAGAACGTTATCTACAGTGTGCTCAACCTCCTGCCTGAGAAGTACAGCAGCCTGCGCAATATACTCAACACCGTCGTTATGGATGAGTATATGACTCAGAGCCAGTATGACAGCATCGGCTACACTGTCGGCAGAATGCTTCGCAGCCTCGTTGAGGATACGAATCCTGCCGAGAAGTCCGACCTCGATGTGACTCTCGTCTATGACGGCCCCGTCGAGCCCGAGGTCACGCAGGACAATATGCGCCTGCCCTCGAATATAGGCACGACTTTCACCGGCGACGCATCGACCGAGAGAAGCATCAACTGGTATACAAAGTACAGCCTCAAAAATTCCGACATTCAGATAGCCGAGTATTCGGAGAATCCGACCTTCACCGATAAGCTTCCCAAGGGAGTCAAGGTCAGCACGGCCTCCGAGCTCGTCAAGAGGGAGTATCCCGGCGTCGATCTCGGTATTATCGGCTTCATCTCCTACGGCATCAATGTCAACCGCCACACCGCGACCATAACCGGTCTCAAGCCCGGCACGAAGTATTGCTACAGAGTCGGCGATGCAAAGTACGGCTGGTGGAGCGGTACGGGTATAATCGAGACCGCGGACAATTCCGATTCCTTCACCTTCTTCCATGTCAGCGACGAGCAGTCGCAGAACGCTGTTCAGTACGGCACATGGGGCAAGGTAGTCGATACCGCGCTCAGGATGTTCCCCGAGGGCAAGTTCTTTGCCAGCGCGGGCGACCAGGTCGATTACACCAAGCACTTCAAACAGTGGCAGTGGTTCTTCAATGCCTCTGAGAACATCAAGAGCACCGCTATCATGCCCGCAGCGGGCAACCACGAGAAGAGCGGATATATGCTTGACCAGAACTTTGTCCTGCCCAAGACAGTCGATCAGGACAGAGAGAGCGGCGTGTTTTATTCCTATGATTACAACAACGCTCACTTCATCGTCCTCAACACCAACAACCTCAGCGAGGATAAGGCGCTCAGCGACGATCAGCTCGCATGGCTCAAGGCGGACGCCCAGGCAAGCGACGCTCAGTGGAAGATAGTCGTTCTCCATAAGGCACTCTATTCCAACGGCTCGCACTATGACGACAAGGATGTCAAGGCTATGCGCAAGCAGCTCTGCGGACTCATGCCCGACCTCGGCATCGACATCGTCCTCCAGGGTCACGACCATGTCTACCTGCGCACCGATATCATGGACAACAACGAGGTTGTCAAGGCAGAGGAGCAGAAGATAACCTTCGGCGGCAGAGAGTACACCGCAAAGCTCAATCCCGAGGGCACCGTCTATGTCATCAGCGCATGCGCGGGTGTCAAGGACTACCAGACCAAGGATGTCAAGGATACCGACAAGCTCTTCCCGAGAGCCGAGGCTATCTACGATGCCCACAGCGCAGTGTTCTCCGCGATTACTATTGACGGCAGCAAGCTCTATTTCGACGCTTATATGCTCGACGATGAGGCAAAGGACGGCGCAACGAGAATCGACTCCTTCGCGCTCTCAAAGGCAGAGAAGGAAGAGCCCGAGAATCCCGAAAAGCCCGAGAAGCCCGAGAAGCCCGGTCTTCCCGACCTGCCTGAGCTTCCCGAAATCCCCGGTCTGCCCCATTGGCCCGGAAAGCCCGAGAAGCCGGAAGAGCCCTCAGACCCGTCGAATCCGAGCGAGCCGCTCGATCCCTCCGATCCCGCGAGCCCGATAGTCCCCTCGACGAAGCCTGATACAAATAAGCCCGAGGGCGACAGCAAAGTGCCGAACACCGGTGCGGCAGCTCCCGTAATGCTCATTGCATTCGCAGGCGCGGCATTCGTTATCGGCTGCTCTGCAAAGAGGAAAAAAGAGGACTGATAACAGCTCTCTGATATAAAACAATAAAGACGCCCGGAGAGTTCAGACGCTCTTCGGGCGTTTCTCTATAGATTTTCACGCGCGTTTCTGCTACAATAAATTCAAAAATCACCGGAGACGATACTATGTTCAGACCTGTTCGCAGAATTAAAAACGCTCTCGGCGAAGAAGCGACAAAAGAAATTTTGCGCTCCGCCCGCCGCGGAGTGCTCGCAGTCAACGGCGACGGCGGATATCCTTACGCGATACCGATAAACTATCTCTATGACGAAGAGGCGGGAAAGATATATTTCCACGGCGCAAAAGCGGGACACAAGGCGGACTCGATAAATAAATGCGATAAAGTGTGCTTCACGGCTTACGGGGATGAGATTATCCGTGAAGAGGTATGGGCGCCGTTCATGCGCAGCGCCGTCGTGTTCGGCAGATGCCGCGTCATTGAAGACCGCGCTCAGACGCTGATTTTGGTAAAGCGCCTTGCAATGAAATACTATCCCGACGAGCGCCTTGCGGACGAGGAAATTGCCGTTTCGGGAAATGCCGTGCGGATGTATGAAATAGCGATAGAGCACATGAGCGGCAAGGAAATTCAGGAGCGATGATTTTTTACACAAAGAAAGCGTCGGAATTTTTTGTACTTTAGTACACTTTTTTGTCGTTTATCGCTTGACTATTACCGATATAAAAAGTATAATAAAAAAGCTAATGCAAATAAATTGGAGGTAAACAAAATGAAGGTATTTATGATTGGCGGCACCGGCCTTCTCGGCAGCGCCGCAGCACGTATTTTCATTGACAGAGGCCACAGCGTCAAGTCCGTTGCTCTTCCGCCCCTTCCCGAAGGAGCTCCCATCCCCGAGGAGATGGAGATCGTAATGTGCAACATCTACGAGAAGACCGACGACGAGATAAAAGAGCTTATGGCCGGCTGCGACTGCTTCGTTTTCGCCGCAGGCGTTGACGAGAGAGTCGAATTCCCCGCACCCGTTTACGATGCTTACTACAAGTACAACATCGCTCCCCTCAAGAGACTTCTTCCCATCTGCAAGGAGCTCGGTTACAAGAAGGCCGTTATCCTCGGCTCTTACTTCTCCTACCTTGCCAAAGAGCGTCCGGATATGAAGCTCTGCGAGAAGCACCCCTATATCAGAAGCCGTATCGACCAGGAGAACGTCGCTTTCTCCTATGCCGATGACAACTTCGATGTTGCCGTTCTCGAACTGCCCTACATCTTCGGCACTCAGCCCGGCAGAAAGCCCGTTTGGGTTATCCTTATCGAGCAGATCAAGAGAATGGATAAGCTTCCCTGCACCCTCTATCCCAGAGGCGGTACAGCAATGCTTACCGTCCGCCAGGTCGGTGAGTCCATCGTCGGCGCGGCTGAGCGCAGCACCGGTGCAAAGGCATGGCCCATCAGCTGCTACAACATGAAGTGGGCTCCGTTCCTCAAGATAGTCTACGCCGCAAGAGGCATGGGCGATAACAGAAAGATCATCGGCATCCCCCCGTGGATGATGAGAATGGGACTCAAGGGCGTTGTCAAGGAGTATGCCGAGAAGGGCATCGACAGCGGTATCAATCCCATGGGTCTTCCGGATATCATGGATCTTGATCTCTTCATGCCCACTGATTATGCTTACAAAGAGCTCGGTGTTACTGAGGATGACATCAAGGCTGCTATCACCGATTCTATCAAGGTCAGCGTTGCTTCCTATGAGGGTAAGGTCAAGCTCCTTGAGATGAAGGGCGAATAATCAAAACATACACTCATTTTCGGCGGAACTTTTATGTTCCGCCGAAATAGTGCTTTTTAGAAGCTTTTATATTCCTGCCGTATTTGGCGGCGGCGCGGTCGTTTGACGGGGGTTTTTTCGTCAGGACGCACAAAGATGCGCTCTTGTTTTTGTGCGCGCTGACGGAAAAACGACCATCCGCAGACCGCTTTCAACTTTTATCATCACAAATTTTTCAGGAATGGGTGAATTCTTTTGGCAAAGAGAGAAGACGTAAGAAATATAGCCATAATAGCGCACGTCGACCACGGCAAGACTACCCTCGTCGACGAGATGCTCAAGCAGAGCGGCATATTCAGAGCCAATGAGCAGGTTCAGGACAGAGTCATGGACTCCAACGACCTTGAGCGTGAGCGCGGAATAACAATACTTTCAAAGAATACCGCCGTCCATTATAACGGCGTGAAAATCAATATCGTTGACACTCCCGGCCATGCCGATTTCGGCGGCG
>ENA-ORPF01002096-ORPF01002096.1-human-gut-metagenome-genome-assembly--contig:-NODE-2096-length-14100-cov-9.746529_pt1 | contig 14100 bp, 10 predicted proteins | sample MGYA00242140_ERZ509070 | MGnify/ENA primary metagenome ERZ509070 (study PRJEB26280, sample SAMEA2338713) | human gut metagenome | biome: human gut; feature: human-associated habitat; material: faeces... | reverse complement strand
AAGAGCAGAAAACCGTTTTTTATACGGCACTCTATCATACGCTGATACATCCCAATATCCTGCAAGATGTGAACGGGGAATATCCCGCTATGGAGAGTGATAAGATTTTGACTACCCAAGGCGACCGTTATACCGTCTTTTCTTTGTGGGACACTTACCGCAATGTGCACCAGCTTCTTACGCTGGTATATCCCGAACGGCAATTGCAGATGGTGCGCTCCATGCTCGACATGTACCGCGAACACGGCTGGCTTCCCAAATGGGAACTCTACGGACGTGAGACGCTGACCATGGAAGGTGACCCTTCCATTCCCGTCATCGTCGACACCTGGCTGAAAGGTCTGCGCGACTTTGATATAGAACTGGCCTACGAAGCCATGCGCAAGGGAGCCACCCTGCCGGGAGCGGAGAATCTGCTCCGACCGGACAATGACGACTACGTGTCATTGGGATATGTGCCCCTGCGGGAGCAGTATGACAATTCCGTTTCGCATGCCCTGGAATACTATATTGCCGACAATGCTTTGTCGCGCATAGCCGCTACGCTTGGCAAGAAGGAGGATGCCCGTCTGTTCCACGAACGTTCGCTGGGCTACAAGCATTATTACTGTAAGGAGTACGGTACTTTCCGTCCTATCCTGCCTAACGGTGAATTCTATGCTCCTTTCGACCCGAGGCAGGGAGAGAACTTTGAGCCGAACCCCGGATTTCACGAAGGTTGTGCCTGGAACTATACTTTCTATGTTCCCCACGATGTGAAAGGGCTTGCCCGGCTCATGGGTGGAAAGAAGCCGTTCGTAGACAAGCTTCAGCGTGTGTTCGACGAAGGACTGTACGACCCTGCCAACGAACCGGACATTGCATACGCCCATCTTTTTTCTTATTTCAAGGGTGAGGAGTGGCGCACGCAGAAAGAGCTGCACCGCCTTTTGCAGAAGTATTTCAAGAATGCCCCCGACGGAATTCCCGGCAATGATGATACCGGAACGATGTCCGCTTGGGCTATCTTCAATATGATGGGCTTTTATCCGGATTGTCCCGGAGAACCGGCTTATACGCTGTCTACTCCGGTATTTGATAAGGTGACCATAAAGCTCGACCCTAAGTATTGGGGACGCGACCAACTGGTGATAGAGACGGAACGCCCGTCGGCAGAGTCGCTTTATATCCGTGAAATGGAACTGGGAGGAAAAAAACTGTCCCGATATCGTATCACTCATGAAGAACTGGTGCAGAGTGGAAAACTGCGATTTAGGCTTCGATAGGTATTGTGAGTCAGGATAGCATCGGTGATGGTTTAGGTTGCCCGTCGTTGACAGAGTTCATGTCAGTGGCGGGCTTTTCTATGCAGGTTGGCTTCCGGCAGGCTGATAGGGTATTTCGAACCAGAATTCGGAACCTTTCCCCGGAATAGAGCTGACGCCCACTTTTCCGTTCATTTTCTCGGCAATCATGGTGCAGATGGAGAGTCCGAGACCCGTGCCTTGTTTAAAACTGTTTAGCTTGACAAAGCGTTCGAATACATCCTTTTGCTTTTCAGGAGGAATGCCACAACCGGTATCACGGACAAAGAAGCGAATCCTGTCTTCTTGCGGCAGGTGATAACCAATGTCGATGAAACCTTCTTCCGTATGCTTGAGGGCGTTTGACAGATAATTGTTCAGTACTTGTCTTACCCGTTTGGGGACTGTGTGAATAATACAGTAATCCGCACCGGGCAGGAGACGTATACTGACTTCGGACGGAAGTTTCAGTTTTGCCATCGTCTGCATTTCATCAAGCGTCTTGTTTACATCCATATCTCCTTCTGTGAATTCGAGAATGCCAGCTTCGATGCGTGACAGGTCGAGAATATCATTAATCAGTTGCAGCAGCAGTTGGGTGTTTTCTTCGATGATATGTATGTATTCCTTTGTATCTTCGTCTTGTATATAATCGGAAAGTATGGAGGAGAATCCGACGATGGCGTTTAGCGGAGTACGTATCTCGTGGCTCATGTTGGCGAGAAAAGCCGATTTCAAGCGGTTGGCTTCTTCTGCTTTCTCTTTGGCTGCCAGCAGTTCGGTGATGTCCAGTGCAGAACTGACAATCCACCTCTCTTTTCCTTTGTTGTAGGACACCAGCGTTTTGTGAAACGACAGAATATACTCTCTGCCTTTGGGATTGACAAAGTGTTTGATGTAGGACTGGGGAATTTCCGACTCTTCAACTTCTTTGTCTGTCTCTTGGATGAAATTATCTTGCATTAGGGGTTTGAACTCCTCTTCATAGTGTCCCACAATATCCTCAGCGGGGACTTCCATCATCTCTGCCGCTTTTTTGTTCCATATCAGGTAACGTCCTTCATCGTTTTTATCTTTTACTGTCGTGGCGATGGGGAGGTTCTCCAGAATACTTTCAAGGAAGAAACGGTATTTTTCGTTTTCCCGGCGTTGGACTTCATCTTCCGTAATGTCGCGTATGAAGGCTATGACATAATTTCTGTTGAGGTAGACCATGCGCACTGCGATATATAGTTTCTCACCACTTTCTATTCTTATCTTTAGGGTCAGGCTGTCCGAAGTGCGGGTATTCAGTACGCGTAACAGCGACGTCATGTATTTCCGGCATTCATCGGCGTCTGTCACCAAATCTTTGATGTTGAGAGTTCCCAGGTTTTGGAACGGAAGTCTGTTCGCCTTTTCGGTAGGTGTATTGAGCAGTTTTACGACAAAACCTTGTCTGTTCAGCAGATATACCGGAATGTCTATTGCCCGGATAATCTGCCTGTTCAGACTTTTGTATTTATAATTTATCCAGTATAGAAAGCTTGCAGATGTAGCGGCAATCAACAGAAATAACTGTATTTCTCCAAATAATGTAAGATGCATACGCGGTATCTTTCATTTCGTCTGTCCCCGTTGACGAAGGTTATTATATAAAAAGCGCGAGGACTGTTATTGCCTATCTGCATTCGAGGCTCTGGAAAATGCCCACGTCATAAATAGACAACAGTCCCCACGCCTAAGTATATAATAACATAGACGTGAAGAAACTGTTGCTATCATCCCATGACGTTTATTGAATTTTCCAGATTCCGAATAGGCAGGGATAATAACTTTCGCTTCTTGCGTTCTTATCGAATCAAGTCAAAAATGGCCGTTATCACTATAACTGCCAAGACTTTGGTGCAAAAGTAGTATATTTTTTTTGGATGTACGATATGATGAGGAGAATAAAGTGTATATGCAAACAAAGCGTGATGGTATTTGACCGTCACGCTTTGTATAGCTTGCCATTAAAAGTTGTTAGAGAGAATTGTTAGAGGATTTATTTCATGGCTTCTATGGTGTATCCTTGTTGTTTCAGAAGGTTCAACACTCCATTGTCTCCGGGCAGGTGTCCGGCGCCGACTACGAAAAGGGTGGGGGCTTCCGTCATGATGGTAGGCATCTTTTCAACCCATGCCTTGTTGCGGTTGTCCAGCATGGCTTCCATCTCACCGGGTAGTGGGTCACATGAATTGCCGTCGCGCTCTTCCATCAGTTGCAGCATGGCGTCCAGATCTTGCTTTTCATAAGCGGCAATCAGGCGTTTGCTTTGGTCGATACCTTTCTCAATGTCGCTGATGGCGCAGTAGAGGAGGCTTGCCTGGCGTTGCAGCGTCTGGCTGTTGAACAGAATGTCTATTTGTGACTGGGCTGTTTCCAGACCACCAATTTTCTTGCCTTGCTGTGCGGCCTGCTGCTGGAAGTAAGTGTCAAGCTGTTCTTGCGGGTTGAAGCCCGGAGTGTGTTTCATGTAGAGCAGGACGACAAGCTGCTGGTTGATGGCAGCCGGTTTCAGTTGTGCCAGCATGGCAATGTCCACCATCATGTTTTCCTTGATGGCTTTGCCTACTTCTTCGTATTGTTCGGGAGTAAAGAGGCTTTGCAGCGTGGTGTCTTTGGGCATCATCATCTGCTGTTGCATGCTTTGCATGAAGGCGGGAGTCGCCATTTCGCTCATCACAACTTCCCCGTAGACTTGGGCGGTTTCGCTCATGGCCTGCGGCATGGCGGCAATGCTGTCCTTTATACTGAGTGGAGAGAGATGATAAGTACCGAAAATATAGGATGGTTTCTCTAATCCTTTACCGGATACTTTCCATAAAAGTTGTGCATTGGCGCTCAGCGCAATGCTGATGAATAAGAGGATGCCTAAAAGTTTCTTCATTGTTTTCTTCTTTTAATAGTTTCTGGACTATCAGTCGGGACAGAGTAAAGAAAATCACAAGAAGGGAAAAATTAGTATTATTTTATTCTTCCTCCGCAGAGCCAGTGTTGGGTGTAATATTTTTCCCGGAGGTTGCTGACTATGACTCCCTGGCTGGTGCTGGCATGTATAAACTTGCCGTCCTTGAGGTAGATGCCTACATGTGCCACTTTTTTGCGGGAAGCACGGCTGGTGAAGAACACCAAATCTCCCTCACGCAAGTTGCGGCGGGAGATTTTACTGCTCTCTTTCAGTTGCCCGTCTGTGCTTCTCGACAGACGGGTGTGGTAAACTTTTTTATACAGTTGCGATACCAGTCCGGAGCAGTCCGTTCCACGTTTGCTGTCGCCACCTGCGCGATAGGGGGTGCCTATCCATTCGGAGGCATGGATGTATAGCTTGTGGTTGTCCTGCAGTTCAATATCCACTCCCAAACGGACGGATGCCTGCGCCAGGGCTTTGTAGTCCAGGCGTGGCGCGGAAGTATGGCAGGAACTTAAGCCTATCAATATGATGGTAAGAGCTACTATATAAGAAAGATATTTTTTCATGCTTCCGAATTTTTTTCTTCTACCGTTTTATCTTCTTTTTCCGTTATTTCTTCTACGGCTGCTTCTACTACCGTTTCTTCTACCACGGCTTCTTCCTCCACACCGACGTTGAAGTAAGCTTCCAATTCCTGCTCGGCAGAGTTGTTCTCATTTCGTATATCGCGGATAATAACACCGTTTTCTAACAATGCAATACGTGGACAAACGTCCACTGTGTGATTCAGGTTATGGCTGGAAATGATGACGGTGGCTCCGTGCTCTTCATTGTATCTTTTCAGCAAGTGTTTGATTACAGACTGTGAACTGGGGTCAAGGAAGTTGAACGGTTCATCCAGAATCAACAGTTGCGGGTGATGTAGCATAGCGGAGATGATGCCGATTTTCTGCTTGTTTCCGGCAGAATAGTTGCGTATGAATTTTTTCTGCCCCATCACTTCGCCGTTCATGAAGCGTTCGAAGGGAAGCAGGCGTTCGTCTACCTCCTCTTTCTTCAGACCGTACATCTTACCGATGAAGTAGAAGTATTCTTCGGGGGTGAGGTAGTCTATCAGGAAACCGTCGTCTATAAAGGCTCCCGTGAAGTTCTTCCAGTCCTCGCTTTTGCTGACGTCAATGTCATTGATGGTTACATTGCCCCGGTCTGCCTGCAGTAAGTCAAGAATAAGCCGGAAGAGGGTGGTCTTGCCTGCACCGTTGTTGCCTACCAGTCCCAGCATATCGCCTTGCCCGATGGTGTAGTTCTCTATATCTACGGCTTTTTTTGTGCCGAAATTCTTTTGTAAATTGTTGATGCGTATCATGTTAGTGATTGATGTTTAATGATTTCTATTTCTGTCTACTGTCCCTGAAGCCTTCCATATTCTTGTAGCGGCGTTTCATGAGTCGGTGATATACATTCATCAGCCAGAATTTGGAAGTGGCGATGAATGCCACGCCGATGCCGATAAGTATCCAGGGGGTGACCTCTTTGCCAAAGATGGCATTCAGTGCAAAAAGCAGCAGTAAAGGTATGCCGAAAGCACCTCCTGAAATCAGATTCTGCAGACCGGTGCCTATATTCTGCCGGCTGGTCATCTTTGAATTCAGGTCGGTAGTCTTGTTGTTGTAGACTGCCAGTTGGAACAGACAGCAGTATACGGCTCCCGGAATGAATATCAGCCATGCAATGCAACCGAGTACGGATACCTTCCCGGTAACCATACCGGGAATCATCAGAATCGTAGGAATGAGCAATGCAATGCTGTACAGTATGTATTTGGCACGCAGCAGCGAGTAGATAGATTCCTTGCGGCTCATCAGTCCGTCAATGTAATTGCCTTCGTAACCCATCAGTGTGCTGAGGAACATGATGCCGAAGATAATGTAATTATAAAGGACGAAGAAATCTCTCAGACCTCCGTCATACACATCGGAAAAGCTAATGATACTACTGAACATTATCACTACACCGGTGATGGAATAGAGCGAACGCTTACAAATCTTGTTGCGTAGCAATAACTTGAGTTCCAGTCTCATGTATTCGCCTATTTCGCCGTAGCGGTCGAGGAATTTGTATTCGGATACATGTTTTATCCGTGTATCTTCCACTTTGTTCAGTTCATTGTAGATGAGTTTCTGCATCAGGGTGCGGTTGATGAACCACATGAGGGCGATGGCAGTCAGTACACCGATGAATGACAGTATATTACCGGTGATGAACCCTTCTCCCAGATTGACAAAACAGTCGAAAAGCGGACTGTTGTCCGGAATGAATAGTGCGGCGGCAATGCCACCATATACTACTACCGGTAATGCCAGCCACCAGATGCGCTCACCCATCAGTGTGCGGCACAACAAGAACCAGTAGTTATTGAATACCATCAGCAGCCAGATGCCAATGCAATAGGTCAGCACACCACTGATTCCATAGAATTTGGTGACGGTGATGATGGAAAACGGAACAAACAGAAACAGCCAGAACAGATTGAAGCCATCCAGTCCGGAACGGATCAGCAGGAAGTCTATAAGACGATTCCGTTTGATGGGAAGCAGCAGGTAGGGCTTCACTTCCTGGGTGGGTGTTTTTTGGAAAGGCAGGCGTATCAGGAAATCCAGCACAAGGACAAATATCAATCCGGAGTTCATTACGTGATAGGCTTCTGTGGCACCACCGTCAAAGGCGAATGCAAAGGTCGTACCGAAGAATATCAGGTAACCGGCCCAGAAGACGAACATGAAGTACATCCAGAATTTTCCGAATTTACTTTTTTCGTACATCGGATTTCGTTTTTCTGCCAGTTTTCCGTGCTTGCGCAAATCTAAGAAAAGACTCATAGTATTTGTATATATAGAGTTTGTATAAAAAAAGCTGCGCTGCCTTTCATCGAACAACGCAGCCTTCTGTGTGTATGGCTCTCTTATTCTTTATCAGGAGTTTCAGGACTGATCATTGATACCTCAATCTCATTCTTCTGCTTGAACAAGTCGTCGGTGAACTTTTGGATGTCCTTCACGGTGATGCTGTTGACAATCTGTTCGTAATCCTTTATCGGATTCATACCGGTGAACAGGTATTCGTCAATGCTGCCCAGCCAGTAGCTGTTTTCCTTCAAGTCTTCGGTGTGTTTTTTCAGCATGAACTCCTTCACTTTATTCAGGTCTCCTTCCGACGGACCTGCTTTGGCGATGTTGTCGAGTTCTGTAAAGATAATCTGCATCAACTTTTCTCTTTTTGCCGGAGCGGTTTCGAATATAATTTGCAGAAGGGCCTTTTCTTTCGGATATTTGCTTAACTGGCCGCCTACATATACACCGTAAGTGCCACCTTCGTCTTCACGTACCTTGGCTGTATAAACCAAGTCAAGAATCTGGCTGGTCATATCCAGCAGGATGTTATTTTTCAGGTCGTACTTGCAGTCACCGTTCAGCAGGACAAAATTCGACGCTTTAGCAGTTTCCTGCTTCCTTACGAACTCATTCTTATAAACTCCCTGGCGCATGTCCACTTTATTGTCCTTGAATGTTTCCTTGCGGTTGATGGCAGGCAGTGAACCCAGGTACTCGGCGATGAGTGGTTTCATTTCCTCCACATTCACATTTCCTACAAAGATAAAGGTAAAATCGCTGGCATCTTTGTAGCGGTCTTGATACATGGACAGAATCTTGTCATAATCCATCTTGTCAATCATGTCCGCCTTTATTCTGGCTCTTCTGGGATGGTGCATGTAAATACCGGCCGAGACAGAGTCACTGAACGCTACCTGGGGATTCATTTCCATATTCTGCAAAGCAGCTTTGTTGCGGTTCTTGTAGGATGCGAAGGCATCGTCGTCACGGCGTGGAGCGGTGAACGTCAAGTAAGTGAGCTGCATCATTGTTTCGAAGTCTTTCGGTGAACAGCTGCCATTGACGGTTTCTGTCTTGTCACCGATACCATAGCTGACGGAAGCTTTCTTGCCGGCCAGAACTTTTTCCAGGTCTACGGCACTGAAATTACCCAGACCACCGACACTCACTGCATCCAGTCCGTTGATGTTGATGATTTCCGAGTCGGGGAACAGGGAACTACCGCCTAGGCTGACTCCCTTCATGCGGATTTCGTCTGCCTTGAAGTCTGTCTTCTTGATAATGACCTTGACTCCGTTGGAGAGTGTCAGCGTTGTAGTGCCGAATGTATCATCTGTCTGCTCGGATACAATCTTTCCGCCTTTCGGGGCTTCGGCCATCAAAGGTTCATCCGACACCTTGTCTACGTAGGCAGTCAGTTTTTCAGCTTTAATGTCTTTCAGAATCTTCTTGATTGCATCTTCTGTCGGCATTTTCAATCCTTCCTTATCCGGACCGAGAATTGCGACTACCTGGTTACTGTCTGTCACGAGGGCTTGCATCATCTGGTTCAGTGCGGCAACCGGAATGGCGGGAGCTATCTGATTGATGATGGCGTATTCGTTTTCGATGCCCGGAATCGGTTCGTTATCGAGGAAATGACGGACATATTCATCCACGTACTCTTCATTCTTGCGTTTGTCACGCTCGTTATAAGCAGATTCCAGTTGGCGCAGATATTCGGCACGGGCACGGTTGTATTCCGTTTCCGTAAAGCCGAATTGGCGGGCGCGTTCTGTTTCGCGCAGGAGAGTGGCTATTCCATTTTCTATGGCATCTTCCTTGCAGACAACGACACCGGTGAAGGCATCTTTGGTTTTGGCAACAAAGAAATCATCGTCATAAGTGGCGGCATATATATAAGGAGGATTGGCGGTCTGTACCAATTCGTTCAGACGCGCATTCAGCATATTGTTGATGAGCGTGGTTGCATAATTCTGTACCAGATAGCCCATGTCGCCTTTCTGCTCGTCAGGAGTGGCTTCGTGCTTGTTGAAGATGAGGGCTTGTACATTGGACTGTTCCTTGTCCTGATAAACCAATACAATAGGCTCCTTGTTGTCGTTTACCGGATAGTACTCGCGTTTGGCAGCATTGGGCTGGGCGGGAATATCAGAAAACATTTTCTTGATTTGGGCTTCGATGGCGTCCACATCTATATCGCCAACTACCACAATACCCTGAAGGTCTGGACGGTACCACTTTTCATAGTAGTCTCTCAAAGTTTGCGGTTTGAAGTTCATAACGACCTCCATCGTTCCGATAGGGAAACAAGTGGCATACTTCGTTCCTTCGAACATGACTGGAAGCATCTTCTCCTGGAAGCGTTGTATGGCGCTCATACGGGTGCGCCATTCTTCGTTGATGACTCCGCGTTCCTTGTCTATTTCCTTCGGGTCCAGGGTCAAATCGTTACTCCAGTCGTGCAGAATCAGCAGGCAGGAGTCGATGGCTCCCGGAGTAGTGACCGGCACATTGGAAATGTTGTATACGGTTTCGTCTACGGAAGTATAGGCGTTCAAGTTCTCACCGAATTTCACCCCGATACGCTCCAGGTATTGCTTCAGTGCATCACCGGGGAAGTGGGTCGTTCCATTGAAACACATGTGTTCCAGGAAGTGGGCAAGGCCGCGCTGGTCGGCTTCTTCCTGAATGGAGCCTACCTTTTGGGCAATGTAAAAGTCGGCCCGGTTTGCAGGCTGGCTGTTCTTGCGGATATAATAGGTCAATCCGTTGTCCAACTTTCCGATACGGACATTTTTGTCGACCGGGATAGGCGGCATTTGCTGTGCAAATACCTGCTGAAAATTGCAGCAAAGAATTAACGCTACAATCCATAAACCACGTAATAGATGTTTCATATTATTATGAATTTAAATTGTTCTTGAACTATCTGTCGGACAGCCCTTGGATAAATCACAACTTCTGTTGTTTTTTTCGGATTCCATTCCGGATAAATGGAATTTATCTGACTGCTTCCCGGATGCGGACCAATTTGGTCAGCAGGTCTTCCAGCAGGTCGAGTTTCAGCATGTTGGCGCCGTCACTCTTGGCTACGGCGGGATTTTCGTGGGTTTCGATGAACAGTCCGTCTACACCTACGGCAACACCGGCTTTGGCTACGGTCTCGATAAGTTGCGGCATACCTCCCGTGACGCCACTGGTCTGGTTGGGCTGTTGCAAGGAGTGGGTTACATCCAGGATGACGGGGAAACCGAAGGTCTGCATTTCGGGGATGCTGCGATAGTCGATGACTAAATCCTGATAACCGAAAGTAGTTCCGCGTTCCGTCAGCATGACGTTCCTATTGCCTGCTTCCACTACTTTATCAGCCGCAAAGCGCATGGCAAGCGGAGAGAGGAACTGCCCTTTCTTGATGTTGATGGTTTTTCCGGTTTTGGCGGCGGCTACAAGCAGGTCTGTCTGCCGGCAGAGGAAGGCGGGAATTTGCAGAATATCCACATATTCGGCAGCCATGGTGGCTTCTTCGGCTGCATGAATGTCGGTCACGGTAGGTACTCCGAAGGTGGTGTGCACTTTTTGCAGTATCTTCAGCGCCTTTTCGTCGCCGATGCCCATAAAGGAATCCAGGCGGGAGCGGTTGGCTTTGCGGTACGACCCTTTGAATACATAGGGGATTTGCAGTTTTTCGGTGATAGTCACGATACGTTCGGCAATGCGCATTGCCATTTCTTCTCCTTCGATGACACATGGACCTGCCAGTAGGAAGAAGTTTCCGGCAGGATTATTCTTTAATTCAATCATAGGTTGTTACTGATTAAGTATTTTCAATTGGGTATAATCAATGTTATTGCTTCATGCAGTACGCTGATGTCCAGTGGAAAATGACGGTCGAGAATACGTCCGTCCAAATCGACAGAGGCATTTTGCGCACGCAGCACTTTTACTTTTTGCGTACGGTAGGGCATCACTACCTTATGGTTCAGAATCCGCCCTTGGATAAGCATCCACAATCCCGACCATAGTTGCAGCAATTCGGGACGGTAAATGACGGAAACATCCAGCCAGCCATTATAGGGCACTGCACTAGGCGCTTGTCCGTATCCCCACGCACTGCCTATGCAGACAGTCATGATGCGTCCGCGTATATGCTCGCCGTTTATCTTGAGATGCATGCGGTACAGCTTCCGTTCGAAGATAATGGATAGCAGTGCCATGAAGTAAGAGAGGAACTTCACTCCCCAGAAACGCTTGCACTGGTCGGTGATTTTCACGATACGGGCTCCCAGGCCTATGTTGATGGCATTGAGAAAGTAGCGTGTCAGATGCTTTTCACCGTCGTAATAATAGCAGGTACCCACGTCTATTTTCCGGCGGCGGTTGTTGATAATGCAATCCACCGCTTTCTTGTAATCCGAACTCATTTCCCAATAGTCGGCAAAGTCATTTCCTATACCATTGGGGATGATGCCGATGGCTATATTCTCCTTGTCCGGTGCATTGGAAAGCATGATGCCGTTAATGACGTCATTCAGTGCGCCGTCACCGCCTACTACAACAATGGTGCGGTAGCCGTTGTTGGCGAGGATGCCTGCCAGACGCTCTACCGAACCGAACCCTTCGGACTGCACATAGTCGTAAGGCACACCTTTGCTGTCCATGTATTCTTTGATTTCTTTCCACCGTTTCTGCACTTTCCGTGTTCCGGCTTTGGGGTTGTATATCACTCCCAACTTTTCGGGTTCTGCACTCATGATTCTATTTACAATTTGACTATTTACTATTTACGATTTAAATCACCCGGTCACTTTATCATTTCATCATCCTTCCAACTTCTTCTTTACAAAAGCTATCTTTTCTTCCATCGGCCACCGGGCATTCATCCAATGGATGGTAAATCCACGCCGTTCCATACGGCGGAACCAGGTCATCTGGCGTTTGGCAAACTGGTGGATGGCTGTTTCCAGTTGCGTGAACATCTCTTCATAGGTCAACTTGCCGATGACATAAAGTGTCAGATACTTGTATTCCAGTCCGTAATAGATGAGGTCATCCGGTTGGATGCCTTGCTCTATCAGACGTCGCACTTCGTCTATCATTCCTTCTTCCAGGCGCTGGTGCAGGCGGCGGGTGATTTTCTCCCGACGCAATTCCCGGTCGATGTCCACACCTATGATGAGACTGTTCATCTGGGGGAAGGAACGTTCGTCTACTGGGGTATGGGCATAATACTCTTCGATTTCGATGGCTCGTATGGCACGTTTGGCTGTGTCCACATCCGTAGTATTGTGCAGGCTTTTGTAACCTTTCAGTATGTCGGTCAGTTCTTCCAGCGATTTGTCCGCCAGACGGGTGCGCAACTCAGGATTCTCGGGTACGGGCAGCAGACGGTAGCCTTTCAGCACTGATTCGAGATACATTCCGGTTCCTCCACATACAACGGGCAGGCAACCTTTTTGTTTAATAGTCTCGTAAGCATTCAAGAAATCACGCTGATACTCGAAAACATTGTACTTATAGCCCGGGTCGGCTATGTCGATGAGGTGATAGGGAATCTGTTTCCCGTCGACGGTATAGTCGGCAAGGTCTTTGCCGGTGCCCAGGTCCATCCCCCGGTAGATTTGCCGTGAATCGGCACTGATGATTTCCGTATGGAGTTCGGCGGCCAAGGCGGCTGCAAATGGAGTCTTTCCTGAGGCGGTAGGCCCTAATATGGCGATTAAATCATAGTCTGGCATATATAAGTTCTTGTTAATCTCATTACAAAGATAGTGCAAACCGAATGCAGAATAAAATGAACTCGTTCATTTTTTATGCTGAGGTGCAGCTTATCTTCGTGTTAGTGCAAAGATAATGCAAACTGGGAGTATAATGGAAAGAACTTGCTTATTTTTTTACGTGATGCTATACCTCCTTTTCTATTTTGAAGCAGAAAAAGTGAAAAAGGAGGTGAAAACGAGCATTTATCTTATTAAAATGTGTTATGAAACATGCTTTTTTTCTTGGAAAGTTTGTCAATGTCCCAAAAGTCCGTACCTTTGCAATGTGTTTTTCATAGTATTAGATTTAAGGTTAACAAAGGTTGGAGTTCAGCGGAACTCCTTTTTTTATGCCCTTTTCCGTATGGAATCCTTGTATTTTTTTTGATTCCTAAAAACGCCCTTGCGTTTGCTTTCAAACTCCTTTACGTTTTAATCAGAACGCCCTTGCGTTTCAATTCAAATGTACTTACGTTCTTTCCGGAACGCGCTTATGTTTTTTTAAGGCTGAATATGTATCAGAAAATCCCACCGTTTCCATTAGAATGGTCCGTTTCTCCTTACACGCGCACGCATACACGCACGCACGAATTATATAATGTAGTGTATTTTACACACAATTTCTCGCATAAGTAAAAAATATGCTTTATAGCATAAAGAAAATCAGTGAGTTAGATAAAACCCTGAAAAAATATTGCAAAAAAGTGTGTGGTAAAAGTTGCAGAAACGGAAAAAGTCTGTACCTTTGCAACCGCTTTCGAGAGGGAGAGCCGCTGAAGATGACAGACTGGAAGAGCTGAGGCTATGGAAGAGAGTGCCGGATGCTGCACCGAGTATCTTACCTTGCGATGTGCAAGGGAGCGAGAAAGGGTAAGCCGCACGCCTTCTGAAAACCTTCTGAAAAATTTTTTCAAAAAAAACTTTCGAAAAAATTTGGAGGTTACAAAAAAACGCCTTACCTTTGCAAACGCTTTCCCGCTGAAACGGGAGCTTGAGAAAAGATAGTTCTTTGAAAGACTTTAGATAAACAGACTAGGATGTAGTACAAGAAGTAGTCCTATATATAATGTATATATGGGATGAACGGAAGACAACCGTCAATAACCCTTGGAAACAAGGAAAATGAAAAAATCGGTTTCCTGAACAGAGACAGAACATGCCCGAAAGGGTAGTAAAAATATTTTACAATGAAGAGTTTGATCCTGGCTCAGGATGAACGCTAGCTACAGGCT
>ENA-ORPF01002092-ORPF01002092.1-human-gut-metagenome-genome-assembly--contig:-NODE-2092-length-14121-cov-8.321698_pt1 | contig 14121 bp, 6 predicted proteins | sample MGYA00242140_ERZ509070 | MGnify/ENA primary metagenome ERZ509070 (study PRJEB26280, sample SAMEA2338713) | human gut metagenome | biome: human gut; feature: human-associated habitat; material: faeces... | reverse complement strand
CCGGAGTCAGTTTACGCTCACGGGCGATGTCGTCCAGTGCCTTGTAAATATCAACGTAACGAGCGGTTTGGTATAACAACGCACGTCCGGCATCCAGCTTCGCTTTCATGATGGCGAGCATGTCGTAAACAGCAGGGAAGTCGATGATTGCCTTACCGAACTGCTTGCGGTCTTTGGCGTAGGCCAATCCTTCGTTGTAAGCGGCTTGGCTGAGGCCTACCGATTGTGCGGCGATACCTAGGCGTGCGCCGTTCATCAAGGCCATCACGTATTTGATCAAGCCCAGTTTGCGATCGCCACAAAGCTCTGCTTTCGCGTTCTTGTAAACTAACTCGCAAGTAGGAGAGCCGTGGATTCCCAATTTATTCTCGATACGGCGTACGTTTACGCCACCTTCCCGTTTGTCGTAGATAAACATGGACAAACCACGTCCATCCTTGGTACCTTCCTCGGAACGGGCCAATACGAGGTGAAGATCCGCGTCGCCATTCGTGATGAATCGTTTTACGCCGTTCAACCGCCAGCAATTCTCTTTCTCGTCGAAGGTAGCCTTTAGCATCACGGATTGCAGGTCGGAGCCAGCGTCCGGCTCGGTCAGGTCCATAGACATGGTTTCTCCCGCGCAGATACGTGGGATGAAACGGCTGTGCTGATCCTCGTTGCCGAACTCATATAAGGTTTCGATACAATCCTGTAATGACCAGATATTACCGAAGCCGGCGTCAGCCGCCGCTACGATCTCTGCGCACATGGTGTACGGCGTGATCGGGAAGTTCAAGCCACCGAAACGGCGAGGCATCGTCATACCGTTCAAACCGGCTTTTACCATCGCGTCGAGGTTCTGCTTCGTGCCGGAAGCATATTCCACACGGCCATTTGCGCAGTGAGGACCTTCGGCATCTACGCCTTCTGCGTTAGGGGCGATAATCTCTCCGGTGATCTCTCCGGTAATCTCCAGCACCTTATCGTACGAGTCTATCGCGTCGGCATAATCTTGCGGCGCGTAGTCGAACTCTTCCTTGTCTCTGTACTCGCGTTCCTTCAGCTCGCAAATACGTTCCATCATCGGATTGTTCAAGTGATACTTGAGTTCCGGTATGTCTGTATAATAATTAGCCATCTTTACTTACTGTTCTTTTTGTAATACTTAATCATCTTAGGAATCACCTCTTCTACCGTACCATTGATTACGTAATCGGCGATCGTGTTGATCGGGGCGTTCTCATCATTATTGATCGAAATGATGATACCGGCGTCTTGCATGCCGGCGATATGTTGGATCTGCCCGGAGATACCGCAAGCGATATACAATTTCGGACGCACCGTGACACCGGTCTGACCGATCTGACGGTCGTGGTCGCAGAAACCGGCATCGACAGCCGCACGGCTGGCGCCTACCTCGGCGTGAAGCTCTTTCGCCAAATCGAACAATAAATTAAAGTTCTCCTTGGAGCCTACGCCATAACCTCCGGCCACTACGATCGGAGCGCCTTTCAGGTTGTGCTTCGCTTTCTCTACATGACGGTCGATCACCTTCACCACATAGTCTGTCTCGAGGACATACTTCGCTACGTCGTGGCGGATCACTTCGCCTTTATAGTTCTCGTCAAGGACTTCTTTTTTCATCACGCCCTCACGAACGGTCGCCATTTGCGGGCGGTGTTCCGGGTTGATGATCGTGGCTACGATGTTACCACCGAACGCCGGACGGATCTGATATAATAAGTTCTCATAGGTAATACCCGCTTTTTTATCCTCGTGCGGGCCGATCTCCAAAGAGGTACAATCGGCCGTCAAGCCGCTTGTCAAGGCCGAGGATACACGAGGACCCAAGTCGCGACCGATCACCGTAGCGCCCATTAAGCAGATCTGCGGTTTCTCCTCCTTGAACAAATTAATCAAGATGGAAGAATGAGGAAGTGATGTATAAGGGAATAAACCCGGAGCGTCGAACACATGAACCTTGTCGACGCCAAAAGGCAATACTTGTTTCTCTACACCCTCAAGGCTGGAGCCGGCAACAATCGCTTCCAGTTGGCAGCCTAATTGATTGGCTAGCTTACGACCTTTGGTCAGAAGCTCAAGACTTACATCGGCAACGTTCGTGCCTTCTGTCTCACAATATACAAATACGTTGTTCATAATCTTATCCGATGGTGTGGTTAGCTAACAGTTCGACAATCAAATCCTCTACATCTTGGTCGGAACCGGAGATCGTCTTGCTTTCCTTGGCTTGGAAGACGATGTTCTGGATCGCTTTTACCTTTGTCGGCGAACCGCTAAGGCCGCATTGAACCAAGTCTCCATTCACGTCGGCCACGCTCCATTCCTGAATATCCAGATACGGGCGGGTCTCGTACAATTCCGGGTAGCGAACGGTTGGTTCTCCATCTTGGTGACAGGCGGGTTGCGTGTTCCGCTCTTGCTTGCCCATGGCGTATTTGTACTTCTGTACCAACTTCGCGTTACGAGGACGGCAGGGAGCGGCGGAACCATTCACGGTGATTACGATCGGAAGCGGACCTTCCACGGTCTCGACACCCCCGTCGATATGACGTTTTACGGTGATACGTCCGGCTTCCTTATCTACGTTCAGGATTTCCTCGGCATACGTAATTTGGGTCAGTCCCAATTTCTCAGCGACTTGCGGACCTACCTGTGCCGTGTCGCCGTCGATCGCTTGGCGACCACCGATGATAATATCATAATCGTTGATTTTCTTGATAGCCGTGGCAAGCGCATAGGATGTGGCTAGCGTGTCGGCTCCGGCAAACGCGCGGTCGGTCAACAAAAAACCGCCGTCAGCACCACGATATAAACCTTCGCGAATGATTTCGGCGGCACGTCCCGGGCCCATCGTCAGCAGCGTAACTGTCGTTCCGGGGTAAGCGTCTTTCAAGCGTAACGCTTGTTCCAATGCGTTCAGGTCTTCCGGGTTAAAGATCGCGGGCAAGGCGGCGCGATTGATCGTACCGTCCGCTTTCATGGCGTCCTTTCCCACGTTTCGTGTATCCGGGACCTGTTTCGCTAAAACAATAATTCTTAAACTCATTTTATATAGGAATATTAGATTTTTATATTGATATAATACTTCTACTTATTTATTAATCTTGCGTTGCAAAAGTAATCAAACATTCTTTATAACAAAGAACTTTGTGAAGGAATTTGCACACTTCGCGTGTGTTTGAGCAGAAAACACTAGCATGTGATGACAGCCTCCTTCCGGGATTTATGACAAAAGTACTGTTTGTATCGGGAATACTAAGGGGCAGGCCATTAAAGAAACTATCGGTATCGGCATGTGGCGTAAGCACTATCGGTGTGGGCTTACGCCACTACTGTTTCGGGCCGATGCCTATACCGGCGTTTGCCGGCGGTGGTCGGGGGGGAGGGGGGAAATAAGAAAGCCCCGATACCGCAAAGGGCGCCGGGGCTTTCCGCTTGTTTAAGATAATTAGGTAGATTTATCGTACGATTACCTTCTCCGTATGGGCTTGCTCACCGTCGCCGGCGTGGATCATGTAGATACCGGCGGGCAGGTCGAAGCTGTATTGCGTCGTGTTCACGGAGAACTGACGCACTTGCGAACCGTTCAGGCCGAATACCTTGATCTCCTTCACCGGCCGGAGGGAGGAGACGATCACTTGTCCGCGTCGTGCGGAGTAGATAGAGATCGTGTTCTCCAGCTCAGATCCTAGCTCGCTATCGCGAAGGAAGTAACGTCCGTGGCTGTCGCCGGCTACTCGCAGGCTGTAGCTATCGTCTTCCAGTTTCACGCTCTTGCGTGTATGGGCGTCGTAGAGGTAGAGCGGCTCGGCCAGGCGGCTGAGTCCTTCGATGGTCAGCGTCACCTCGTCGTTGGTCTCGTTATAGACACCGAGGCCGATGTTTCGGATGGACTTCACGGCGTTCACCTGCGCCGCCTTGCTGCCGGATACGGTGTAGACCATCGGTGCGTCCAGCTCGGAGTCGAGGAGCACGACCGCATCCTCGTCTGCCTTATAGCCGTTGTCGGCCTTATCGTGGGTCAGTAGGCTGGCCCTGCTCTTCACGTCGCCGCGCTCGGCGGTCAGGGTGATGACCGGGTTGGTGGCGGAGGCGGATTTGGTGGTCGCCTCGATCGCGGCTACTTCGGTTGCCGACATCATGTCGGGGGTGAAGGTGATGCTCTTCGTTTCTGCACTAGCCTTGGCTTCTTCTTTCAGCTCCACGAAGAATGCTTGCATCGGGGCTACCGTGCCCTCCTTGCTTTCATCATCAAAGTCTACGTCCGGTGTGCCTACCGAGGCATTCGGTGCGCCGTTTGTCAATGTCCAGTATTTGGGGGCTAATACCTCTTCATTTGCATTCAAGAAGGCTTCCATATTCAGATACGTCATGAACGGGTTGCCTACCAAGAAGTGGGTACCGTCACCATCTACGTCCTCATCCAATGGAAGTGTATATTTACCTTCTGTAAACTCTACCAATTTGCCGGAGTTAGTTTTGTCCAATCCCTCACCACTTCGCAAAGAGGATTTGGCCTCATACGCATACCCCGTGTCTGCTTTCGGAAGACGTACCAAGGCTGTTCCTCCATCACTATCTGTAGTCGGAACATTCTCTACGCTCAGATAGAAACCTTTACCGATCGTGTAAGGAACTCTTACGTCATTGTATTCGATGCTCCAGTTGGATTTAACGGCTGCTACCTCTTCAGCTCTCGTATTACCAACTGTAGGATTTTGCGGGAAGTATTGGATCGCCTTGTTCCACGCCTTTTGATAGAAGGCCGGGGTCCAGCGGCTATGGAAGTCCGTTGTATACTCGATCCCCTTGAATGCTTCCGTATCTTGCTTACCGTTTTTAGGAGCGTAGATATCCCCGGCGTATACGTCTTGCAGCGGGGAGGCCATCCAGCGTTTCTCGTTGTTGGCAATCTCGAATTCTACCCAAGCTTTTTCGTATTTCAAGTAATGTTGCTTCATCAACTTCGCTTCCGGCTTGAAGTAGATTTGGTCAACCTTGTTGCCGTAGTAGGGAACGACTTCTATGGAATTGTCGGTTCCTGTGTTGTTAACGGCCATGTCGTATTGGATATAGGCGGTTGCCTTGTCTCCAGGATTCAATGTTACACCATCCTCTTGGGATAAGCTCAATACCGCCTCCTTCGGAATCGTGATCTTCGTGAAGTACAGCGGGGTAAAGGCGTTCGTCACGTCATCATCACCGTTGGCATCTGTTTGGTCTTTATTGCCCATATACAAATCCGCTTTCGTGGATTGATTCCAGTTGTTATCGTTATACCAAACGGCATCGGTACCACCTTTCCAAGTCAGGTATTCGGGGACGATCTTGAGCGTAAGCTCGGCATAGCCTCCACATGAACCATCTATTACCTGTGTTGCCCCTTCATCTAAATACTCTCCGAATGGGATATATAAACGATATTCGTCTTGGCCTTCCTTAAAATATTGCGCGGCACCGTTACGGAATTTAATAGATAGCTTTCCTCCCGCTTCTGTCGCTTCCAAGGCGGTTAAATCCGCTATAGGTTTGAACTCTGGAGTATTATCATTTAAATAAACAATAGCATCAGCGTTCTCTCTATAGGGCTTTCCTAAAGAGTTACCATTTGAACCGAATGTGATATTTTGTCGGATAGGTATATCCTTCAACTCGATTCCATTGCCCAATGCGTCATTGATATTCCTAAGTCCTAAACGTAAAGGAACAACAGACATATCTGATTGATAGATTATATCAGGAAAACCAACAGATAGCGTTGGTGCCAGATTCGTTTCCAATGGAAGCTCTAGGGGTTCCACACAAAACTGATACGTCTTTCCATCCTCGCCGGGTTGGCTAGGATCAGAATCTTTTATATCAGGAACATAAGGCATCGCTACTACGCATTCTGGCCAACGAATATTAGACTCGGTATTTTTGTTTCCGATTATCAGTTTAGCCTCTGTTGTCGCGTCACCTAATAATCCAATCAGTAACTTGGCATCATCTTCATAGTTATTGTAGAATTCACTGGCCATGATCATCTCTTTGGTGAAATATGATGTCTCATTGCCTTTCCGTGTATCTCGGAAAGCCTTGATCAGTCCTCGCAAATCCACAAACTCATCATTCTCAACACTGTTAGTATATCTGTTATATTCCTCAAGCGTTCCAATGAACCAATCGAATGTATAGGAACCTCTATCGTCATAAGCCTCTTCAAAAGGAATGGGTTCATCACTTATTATGTTACCGAACTCATCGACCTCATCGACCAAAAGATTACCTTTTATATGGGTAATGGAGCCTAGGCAGCCTTTACCGTCATGCGTCATCTCCGTATTTATAGCGAAGTTGGAAGAAGGTTGTACGGTGAAGGGGGAATGTAGAAGACACTCATCTGTGAAGTTCACGACACTTCCTTCAGCTGCATTGTGTACATGTTCCGCGTTAAAGACCACGACGTGATATACCCCGGAAGCTCCCACTTCCTCATCCGGTCCTTTCTCGCCCTTGTATTTCAAGTCCGTGTTGTTCACGTCTAACGCCCCAAGACACAGGATCTTTTCCCTGTCCGCGTTTTCTTTCTGCCATGGGCAACGGATACGAGGTAACTCCAAGAAGTCATAGACTTTGATCAACCAGTCCTCATAGAGTTGATTGGCTTTGTCATCGGTTAAGATCTCATTAATCTGTTCTAGACTCACATCGATCTTACCGGTTATATTGTTACCAGAAATGGTGATGGTAGATACGCTATTTAAATACTTCTTAAGTTCAGAAGGATTGATATTTGCCTGTGCTAACTGTGCTGCTGACCAAATCGTTGTAGAGTTTCCATCCGTATTTCCTTCTGCGTCATATATTAGCTTTGGTCCTGTATCGGAAAGGAAATCATTTAATGCCCGTAAGTTTAAGATGATTTCATTCATGGCGGCATCTGCCTGGTTGTTTGGAACTTCTCCATGTTCATCTTTTCCCTCGTTTGGTGTATTTAGATCCGTGGGAATGGCTACACGCATACTTTTACTGAGATTCTTCAATGTCTGATTATTCAAGTCTTCTCCTTTTTGCAGCAATTCTTTATTGAGCGTAACCCAATCTTCCGGTCGCATTCCCGGAACGGGATCGCTGTTAGAAGGATCATAATCGATCGGCTCGTCTAAATTTGTTTCCGTGACAGAGTAATACATATTACCAACATGTTCGTGCGGATCTGATGTATATGGATCGTTGCCCATGATTCCGTAGCGGTATTTACGGACATCCGGATCTTTCAATGAAGCGTTAGCCAAGACATTCGGATTCTCAGACCATCCCATGTTTCTCATCAAAGTATTGTAATCTGCGCTTACCACTAGTGTGGAATAGTCGCAGGCACTCTCGCGACGCACGGAGATGTTCGGCAAGGTCTTGTAGATACGGATATCGTCGATGGCATAGTCGGCACCATTCGTATTAGGAGCATTGTTCTGAAATTCCACTTCAAAATCAGTATACGACGCAAGCATCTTTTTACTTATCGTGATTTTGTAGCAAAGTTGTTTCCAATTGGCACGGTCGTTATTATTCGTTCGGGTCATATCTCCGGACGAGAAACTATGAAGAATTCCGGAAGCGCCGGTTTCCGAATTCACTCCACGGAGTATCAAGTTCACATTCGGAGGTGTATCAATATCGGTTATGTCTGCTACCCAAGCCACGACCGTCAGCTCCGTATTGGAACAAAGCGTACCCTCTATAGGAACCGTTACTACCCGTCCGGCTTCCGTTGAAGCGTTTACATAGTAAAAAGATCCACATTGTCGATTGCTGGTATTGTAATACGTTCTATCGAATAATTCTTTACGACTAAGCTCATTTATCTTTGTATAATACCAGCCATATGTTTTGTCACTCGGACTACTATTACTAGAACTATTTGGAGCATACGATCCCGCCCAATCATCTCCATGAGATTTTTTTTCCGATACACCAATTACATTCGCCGAGCGATACAAGCCGTAGGCATCCTCTTGCATATGCTCCTCCTCGTTTATCCAAGGCAACATGGGATTCGCAAAGCTATACGTTGTTCTAGACGGATCTACCGCCTTACTACTCATATTGTTATTCCTAGAAAGATTTCCCCTGTCTATCACTCCGTCATAATCAAAATCAACAACCCCGATTTCCGCATATATCTTGGGGAATTTATCAGGATTACGCTCCTCATCGCTTTCGATTTGAGCCTCAGTCTTAAATCCTGAGTTCGCCTGCGGAGTCAGAACATACATAGCGAGGCATGGGCTATTAGTATAACTCCTACTTGAACGAGCATATACCTTTACTATTGTTTCTTGAGTTATCCCAGACTTCCCTAATTCGATAAGTTTTCCTTCTCCAGCACTTTGCTGTTCTCTTCCATTAACAGTAAATCGGAATGAGCTACCTTGATAATTTCGACCGCCACTACTCCAAAAATAATTCTCTGGTGCCATATTCATCTGTAAATTCACGTTTGTAGCACCTTGAGGAACCGTCATGTAAATGGTATCCAAAGCCGCGCCATTTTGTAAACTGCCTAACCGATCCCTCATATCACTAGCTGGTTTAATATAGAACTTATAGCGTTTACTGATAGTTGGTTCCGTATAGGGTTCTCTGTTCGGCTTAAAGCCCAATTCATCTACATAAAAGCTAAGATCACAAAAGACGGAATCTTCCTGACCGGAGCCTGTATAGTTTATTTGACGTGCTTCTGAGTTATCGTCGCTATGACCACGATGCCAATAATAAGAAACCGTGGCATTATTTTTGTCTCTATCTATTTGTAAGTCATAGCCGGATGGAATACTTAATCTATCTACGGTTGTACCATCCTGATTTTTCCTATACCAGCGCATATACCAATAATATCGATAGTTGGCAAGCTCCAGTGTACGTCTCGTATTATTCTCGACATAAATCGTATCTACCAGTGTGGGGATATTCTCTTGCGGGAACGTCAGCCCCGGGTGAGGATTGATAGTCTGCCCCCATCCCCAAAAGCTGAGGCCGAACGTCATCAAGACAACCAGCGACAACAGGCGGATGGCTTTTACTATATTATATAATGTATAGTGTTTCTTCATGGGTTATTTCCTTTCTTATTATTCGTTATGATAATGGTGTATGGGATTTCGATCTCACGTTTAGGGGTCTCCGTTCCATACGTGGCTACCAGCGTCAGCTTGATCTCGGCGGAGGAAGCTTTGTCCAGTTCTTGGGTGCGGACGGTGAAACTGCCTTTGCATGGGTTTGTACCGTCTGGGGTCAAGGTGATCTCCGTATCGTTACTCAGCACGCTGTTAGTCTCACCACCGATCAACAGGCCTTCGTTTTGGCCGTCTGTCGCCATGTTGTTCACCAAGGTTGCCCCGCAGAATTTTTGGCCCTCTTCGTATTGATCGGGTTTATGTTTGAGTGCCAAATTACCGCCTATCCCCGCTATGGATTTCAATTCATATTCCACCGTCACGTCACCGGCATGGTTTACCGTACAGGCAAATGGGGTGCCGACTTGTATGCCATTGTCCGATCCATAAACTTTTTTCTCCGGCAGGCCGCCGATCGGCATGCGGGATTCGCTCCAAGAGAGTGTGGTCTCTATGTTGGAGATGTAGATCGGGATGGTCAGGAAATCGTTGCGGCGCATCCAGTCGAAATCGATCTCGTAATTTGTCAGTTTCTTGTTACCCGCTTTTACGGAGATGGTAAAGGCATTACCCGCTGTGACTTGGTTTTCCGTGAAGCCGGTCTCGTATTGATAAAACGAATAAGACCGGGATGGGTTCTGATTTGTTGGTAGCTTGTCCGTCCCATTCGTTACGATCAGGTAAGGGGAGAAAGACGGGGTAGTACCGTTTGGTAGTTCAGGGAACTGCACTGCATTTGGCAACTCCGGCTCATCTCCCCCATCTCCGTATGGCAACAGCCAGATCGGTCCCGTGCGGAACTGTCCCATCGATAATTCGCTTAGCACCACATCCCCTTCCGTATCGCCCATCCGGTTATATAAGTCGATGCGGACTTTTCCGAGCATACGGAACAGGGTGACTTGGGCGGTGTTCTCCCCGTTTTCACTCACGGTCGCTGTCGTGGCGTAGCTGCTCATGGGGATGGCTTCCCTCGCGGATTCTTCGGTGGTGTTGAAGTTGCCTATCTCGATAAGGTTCGCTGTTGCGTATTTCAGCTCATCCTCCGTGATGCTTTTATCCTCTAGCTTCTTTATAAGCTCTCCTCCGTTCTCCAAGGAATTGAGGTTCGCTAAGGCGTACAGCCTGTATTTGCTGATCGGGAGCTCTAGCTCTACCTCCGTTCGGGAATCGTCGTCATAGAAGTTGTAAGTATTGTCGTCTATCACCTCGATCAGGCCGTCCAGCCGCGTGTCCGGATGTATGCCGTAGACGAGCAGCCACCAGTGTTCCAGTTTGCGCTCGTAGTCGTTGTCTTTCTCGTCCTCCTCGGCCTTCGTCGCCGCCTTTGTGGTCGGGGTATGGTTGGCGGAGGGCTGTAGGTGGATGGTCAGGGTATAAAGCTTGCCGTCGGGTATGTCCGGGCTGTTGCCGCCGTTCTCGTCGGAGCAGGCGGGCAGGAACGACAGAAGCAGTAGCGTGAACGCTACTGCCGCTGTCTGGATGGAAAAATATCGTTTGTTTCTCATTCTTGTTTACGTGTTTTTAAAGTTCGCCATTGTTGAGTCGGATCACCCAGTCTTTCACCTGTATCTTGTAGCAGGCGTAGCCTACGATGGGCACCTCGGGATCGGGGATTTCCGGGTCTGGATCGGGTGTCGGGTCTGGATCGGGATCAGGCTCCGGATCGGGATCGGGGTCAGGATCAGGATCGGGGCAGTCCGGGCAAATGATAGGCGTGAGGAAGAATACGATGGAGTACTCGTCCTGCCGGTCCAGGTATTCCTGCGCCGGTATGTCGTGCCCCTCCATCTGGGTGAGCAGGAGGTATTGGTTGAGGTTGACGTTCAGCACGTCGTTCTCCCAATCCTTGTGGCGCACGATGAGGCGGTAGTTCTCGCCGGCCATGAGCCGCATGGTGTTCAGCTCGGCCACGGCCACGTACTGGTTGGCGGGCTTCCCGTTGATCCGGTCGTCCGCGGATCCGGCGGCGATGTCGACGCTCTCCGTATGGTAGGGCAGGTAGGAGATCGTGTCGTCGTCGAGCAGGGTATTGTCATAGTCCATGTATCCGTTGTCGGCCACGATCCGGAAGGAGAAGTCCTTCACGTCCATGCTGTATCCCTCGGTATCTTGCAAGACGACGCGCAGCTTGTTGGTGTTCTTCGCCAACGATATCTCTTTCTCCTCGTGGCGGTCGCCGGCGATCACGAGCGTGTCGAGCGCGTGCCAGAGGGGTGTCAGTTCATTGGGTTGGGTAGCGTCGGCCTCCCGTAGCGTCTTGACGCGAATCTCCTCGATGGTGGAGGATCCGGGGGTGAGCTCGGGCCATTGGTAGGAGCTCTCGTCCAGTCCGGCCCAAGTGAGCACTTGGTAAGTACCGGGCTCGAGGTCCATCGCGATGCTGTTCGCTTTCAACTCCGCTCCCTCGATATCTTGCCGCCGGATAAAATTACCCTTGTTGTCGCAGATAAACAATGCGGCTTTATCCACCTCGCGTTGGAAGGCGTCGGTAAATTTCATGTTGTAATCGTACACGAGGCGCAACCGGTACTCGCAAGGGGCGATGGAGTCATCGTGGATATAGTCGCACGCAGCGAGTCCCGTCAGCGTCAGCGCGCCGATCGATTTGATTAATAAATTGGAGAATCTGTTCATATCTGTTTAAACGTTGTTTGTTTACTGCCAAAGATAATTTAATGTCCACCGGGGGGCCGCCCTGCCGTCAATCGCTGATGGGAAGGACGACAATCCCAACCGTGCTATAGGGTCATGTATGTAGGAAGCGGGGATTTCCCCGGTGGCATATATAGGTTCCTCCCTTCCGGCGGAGGGCCGGAGGGGAGGAATAGGGTCGTTAGAGGATGATGCCGCTGTTGGGGCGAACCACCCAGTCTTTCACGTGAAGAACGACGTTCAGCAACTGGTTGCTATCCTCGGTCGGATCTTTGGGATCCGGAGCAAAGCTACGAGCGAAGCCCAGGCCTCTGACACCACTTATCTGCAACTCATAGATGTTGTTGCGGACGATGCTATACTCCATGGGGACGATCACCTTTTTGTTATTGTTGTCTTGATGCTGGATCCAATAAGTATAGTAACATTCCCCATTTTCGAATTTGTCTACGTCGTCATAAGTCGTAGCAGCGGGTTTACTTTCCATGAAAGTCTTGAAGTCTTGTGCGCCTGTTATACCACCGAATGTTCCTTCTTTATCCTCTGATACTTTATGCAAGTAATCTAGATAACCAAACGGATCATGTTGCGCTTCTTCGTCCGTATAGAAATGCTCATGGAAGCTTGCGATAGTAAGGCTTTTGAATTCATCGCCGATAAAATCGGTGTAGTTGCAGTCGTCCCCTTCTTCAAAATGCCCGTGTTCATTCAGGTAATGAGCGAAAATAGCGTCATAGTCCTTAAAGATCTTTCCCTCATAGCGATAGAATGTTACACCGGCAGTAGTGTTGTCAATATCATCAAAAGGTGTTTTGTCTTCGCCATACGTGACAGATTTCGTGGTAACGTCACCCTCGTTCTCACCCTCGCTGTTAACCTCACTCCATTTTGCCGGGTAATAGGTTGCCTTGAACACCGCTCCCGTCACGTAGCCTTGCAATGAGGTGTTGACCTTGGTCGTGTTCTCCATTACGTACGCCAAGTCTATGGGGTCGTTATCGTTAGTTCCGGTAGACAAGGAAACCACGTCTTTATATGAACTCCATAGATCTCCGATATTGTTCATTGAAGCTTGCTCATTAGTTCCGTATCGGTTCTTGTAGCTTAATTGGACGTTATTTGTTGGCAGATCGGCGCTGGCGTTTTTCTTAAAGAACCATGGGTCTATTACATAGTTCGCTGTAACTACCTTTGTTATACCGTTCATACTCCAATCCTCTGGGCCTAAGTAGGTTTGTTCGTCAGTCTCGTTAACTTCCCCCTCGCCGGTGATCGTTTTTGATACGCGTTTCAACAAATAAGATCCGCTGTTCAACTGGTTCACGATAGCGGCCTGTTGCAAAGCGACCTTGGCGATTGTTTCGTTCTCTTTCTCTGTTGAAGCGATTGGGTAGAAGAAGTTTTCTCCCTTGTCCGTATCCTCTTTGATACGGATCTTGGCGGCCAAGCGTTCTACATATACGTTTACGGTAGGCGCGTTGTTCTCGTTGGTGGGGTTTTCATCGAATGTAACCTTGCTCCTTTCGCCTGTTTCTAACGGCCATTGCATGGCGTGGGTGGACATGACAAAGCCATTGGTCTTGTGATTATACTGGTCGTATTTGATGATATAGTCGGCCAAATCTGATCCCTTTGTGATTTTTGTGCCCTCCGTTTGGCCCTTGATCGCATTATACAACTCGTTCGGGGCTTCTTTGCTTCCGCCCAGGTTCGTAACAGCTATCACGCCGTATGTGTTACCTGCCAACGTGGATCCCGGATCGGAGACCGGTACTTCTATCTGTGCCATGAAGGAATGGCCCTCCGTAGCGTCTCCTTCCATTTCACCGACTTTGGCGAAACCTACGCCTTTGATCTGGCTGTTCGCCTCGAAGTCGTAGTCAGCGTCTTCACCATTATCGAAGAGGATGATCGTGACATCGTTTACCACATACTCGCTATGCGATCCGGCCTCTGTCTCCATATCGGTATCGGCGGCTTTTGTCGCTATATCAGAGTTGACCACGACTTTCAGATAGGCGTCGGCCTCACCCATTTCCCCGTTGTTGTTGTTACCGTTCGGCCCGCTCTCCAGATCGTCCGAACAAGACACCGCCGCGCAAGCGAAGGCGAGTGCCCATAATGTACTTTTCAGTTTCATGTTGTTTAATTGTTAGATTGTTAGATTGTTTAATTAAAGTTAGTATGTTTGTATGTAATAGTCTTCCGAGGTCCGCGGTAGATCTCGGAAGACATCCGCGGCGGGTCAATCCTCCACCTGCTCCAGGTTGGCCCGGGCCTGCTCGCCCACCCGCGCGTCGTT
>ENA-ORPF01002091-ORPF01002091.1-human-gut-metagenome-genome-assembly--contig:-NODE-2091-length-14127-cov-2.048536_pt1 | contig 14127 bp, 11 predicted proteins | sample MGYA00242140_ERZ509070 | MGnify/ENA primary metagenome ERZ509070 (study PRJEB26280, sample SAMEA2338713) | human gut metagenome | biome: human gut; feature: human-associated habitat; material: faeces... | reverse complement strand
AAACTCTTTGCACAGGCCGGTCTGCCGGACAAGGCCAAACAGCCGGGAGCCAAGCCCCCGGCCACCGTTCCGCCGGCCGCCAGGGTGTAGGTTTTCCCTTTTTCAATGCCCGGCGCGGTCACCACGGCCGAGGAGTAGGCCTTCCCCGGCGTGAAAGAGCAGATCACCCGGCCGTCCGGGGAGAGCAGTGAGAAGGGCGTTCCGGCTTGCTGAGTCGGAAAACTTACCAGTATTGCGCCCTGGTTTTCGGCGCTGTCAAAGCCTTCTGCCATGCCCGAACTGCCCAGTGCGATCAGCACGCCGCCCGTGACGGTTGCGGCGCCGTCATGGTCAAAGGCCGAATTGCCGTTTGAAGTCGGCCCAGCCACCAGCGTCAGTCCGCCGGAAATCTCAATCGTGCCGTTGGAATCCAGCCCGTCTCCGTCGGCGTCCACAAGGAGCGTGCCGCCTGAAATGAGCAACCGGCTGCTTCCGCCCGCGCCGGGGCGGTTTTGTTCGCCTTTGGTGGCCGCATTCACGCCGTCATCCGAGGCGCGCACCCGGATAAAGCCGCCGGAGAGGATCACCAGTGCGCTCTCAAGCCCTTCACAGCTGTCGCTGACGGTGATCTCACCGGCAGAAACGCAAAGGGCGCTGTCGGCGTGAATACCGTCGTTGCCGCTTTGGAGCGTCAGGGTGCCGCCCGAAAGATAGAAATATCCTTTATTTTCCTTTGCGTTGTTGTCTGCGCGCAGGGCGTCGCTTCCGGCCGTGACGGCGAGTGTTCCGCCTCCGATCTTCAGCGCGTCATGCCCGCAAAGCCCGACATTTACAGCCGTTACGGTCAGTGCGCCGCCGGTCACGCAAAGGTCGTCTTTGGAGACGACGCCGTGCCGGTAAGCGCCGGTCACGGTCAGGCTGCCCTCACCGTTTACCGTCAGGTCACAACGGGAGAAAACGGCCGCGTCCGGCAGGCTCTCGGCGCCGTCCGAAAGTCCGTGATAATCCGCACCGTCCGAGAGATCGTTGACCGATCCGGCGGCCAGCGTGAGAAATACTTTGTCGGCGCTGTCGACAAACAAAGCGGGGCCGTTTGGATTTCGGAGCGTAAGACCGCAGAGCACCAGCTGAATTTTGTCGGTGTCCGCGGCCGAGACCGTCACCGAGCCCGCCGTGCACGCGCCGCAGAGAAGATAGGTGCCCGCGGCGTCAATGGTCAGCGCCGTGCCTTCGGCACCGGCTCCCGCCCCGTTCACGGCCACCGCTTTCTCGGAAAACACCACCCGTGTGGCGGTTTTTTCGTCATAAGAGCCGTCTTTGTCCCGGCTTGAAAAGGTAAAATCCATTCCGGAAAGATCGGCCGTTTCCACGGCGGCTTCTTTGAGAATATCGGCCGGATCCGTGGCGACCGTTTTCTTCTTTTTGCACCCGGAAAGGAGGATTGCACATCCTGCAAAGAGTGTAACCGTCAGCGCAAAAGACAGCACCCGTTTGGCGGCTTTTTTGCTTTTTTTCATCACAGCTCCTCCTTTTCGGGCACGGCGGAAAGCGCAATCTCCAGGTTGGCGTTGCGCGTGCGCAGAGCATCCAGAAAATCCTTGGCCGCCACGGTTTTCTTCAGGCGCACCCGGTAACGCAGTTTATAGAGCGTGCCCATGCCGCTGGTCCGGACATCCGTCAGCTCCGCCTTGTCGGTATAGGCCGCGAACAGATCGTCAAAAGCGCCGTCAAAAGAGAGCGATTCCGGCACGGTCACGCGCAGTTCTTTCTCGGCCGACGAGCCTGCGGGCAGAAAACCGGAAAGGAAAAGGCAAAGGCCGGAAAGGAGAGAGAAGAGAAACGCCGGCAGAAGATAACCGGCCGCCGCCGTCAGTCCCGCCGCCATCGAAAGGAAGAGCGCCGTGATCTCCCGCGCGCTTCCCGCCACTGAGCGGAAACGGATGAGAGAAAACGCGCCCATCACGGCCACGCCGGTGCCGACATTGCCGTTGACCACAAAGATGACGGCGCAGACCGCCGGGGGCAGGAGCAGCAGGGAACTGAGAAAGCTGCGGCTGGACTTCGTGCGGAAAGTCATGGCCGCCGCGATCGGCACGCCGCAGAGCAGCGCCACCCCGCAACAGAGAAAAAAAGCGGAAAAGTCTGCGTCGGCGGAAAGGACGGAAGTGAACAGTTCAGACATAAGAAAACTCCTTTCGTTCTTCAAAAGCAAAGCGTCCGGCGTCTGCCCGGCGGCTCCGGAGAGCGCGGTAGGCACGGCCGTATTTGGAAAAAGGTTGCGGGTAAACGGCGTTTTGTGAAAGAAAGCGGCAGATCGGCAACGGCAGACCGCCGGAACATTTGATTTCCAGCAGAACCGTTCCCGGCTCTGCCAGCGCGATTTCGGGGCCGCCGGGTCGGAAAAGATTTGCCCCGTCCGGCGGGATCCCCCCGATACGCGCCTCTTTTTCATAGGGGATCCCGATCATTTCGCGGTCGAAAGTGAGGCGGAGCGAGGGGGTGTTCCGGGCAAAAAAGGCCGTGCGCCGGCAGGAAATGAGCATGGCGGGAGAAAGCGGGCCGTACACGCGCCGGAAATAATCCATTTCCCGGAACAGCTGTGTGTCGGCGGGCATTTTCCCGTTCCGAAGGAGATCCGCCGCCGCGCCGGGTGTGAGACCCGCGCGGCGTTTGGTGACCACCCCCTCGTATTTTCGCTTGATCTCCAGATAAACCCGGTCGTTGGTTTCGGGTATTTTTCCGTAGGCGCGTAAACGCAGTTTTTCCTTGAAGGGCGCGCCGGACAGGGAATTGCGGATGAGCCGGTCGTTTGCCGTATCAAAATAGAGACTGTAGATGCGGCTCTCTCCCCATTCGTCCGGGCAAAGATCATCCGAAAACGCCGCAAGAAGCGCCGCGGCGGTTTCTTCGGTCAGGAGATATTTTTGCTCGATGCGGGAGAAGGTATAGAGAATATCGGGCATATCGCTTTCCCCCTTTCTTTTTCATCATACAAGCGCTGTGTGTTCCTTTTCTGAACAAGGACTGAAAAATTGCGTTAAAAAAGCGTATTTTTGAAATATTCTGTGTGCAATCTTTCACAAAGCAAAAAAACGCCCCCGGAAAGGGGGCGTTTTCGCGTTTTTTCTCAGAATTTGATCTGATTCATCACGGCGCGCAGGCAATCGGCGCTGTGGTGCAGTTTCTGAATCTCCTCTTCGCTGAGGTCGGCGTGCAGGTGTGCGCGGACGCCGCCGGGGCCGACGGCGGTCAGCACGGAGAGGCAGATGTCGTCAAGGCCGTATTCGCCGTGCATCATGGTCGAGACGGTAATGCCGGTGTAGGTGCTGCTGAAGATGTGCTTGCAGATCTGCACGGCCGAGAGCGCCACGGCATAGTAGGTTGCGCCCTTGCGGGAGATGATGGTCGCGCCGGAGGTGCGGACATATTCCTCAATGCGATCCTTGTTGAAGAGCGCCGTGCCGCTGGTCTTGTCACCGACCTCTTCGTAATATTTGTCCAGACCCACGGTGCAGATTTCAGCCTGCGACCACGGAATGAAGGAGGAATCGCCGTGCTCGCCGAAGACATAGGCGTGCACATTCTGCAGGCTGATGCCGAAATCCTTGCCGATGCGGTAACGGAGCCGCGCGGTGTCAAGGCTGGTGCCGGAACCGAGAATGCGGCTTTCGGGAATATTGGTCACTTTATGGAAGACATAGGTCATGATGTCCACCGGGTTACTTACGATGAGGTAGACCGCGTTGGGCGCATAACGGGTAATCTGCGGCGCGATGCTGCAGAGAATGTTGACATTGGCCTGCGCCAGATCCAGGCGGCTCTGACCCGGTTTGCGTGCCAGGCCGGAAGTGATGATGACAATGTCGGAATCGGCCGCGTCCACATAGTCGCCCGCGTGCAGATTGACATCTTCAAAGTAGAGGCCGCCCTGGTTGATGTCCATGACTTCGCCCTTGGCCTTTTCTTCTTTGACATCAATGATGACGATTTCGTTGGCCACGCCGTCCACCGCCAGAGTATAGGCAATGGTCGCGCCGACATTTCCTGCACCGATAATGGTAATCTTTTTCATGCTGTTTCCTTTCGTTTTCGTCCGATGGGTGAATTTTCTATCTTTGCTTTATCTGCTGGTGTCTTTGATGATTTTGCTCACTTCAAGCAACTCGTTGTGGCGTTTCTTGGCCAGTGCTTTCATGGCCTCCACCTGCTCGGCGGTGAAGTGGTCAAGGTCGCCGGGCTTCAGCTTGTTTTTATAGTTGCGGTCGGCAATGAGCGCATAGTTGATGTCGGTGTCCACAATGGCGCCGTCGATCTCGCAGATCACGGCGTTGCTTCTGCCGGCCAGCAGCAGTTCCACGGCCTTCACGCCCATTTTCGTGGCCGTCAGACGGTCGCGCAGAGTGGGGATGCCGCCGCGCACCACATGGGCAAAGCGGGCAAACTTGGTCTCCACGCCGGTCTTTTCCTGAATCTTCTTGGCCAGCACCTCGCTGTATTTGCCGCCGTCGGGTGTGAACACGCCCTCGCTCACCACCACCAGGAAACTGCGCTTGCCGCAGCTGCGCAGATAGTGGATGCGGGAGAGCAGCTCGTTCTCGTCAAAGGGCAGCTCCGGAATAACGGCCGCCACAGCGCCGGAAGCCAGCGCGGTATAAAGCGCAATCTGGCCGCAGTCGCGCCCCATCACCTCAATGACATCGCAGCGCGCGTGGGATTCACAGGTGTTGCGCAGGCAGTCGATCATGGAGAGGGTGGTGGTCATGGCCGAATCAAAGCCGATGGTATAATCGGTCGCGGTGATATCGTTGTCGATCGTGCCGGGAATGCCCACCGTGGGGACTCCGCGGTTGGTCAGGTCGGTGGCACCCCGGAAGGTGCCGTCGCCGCCCACGGCCACGATCGCGTCGATCTGTGCCTCCCGGCAGGTGGCAATGGCCTTTTGCATTCCTTCTTCTGTCTTGAATTCGGGGCACCGGTCGGAATAGAGCATCGTGCCGCTGTTGGAGATAATGTTGGAGACCGAACGGGCTGTCAGGGGGATGAGGTTCTTGTGGATGAGGCCGGAAAAGCCGCCCAAAATTCCCACGGCCTCCATGCCTTCCTCGGTGGCTTTGCGCACCACGGCACGGATAATGGCGTTCATGCCCGGCGCGTCTCCGCCGGAGGTCAGCACGCCGATCTTGCGAAATGTTGCCATAATATATCATCCTTTCTTCCGCTTTTCACGAAGGTTATTTTAATATAGTTTCAATACTTTGTCAAGGGCATTTTGGAAAAAACACAGTCTATTGACAATAAATTAACAATTTTGTTCCCGCGCCCTTAAAAAGTCAAAGGCGAAAAAGAGCGCGCGGGTGGCGGCCACCTCCCGGATATAGCTCCGTTCGCGGGCGGAAGAGAGCGAAAGACGCATACAGTGTGCGCTTTCCCGGTCGCAGACCGCCACATAGACCGTGCCTACCGGCTCCTTTTCGGTCCCGCCGCCGGGTCCGGCATAACCGGTGGTGGCAATGGAAAGGTCGGTTCCGAATTTCCGGAGAGCGCCCTGCGCCATGGCGAGAGCCACCGGTTCGCTCACCACCGTGTGCTTTTTTATGAGGGCGGGATCCACGCCCAGGATCCCGGTCTTTTCGCGGGTCTGATAGGTCACAGCGCCGCCGGCCACCGCCGCCGAAGCGCCGGGCAGATCGGTCAGGCGCTTTAAAATAAGCCCGCCGGTGCAGGATTCCGCCGCCGAAACGGTCTTTCCTTTTTCAAGAAGGAGCGAGAGCAATGCTTCCTCCGGCCCCTTCAGATCCATCCCGCAACAACTGCCGAAGAAGGGCAGGGGGCGCAGCTTTTCAATCATGCCGTCGCACAGCGCGCGCGCCGCTTCCTCGGTTTCCGCCTTGGCCGAAACGCGCAGGCGCACATCCCCCGGCGTGCAGTAGGGCGCGACCGTGGGGTTTGCACTCTCCCGGATGTCGGCCGGGAGCATGGCCTCCAGCGCCGATTCGCCCACCCCGATAAAGTGGAGATTGCGCGAAAAAAGGACAAACGGCGCGCGGGGGCGAAGGAAGGGAACCACCTCTTCCCGGAACATCGGCTCGGCCTCCCGCGGGGGGCCCGGCAACAAAACGGCGGTGCGGCCTTCCTCATCGGTCAGCGCAAGGCCGGGCGCCGTGCCGTAATTGTTTTGAAAAACGGCGGCTCCCTCGGGCATCCATGCCTGTTTTTCGTTGTTTTCGGTCATCTCCCGCCCGGTCGCGGCAAAATAAGCGCGGATGCGCGCAAGGCTTTCCTCATGCAGGACCATCCGCCGGCCGAACACAGCCGCGGCGGTCTCTTTGGTCAGGTCGTCAAAGGTCGGGCCCAGTCCGCCGGTCAGGAGGACCAACCCGGTGCGGGAGAGGGCGTCCCGCAGGTCGGCGGCCAGCCGCGCGGCATTGTCGCCCACCACCGACTGACGGTAAACGCCCACCCCCAGTTTTAAAAGCTCGCGCGAAAGAAAAGCGGCGTTGGTGTTGACAATGTCGCCCATGAGCAGTTCGGTGCCCACGCAAAGGATCTCGGCCTTTTCAAAAGGGGGAAATTTTGTTGCCATAAAGATTGCCTCTTTTCCGGCGCGCCCGCCGGTTTCATGCCGGTGACTTGCCGTCGTGATTTTTGCCTGCGGCCGCCGGTTTGTGCGCCGTTTTTGCACTTGCACCGCCCGCGTTCCGGTTTTCCGCTTTCTTCCTTATTATTCTAACACAAAACCCGCTCCTTGTCTATCCGGAAAAGCGAAATTTTCGCCGCCTCTTGCGCTTTTTTTGCGGATGTGCTACAATAAAAACGCGGTCAGCCCGGCAAACGGCCGGGTATCCGGGGTGAGCGGGCGCGTGCCGCTTGGCCGAGCCTTCCTTTTTCAATGTCCGGGATCAGGAATCTTCTGCGCTTTTCCGCGCACACCCTGCGTTTTTTTTGTGTTTTTACCGAAAGGAGAACCATGTCCGCCTGTGAACTTTGCCCCCGGCGGTGCGGCGCGGACCGCGCGGCGGGGAAAACCGGTTTTTGCCGCCTGCCCGAGGGCGTTTTTGTGGCGCGCGCCGCGCCGCATTTTTATGAAGAACCGCCGATTTCGGGCACGCGCGGGTCGGGGACGATTTTTTTTGAGGGCTGTACGCTCCGGTGCATTTTTTGCCAGAACCGCGACATCAGCCGGGGGGCTTCCCGCCCGCCGCTCACAGATGCGGAACTGCTTTCTCTTTTTGGGGAACTTTACCGCGCGGGGGTGCACAACTTCAATCTGGTCAGCCCCACGCCCTATGTAAGGGCGCTGTGCCGGGTGCTCCCGGAAGTCAAAAAACGCTACCCGTTGCCGGTCGTTTACAACACCGGCGGCTATGAGCGGGTGGAAACGCTCCGGCAACTCGCGGGGCTGGTGGACATCTATCTGCCCGATTTCAAGTATGCCGACCCGGCGCTCTCCGCCGCTTTTTCGGGGGCGGCCGATTACCCCGGGGCGGCCGCAAGCGCCGTGGCCGAAATGGCGCGGCAGACCGGAAAACCGCTCTTTGACTCCGAGGGTATGCTCCGCCGCGGCACGGTGGTACGGCATCTGGTGCTCCCCGGCCACCGGGCAGACAGTTTTGCGGTGCTCATGCGCCTTGCAGAACTCTTTCCGGCGCGGGATGAGATCCTGCTTTCGCTCATGCGCCAGTATACGCCGGATTTTGCCCCGGCAGACGCCCCGCGCGAACTGCACCGCCGCGTGACCACTTTTGAATACACAAAGGTTCTGTCCCTTTGCGAGACCCTTGGATTTCAGGGGTTCTCCCAGCAAAAGGGCGCGGCCGATAAAGGGTTTACCCCGGATTTCAGAAAAACGCCGCCTCTTACATAAATAATCCGGCCGCCGGGCAAAATACCCCCGGAAAGGGGTGAGTTTATGTCCAAAAAGAATAAGAAAGACGAAAAAAAGAAAATCGACGGTAAGGAACCCGCGCCGCTGGTGGAAGACCCGGATTCGGTTCCCAACCGCGCTTTCACAGAAATGTGAAAAAACCGCACAGTACCCCGTGTACTGTGCGGTTTTTTTGCATCACGGACGCCGTAAAGAAAACACAGCGGTCAGGACTTTCAGTCATCCTGGCTTTTCGGGTTCTTTTTGGGGCGCATCGGGCAATTTTCACAGTCCCCCCCGCAGGAGCCGCCGCAGCCGTGACCGTGGCGGCGGTTGCGGATTGTGAAATAAACGGCCGCGCCGATGATGAGCGCCAGCACCGCCAACAGAACATAATCCAGCGGTTTCATGAGAACAGTCTCCCGATATTGTAGATCAGAAAACTCATGAGATAGGCCACACCGCATTGTGCCAACACCACAAAAAGCGTGGCAAAACGGGAGCTGAATTCCTTGCGGATGGTTGAAATCGTGGCCACGCAGGGGGTATAAAGCAGGGTGAAAATGAGAAAGCTCAACGCCGAGAGGGGGGTAAAGAGCGCCGGGAGCGCTGCCTCCAGCGCATCGGCGCTGGTTCCGATCAGCACGGAAAGTGAAGAGACCACCGCTTCCTTGGCGGTAAAGCCCGAAATGAGCGCTGTGGTCACGCGCCAGTCCTCAAAGCCGAGCGGCCGGAAAAGGACCGAGATAAAGCGCCCGATATAGGCAAGCAGACTTTGCGTGCTGTCGGCGACAAAATTGAGCCGCGCGTCAAAGCTCTGCAAGAACCAGATGGCCACCGTTGCCAGCAAAATGACGGTAAAGGCTCTGGAGAGAAAATCTTTGGCCTTTTCCCAAAGAAGGAGCGCCACGCTTTTGGCGGAGGGCAGGCGATAGTTTGGCAGTTCCATCACAAAGGGCACCGGCTGTCCCCGGAAGGCCGTTTTTTTCAGAATAAGCGCCACCAGCACGGCCAGCACCACGCCGAAAAGATACAGCCCCATCATAACAAACGCGGCATATCGGGGAAAGAACGCCTTGGTAAACACCGCGTAAATGGCAATTTTGGCCGAGCAGCTCATATAGGGCGTCAGCAGAATGGTCATTTTCCGGTCGCGGTCGGAGGAGACGGTACGGGTGGCCATCACTGCCGGTACCGAGCAGCCAAAGCCCATCAGCATCGGCACAAAACTCCGTCCGGAAAGCCCGATTTTACGGAGCGGTTTGTCCATCACAAAAGCCACGCGCGCCATATAGCCCGTATCTTCCAGCACGGAAAGAAAGAAGAAAAGAGTCACTACGATGGGCAGGAAAGAGACCACACTGCCCACGCCGGTGAAAAGGCCGTCTACAATGAGCGAATGGATGACCGGATTGAGACCGTAGGCGGTCAGCGCCCGGTCCACCACGCCCGAAAGCGCCGTGATGCCAAGCCCCAAGAGGTCGGAAAGCAGTTTGCCAATCACATTGAAAGTCATGAAAAAGGTGAAAAACAAAATGCCAAGGAACACCGGGATTGCCGTATATTTACCGGTCAGCACCCGGTCGAGTTTCATCGAACGCGCGTGAGCGCGGTTTTCGTGCTGCCTGGTGACAGAGGCGGCCACCACGCTTTCAATATAGGCATAACGCATATCGGCCAGCGCCGCGTTGCGGTCAAGCCCGGATTCTTCTTCCATCTGCAGGATGCAGTGCTCGATGAGTTCGCGTTCGTTTCTGTCCAATCCCAGTCGGTCGGTCATTTCGCTGTCGCCCTCAATCAGTTTGGCCGTACAGAACCGCGGGGGGATCCCCAGCCGTTCCGCGTGGTCTTCGATCAGGTGGGCAATGGCATGGATACAGCGATGCACCGGAGAATCCTCACAGCAAAAATCGTACTTTTGGGGAAGCGTTCGGGTACGGGCGGTTTCCATGGCACGGTCGATCAGTTCCGAAACGCCTTCTCCCTTGGCCGCGCTGATGGGGACGACCGGAATACCCAGCGCCTCGCTCATTTTCTGCACATTGATACTGCCGCCGCCTTTGCGCACCTCGTCCATCATGTTCAAAGCCAATACGGTGGGCACACGGAGTTCCAGCAACTGGAGGGTGAGATACAGATTGCGTTCAATGTTGGTGGCGTCCACAATATTGATAATGCCGTCCGGCTTTTCGCGAAGGAGAAAATCGCGGGTGACAATTTCTTCCTGTGTGTAGGGACGAAGCGAATAAATGCCCGGCAGATCCACCACGCTGGCCGATTTTTCTCCCTTAATTTCCCCCGATTTCCGGTCCACTGTCACGCCGGGGAAATTCCCCACATGCTGATTCGAGCCCGTGAGGGCGTTGAAAAGCGTGGTCTTGCCGCAGTTCTGGTTTCCGGCCAGCGCAAAAATCATTTCGCCACCTCCGGCAGGATCTCGATTTTTTCTGCCTCTTCACGCCGAAGCGTCAGTTCATAGCCGCGGATGTGGATTTCCAACGGATCGCCCATGGGCGCAATTTTCTGGAGCGTCAGCCGTGTTTTGGGGATGAGACCCATATCCAGGAGACGGCAACGGAGCGCGCCTTCGCCGCCAACGGCGAGAATCCGGGCAGACTGCCCGATTTTCAGTTCTGCTAAAGTCATATTTCCCTCACTTGCGGAAGAATTTTTCGACAACATTATACCTTTTTTCCTTTTGCAAGTCAACCGTTTTTCCGCATTTTTATGAAAGAGAAAGCGCGCGGCCGGATCACTGTCGAATTTTTGCAAAGCCCCTTGGCTTTATCCTGAAAGAGGACTATAATAGGCGTCGAAACGAGCGGGGCGTCCAAAAACGATCGGATACCGCGCCCGGGAAGAGCAAAGGAGAAAAAGGTATGAAAAAGAAAATCATTTTGATTTTTGCGTTCGCGCTGTGCCTGTTTTGCCTTCTTTCACTGTGCGCATGCTTTGGTGGCAGTAAAAGCGACAAACAGCCCGGCAGCGGCGGGGCCAGCGCCGACCATGTCCACAAGTGGGATGAGGTCAGCCGGGTAAAGGCCACCTGCAAAAAAGAGGGTAAGATTACTTACGCCTGCCCGTGCGGTGCGCAGAAAAACGAGACCCTGCCTGCAGATCCCCAAAATCACGAAAGCACGCAGACTGAGACCACGCCGGCCGGTTGTCTGACGGCGGGCCTTGAAAAAGTGGTCTGCAAAGCCTGCGGGGTAACGGTGAGTGAAAATACAATCCCCGCCACCGGTCACACCTGGGAAACGCTGGCCGCCAAAGCCGCCACCTGCGGCGAGGACGGCTATGCCGCAGGGCGCAAATGCAGCACCTGCCTGCTGGAAGAGCCCGGTGAGAAGATCCCCGCCACCGGCGCGCACACGCCGGTTGCCTGCGCCGATAAGACGCCCACCTGCACGGAAGTCGGTTATACCGGCGGCACCGAATGTAGCGTCTGCCACAAGATCCTCACGGCCCGCACCGAGGTCAAGGCCACCGGTCATCACTATGTTTTTGCCGTGACCAAGCGCCCCACCAAGGAGGCGGTCGGTGAAAAGACCGGCACCTGCGGCGGCTGCGGCGATGTGATCCATGCCGAAATCGCCAAACTGACCTATGATCCCGCCGATGTCTGGGACGGCACCGCCGAAGCGATCTCGTCCGGCGACGGCACACAGGAAAATCCCTACATCATTATGAACGCCAAACAGCTTAAGCAATTCGGCACCGTGCTGGCAAATGCCAGCGCCACAAACTCCGTTTATGCCAAGCTGGGCGCGGATATCGTTCTCAACGACATTGCGGACTATGACGAATGGGCCGCAAACGCGCCGGCGCACAACTGGACGGCGCTGGGCGCACTGGGCGGCACACTGGACGGCAACGGCCACACGGTTTACGGCCTGTACGCCAAGGGAAAAGCGAACAATCTCGGCCTTTTCTCTTCCATCGGCACCAGCAATCTGCCCGGCACGGTGAAAAATCTCACCCTCAAGAACGTTTATCTTTTCCAGGAAGAAGAGCAGAACGGTTCAAAGGCCCAGGTCGCCGGTGCGCTGGCGGCACAGGTCTCCCACCATGTCATCAAACTGGAAAATTGCCATGTGGAAGGCAAAATTTACGGTTATGACGCCGCGGGCGGTCTCATCGGCGCCGCTTTCTCCGGCACCAACGGCGGCTCTGTTGAAATGATCGGCTGCACGGTCAAGGGAGAGGTCGGTTCCTCCAACCCGAACCGCAGTGTGACCAAAACAAGCTCCTACTATGATTATGTCGCCTGCGGCGGACTTTTCGGTATGGTCAAGCTCGGCAAAGACGGCAACTGCACCCTTTCCTTTAAAGATTGCGTCAACGAGGCAAATGTGAACTCCGCGGATTTCGCGGGCGGTCTTTTCGGCCTTGCCGATTATCAGGAGCGCGTAGCCTGCGTCCGGCTGGAGATTGTGAATTGCATCAACCGCGGGGACATCACCGGCCAGGGCATTTCGGGCGGTCTTTTCGGCCGGGTCTCCATGAAGGGCACCAGCCTCACCATGACCGGCAACACCAACGAGGGCGACATCCTTTGCACCTGCCGGAACAGCTCCGGAGCCGGCGGCATGGGCGGAACAATCGCTTCCGCTCCCTCCGGCACCTTTGTCCGCAACAATGTCAACAACGGCAATGTAACCGTTATGGGAAAAGTGACCGACAGAGAAGGCGAGACCTTTACCCAATACGGCACTGCGGGCGGCATCTTCGCCAACTTCAAAGCGGGCGACAATGTCAGCAACAATAATTTTTCGTATAACTTCAACACCGGCGATATCCTGGGCGGTTATTATTATGTCGGCGGTCTGGTCGGCAATTTCAGCGGACTGACCACCGAGAAGTCTCCTTTCCAGTATTGCTATAATACCGGCGCTGTCAAGGCCTGCACGAACAACGCTTCGGCCGGCGGTCTGGTCGGTTACTTTGAGGATCATTCCTATCTCCAGTGGTGCTACAACACCGGCGCGGTCACCGGCGAAAACGGCGTCGGCGGTCTGGTAGGCAAAGACGGCAGTAGCTGTGACGCCATCTATTACAGTTGCTTCAACGCCGGTTCGGTCACGGGCAACATCAATGTCGGCGGTTTCGGCGGCTTTGCTGATGGCGGCAAACGGGTCGTAAAGCAATCCTTCAATGTCGGCACGGTACACGGCGACACCTATGTGGGCGCGTTCTACGGCCGCTCCACGCTGGACAGCACCAGCAAAGGGGCTCTTTATCTCATCGGTTGCGCCACCGATGGCGAGGGCAATGCGCAGGGTTCGTACGGTACGAACATATACTACAAATGGAATCCGAGGAAGGACAACGAAAACGCCAAGGGTATCACCGCGGCGGCTTTCAAAGCGGAGGCTACCTTCAAGAACGCCGGCTTTTTGTGGGTCGATAAATACTTCCATTTCGAGGGTGAAGATGCGGCTTATCCGGTCTTCACGCTGACCCGGCCCGCAAAATGAGCCAAAAAAGAAAAGACCGTACCGCTTCGGCGGTACGGTCTTTTTGTTGTTTGCGGCGGTTTTGTCCGGCAGGGGAGGCAATTTTCACCCGGAAAATCCCCCTTTTCTTTTATCCGATTTTCCCCCGGCAAACCCGCAGCGGCGGCACAGCGGCAAGACGGCGCGGTGGAGGGTAAAGCCGTTATAAAGCGTCAGAGCGGCAGGGGAGGCAAGGATGTCCGACAAAGAGGCCTCAAAAAGATTGCCCAGCGCCGCGTGCCCCTCCGCGTCCAGACAGCAGGGCACGATCCGTCCGTCCGCCAGCACGCCCACTTGATCGCGCAGGCCGTGGCAGAAAACGGGCGCGTCGACCGGGCGTTCGGGCGCTTGGAAGTCGGGCCAGTCGAAGGCTTCTCCCCATTCCAGGAAAATGCGGGGCGAAAGGCAATATCCGGTGCGGATTTCGCGCCACGGCGGGGGAAAGGCGGCCTCCAGCGCCGCAAGGATTTTGGGGTTGCCCGTCTCATCCCCGCCCCGGTTCCAGAGCCGGAGCGCCACAATGGTGCCGGCCGCGGCCGCTTTTTCGGCAAAAGCCAGCACTTCCGGGAGATATCCGGGAGCGGCAAAGGCGGGGTTGGCCGCCGGCGCGTGCAGAGAAACGCTCACCTTAAAGGGCGGCGCCTGAAGGAGCGCCGCGCCGCGCGCGGCAAGGAGCGTTCCGTTGGTGGTCAGCATCGGCCGGAAGCCTTTTTCCCACGCCCGCCGGAGAAAATGCGGCAGGAGAGGGTGCAGGAGCGGCTCGCCCATGAGGTGAAAATAAAGATAGGG
>ENA-ORPF01002077-ORPF01002077.1-human-gut-metagenome-genome-assembly--contig:-NODE-2077-length-14176-cov-12.216628_pt1 | contig 14176 bp, 7 predicted proteins | sample MGYA00242140_ERZ509070 | MGnify/ENA primary metagenome ERZ509070 (study PRJEB26280, sample SAMEA2338713) | human gut metagenome | biome: human gut; feature: human-associated habitat; material: faeces... | reverse complement strand
CTGCCGGAAGAAACACAGGCCGTGGTGGGCAGCATCGTGCCGGAAGACCGGTATCCCATGACCTTCCGCAGCGACCACAGCGAGACCGATCTGACCCATGACTTTTACTATACCGACGCCTTTTTTGAGAACACGGCGCTGAAGTATGACCATCGGCTGGCGCTGGCCACGCTGGGCCTTGTGGCGGCATGCGGCAACACCTACCGCAGCGATGACCTCTACTGGCTGGAGGGGGAAGCGGGCCGCGAAGACCACATTGCAGCGGCCTACCGGGAGCTGGGCTTTGCCAATCCGGTCTGCGTGGGCTATCAGAGCAGCCTGAATACACCGGCAGACCGGGCGGGCTGCGCCTTTGCCCAGAAAACGCTGGTGCAGCAGGGATGGCGCACCACCATCATTGTGGCGATGCTGCGCGGCGTGGGCTATGGCGCAGAGTGGGTCAGCAACCTGCATCTGGGGGAGAACAGCTGGCATTACGGCTTTGTCACGGCGGCAGAGCAGTTCTTTGCAGACCTGCAGGACTATCTGGCCTGTGCAAAGGCCGCAGCCGGAGAGCTGGGCACCATCAAATTGTGGCTGGGCGGCTACAGCCGCGGCGCGGCAGTGGCAAACCTGGCCGCCGCCCGGGTGCGCAGGGAGCTGCCGCAGATCGCGCAGGAGGACACCTATGTGTACACCTTTGCAGCCCCGGCGGCACTGACAGCGGCAGACCTGCCGGAGCTGCAGGCAGACTACGACAACAACCACACCGCCAGCGGCCAGCTGAAAGCGGACTGGGCCGGGAGCAACATCTTCAATCTCATTTCCAGCGGCGACGTAGTGGCCCGGGTCATGCCGGAAGAGTGGGGCTATCACCGCAACGGCAACGACCGTTTCCTGCCCGCCACGACCTATCGGAACGAGCTGGACGATCTGAACATCATCGAGAGCCGCATGGGCGGCGTGCCGCTCCGGTTCGACCAGCTGGCGACCCGGGAAGATGTGGATTCGGTGATCGCGGCGGCCCTGCGTTTCTGCAAGAGCCGCGAGAACTATCATCGGAAATACGAAGCGGCATTCATGGATATGATCCAGTGCGCCTTTACCCGCTCAGAAGAAGAGGTGGCCGACGGCGTGATCCTGGACGACGAGGCCGTGATGGCCCGTCTGCGCAGCATGCCGAACATCCGGCAGATGGATTGGAGCAGAGTGCTGCGCTGCGTAATGACGGCCTCTGCCATGAGCCGCCCCATTCTGGAGCGGGTGGGGGCCATCATCCCGCTGCAGGCACGGCAGATCGTGATCCCGGTGCTGGCCGTGGGCCTGTGCCATGAGGTGGAGACCGATGTGCTGAAGCTGCTGGTGTACTACATCATCAGCCTGATGAGTGTGAACAGTCCGGCAGACAGCGTTCTGCGTGCGGCATTCTGCCACTATCCGGAAAACTACATCACCCTGATGGAATACTACGATCCCGCCGAGCACGGCATGGCAGGATATACCAGAAGATAAAAAGCCCCGCGCACCGCAGGGCTTTCCATCCAAACAGAAACCCGGAACCCTTTTGAGCTGTTGGCCCTGAAAAGGTTCCGGGTTTTGTACATGCTTTTGTGGTGGAATATTGTCCACAGCACTCAAACTTTTAAGCGGGCATCGATCATGACCGATCAACGACTGATTTATAGTAATTGCCAAAGTCTGCAAGCGCATTGACGATTGGTAACATTTCCGTTCCGAGATCGGTCAACCCATATTCTACTTTGGGAGGATTCTCGTGATAATCACGGCGGTAGGCAAGCCCATCATCAATCATCTGTCTTAAGCTCTCGGTCAAAACTTTCTGCGAGATCCCGTCGATGCTTCTTTGCAACTCATTGAATCTCCATGGACGCTCTTTCAGATTGCGCAGAAGCAAGAGTTTCCATTTTCCGCCAATCAGGGATACTGCTGTTGCAACCGGACATTCCGGCAGTTCTTCTTTTGTACGCATATCAGTCACCTCTGTATATAGTATATCACATTCATTTTTGAGTGTACAGTTACAAAAAAGTGCGTACTTGTTTTTGAATGTGCGAGCTTCTATACTTAGCTCAGGCAATGAAAGATTGCGAATCAAAATGGAGGTGCTTACAATGGCAAGCTACACAAAAATGACAGTTGGAAAGGAAAATCGGACGGAGCTTCATGAAAAGCTCGCCCTGACTGGTGCGGAGATCAGCCTGAATACGCTTCCTGCGGGAGCAAATGTTCCGTTTGTCCACTCCCACAAGGCAAATGAGGAAATCTACGGTGTTCTTTCCGGCAAAGGCAAGGTCGTTATCGATGGCGAAGAAATCAGCCTTGCAGCAGGCGACTGGCTGAAGATTTCTCCCGTGGCAAAACGTCAGTTCTTTGCTGCAAGCAATTCTGAAATCACTTATATTTGTATTCAGGTCAAGGAGAATTCTCTCGAAGGCTATACTGCAACGGATGCTGTGATCTACTGATAAAACATATCAAAACAAAAGGCAGGATACCACCATCATGGTGATACCCTGCCTTTGCTTGTTTATCGCTCTGAGTAGTCTTTTTTCAGAACTTGTTGGGGCAAAGCCCCTCCATCTGCTAACACAGACCGTTCTGTTGCTCAAACACCCCACTGGGGTGTTTGTTGCTGGCGCAAACGCAAACCTCCGATAAAAAAGTACCCGAACCCTTTTCCTAAAAGCGTGAAAGCAAGAACCGCCCCATGGGCAGTTCCCCGATGCGATGAGGATGTGCGGCGAACTTATTCGTTCCAATGTTCAAGTTCTTCAGCGGGGTATGCTTTTGTCCAATGATAGGGCTGCAATTCTTTCAGCTGTACGAATTTGATTTTTTCCTCTTCTGCGGTAACTGCTACCTGCACATCTTCACCCCAGTATCTTAATCTCTCCTGGCAAATACCGCACGGAGACAATATCTGATAGGGGGATTTCTCATCTTTACGGACAAGACACATGCAATGCGTTACCTTTTCATTGAATTTATGTGCTTCAAGCATTGCACCTGTCTCGATACACAAAACAGCAGATGCGTTAGCAGTCTCAATGCTGACACTTGTGTAATAATTTCCATTCGATGTATGCACGACACCAGCACCACCCCAACCGACAGGATACCGTGTTTCAATCAGTTCTACCGCCCTGCGGTACATTTCGTTTTCGATTTCATAGTTTCTCATATAAATCTCCATGCCAACTTCTGAATTGTTGAGCTGAGTATACCATACTCTATGAAGAATAGCAAAAGGCAGGGTACCACCATCATGGCGATACCCTGCCTTTGCTCGTTTACCGTTCCGAGTAGTCCTTCCGCAGAATTTCCTGTAAACAAAAAACGTACCCGAACCCTTTCTCGTAAAGAATCGGGTTCGAGTACGAACTGTTTGGTGGAGAATTAGGGACTCGAACCCCAGACCCCCTGCGTGTGATGCATGATGACTTTTTGATTTTTAAAGCGATGATTCGTTAAATAGGCTCGATTTGCTACAGATCTGCTACAAACAGCAAATTTAATCTGCTGTTTTCTTCGCACAAAAGCATTCAAACATCGTTCCTTTCCGACGCTCATATGCTCCTTTATAGTCAAAGTCTGGCGGAGTCGGTTTGAAAGTTTTATCTTCTTTTTGACCACTGTATGCTTTCATTTGGAATTCCCGAAGCTGTTCCAAATCAATAGTTCCAACATGTGCTGTTGCATTACTTCCTCCTTTTATTCTCAGGATGTCCTTATTTTCGGTTTTAGACGGTTTTGTGATTCGGCTGTCTCCATACTCGGAGGTATTCGTCTGGATGCAGTAGCAGTGAATATCTCTACTTAGTGATTCAATTATATTGCTATAATAGTTCACATCCTGATTCCACTCGACTGCGATCAACGCATCAATATAGGATTGAAAAATCGAACGATCTCGAATGGATGTAAGCTCAAAGCAGCAGTACACTGTAAACCAAAATCCGTTCCAGCTATACAACTCATACTTTGCATCACATTTAGCTTCAGAACTTTCTATTCCTTCCATAGCTCTTAGATGTAAGCTTTCAATCATCCTTTTTTCTTCAGGTGCAAAATGATTCTTTGAATGGTACAGAATCACAGAGTGCCACTGACCTGTCCACTTTTCTTCATACGGAAGAATCACTGCTGTCAGATTATAAACACAGTTATCCTCAATAATATGCTCTACCCCTGTTACAACTGCCAAATGATTTTTTTCGCAAGTTCTAGCCAGCGTTGGCAGCCATTCTTTTGGAGTACACGCTTCCGGCATTACCAACATATCTGCTTTTTCCCGAACAGCAGTATTCACCAGTTCTGCTATCTGCTGATATCTTCGGTAGCTTCTGTTCGGTTTACGCATAACAGCCTGGTCAAAGTTTGAAATGTCCATTTGGATATTGGCAACGGCTACCCTAATCTTTGAAAAGCTCGGCTTTCCGATTTGAAAAACGGGCTGCTTATTGAGTTCACCAGTTTTTATATTTTCTTCTATAAATCTATTATTTGTCCAACCTTCAAATGGAAGTGGGCTATAGTTCAACTGCCAGCATTGTTTGAAAATTTCCTCGATTTTATTCAAATCTTCTAGATCTTTTTTACGAACAAGATCATACATCAATCTTGCGAGCATCAGATCTGCCGGTTTGATAAGGTAGGGGTAATAGATGTATCTCTGATTTATAATCTTGTTCATTTTTTCTTGAAAAGTTTCTGTGCAGGTTTCTTTTTTCAGAAGCTCCACTACATTATCTTCATTGGTCAGATCCTTTTTCTGCGGATTCTCACCACCACAACTCACTAGTTCTGGCCAGATAACACACAGATTTTTATCCAGCATTTTAGCTTTAAAATAACCTTTCGAACGATTCTGTGCTTTTGTCAAAAGTTCTTTCATCTGTTCGCTGAGCAGGCTCTGCGCATCTTCTAACTTCCATTCCTCAAAAGTCTCCCCATCATGAAGTGCCATCGGACGAGCTATGCTGGAAATGAGATGTTCTTGCAGTGCCTCTCGCAATGCATTTGTTACAAATCCGGTATCACCATCCACTCCTTCTATGGCATAACTTGTTTTATCAAGCGTGTCTATGACAAGGGCAATAAACCTAAGTAGTGCCTTATAGGATTTTTTTACAAATAAGATCGCAATTACTCGTTCCCAGAGTGTATAATTTTCAATTATTGTTTTAGGCGTAAATATTTTATGGATGTCACGGACAAAATTATACTCTTCTCCTTTCGTCTTCTCCGAAATCAGTCCATTTATCCTTTGTAACTTCCCCAGATATTTCGAAAGTGCGTATTTATCAACAGCTATATCGTCCACTTCACGAAGTTTATTCACTCCATGGTGGCTTAGTTCAAAAACCTCCGAATAATCGTCCTCCTGAAACACAGCGTCATCTTCCGGCATCCAGCGAAATTCCGATTTATTTTTTTCAATGCTATTCTTAAAACAAGTGATCAATGCATCCGATTGTCCACGCTGAAAGTAGAACAACTTAATTTTGCTTGCCTGTAATTGGATTTTCGTGGCGCTTCCCAATGGTTTTGTAAACTCTGGCAAAATACAGTAAGTTCCACATTCGTCTTCTTCTTTTTTGAAAACAGCCCTCGCATTCCGGTTTTCTTTACCCGTCCAGCGTGAATTATTTACCGTATAATATTCAAAGGCCTCATAGAATTCCAGTTTACCATCCTGCGCTTTTTGAGCGATTCGGCTTCCCTCTTCCACCTTTTCCACAAGCAATATATCATCTACATACCGTCCATAGTAAAGTGGATTCCATCCGTCCAAAATTGCTGTATCAAATTTTTTCAGACACTCGTTTGCTAAAACCCCCGATGGCAGAAACCCAATTGGTAATATACGGCGAATCCACTCTTCTCCGCTATGCTCTTTGTAGATTTGTGAATATCTTTTGATCACACAGTACACAAAGTCATTTATCCTACTCAGATATTCTTCATTGTAATCAGATTTTCCTTTTACCCCAGTAAGAATCTCCTTCATGAATTCCTCTGATACATCCACGGAGTAGTAGTAGCGCTTAAAGTCTAGCGTAAAAATCAGAACATCATCTTGTTGCATACACTTCTGTGCCAAAGTTAATGCCTGATCTCGCCAACTCTCATAATTCTGAAAATACGGCTCAAACAGCGCTGGGGAAAAGGTCGGTTCTTTAGAAAATTCATTATATAGCGTCTTTCGTATACGATTTCCATAGCAATTGGTATAGGATTTATCTAACTGCCATCCTATCATCATAATCCATAGAACGCCAAGAATCATTCCCTCAATCTTCATGTCAATGAAATATTGTATCTCATCAACTTTGACTTGTTTTGCTGGCACTCCACTAATCAAAACGCCTTTTGTTCCGTCCGAACAATTCTTTTCTTCCTTTGTATCCATAATCTTTTTCGGAAGCAGACGACAGGAAATGCTTTTCAAAATATCTTCTTTTTTCCTTTCCCACTTCGTGCTATCTGACGCTACAAACGCTTGGTGCAAATCCTTCAAGCGTTCCTCTATCGTTATATTGAGAGTGTTTTCCGCTTCCGCAATCCGATCTCTCAAATGGAGGTTTGTCTTGTCATAATACGCAGTTGATTTCAATTTTTTATATGCTTTTTGAAACAAATCATACTTTGGGACGCTATCTTCCATAGATACCTCCTCATTTTTACATCAAAACATTAATTTGTATTTCATGTCGACCATGTTAGCAAGGAATCCATCTTAAAAATATTACAGTATAATCTTTTAGACGAGTATCCCATAAACACCAAATTGTGCCATATAAACTTTCCCCTTTATTCAACACCCAATGCTTTGAACACTGCATCCTCTGCGCTACTATAAAAGATTAAATTAAAACTTCCCACTAATTCGGGAGGTACAGTTCCAAGATCTGCAGCGCTTGTAATCGGCAGCAGAACTTTCTTCGCTCCGCTGTCAAGACATACCTGCAAGCTGTTTGCAAGCTCGTCTACCTTTAGAATTGTACCACTGATACTAATTTCACCCAGAACAGCAAGGGTACTGACTGTTGGCCGTCCAAGCGCAATACTGCACAGCGCAATCAGCGTAGGCAATGCTAATTTTCCTGTCATGCCAATACCTTGCAGATCCTGATAATTGATGATGTAGTCTTTAGATGCAGTGCTGATGCCTCCGCTGATGCGTTTTCCATTTGCTTTTAGGAAATTGAACGCCGTATTCGTTGACTCTTTGCAGTCACGGTCACTGCCAAGACCTGTGCGCTCAAACTTTCCGCTACCAGGCAACATCTGACTTTCCAAACGGAATACACCAATCATGCCACTTTTTCCGCGAGATACTGTGTAGACCTGTCCTGGATTGCACATACCGTCTGGAATCAACTTGCCACCGCCCTGTTCAGGAACCGACACATAATGCTCCGACATGTCTTCCAAGTCGATATAGGAGAAATTCACATCGTAGAATTCCATCCCGCCCAGCTTTTTCAACTGTTCTTTTACGCGGCGACGCATCTCCAATGAAATCTGCAGAACTTCTTCCAGTTCAGATTTATCAAACACTCCATCTGGGTACATCAGTTTCAGATAACCATCCACCATACGCCGTACAGCAATGGTATCACGCTGATTCAAATTTTTGCCCAATCGGAAATAATGATCCAGCGCATCACCATACTGTTCTTTCCGCAGTTCCCGGATAAACTCAGCCAGATAATCGCTGATGAAACCATAGTCATTCGTAAAATGTTCGGGTCGAAATTTCGGGATCTCCCAGCCGGGCAAATAGCAATGGATACGATCCAGAAATGCAGTGTCCGTTCCCATTTCGGGCGGGAATGGGTCAAACAAGCTGGAGGTTTTCAGTAGCACATCCACGCTCTGGTTGATATTTCCTACAAAGACCATCGAGGCCGAGGCTGCCTTTTCCTCTTTACCACGGGCAAAGGACCCGGATGCCATATAGTCCTTCATGATCTGGATGCCGTCTTTATCCTTGAACTTGATTCCGGCAACCTCATCAAAAGCCACACAGTCCCAAAGACCAACCAAGCCAACCGATTTGCGCCCCATATTGTAGAACAGGTTTGCAACGGTCGTCTGTCCACCAGAAATCAAAATGCTGTTGGGCGAGATTTCTTTATAAAGATGCGATTTTCCCGTACTGCGGGGACCAAGTTCACAGAGGTTGAAATTGTTCTCCACCAGTGGAATCATTCGTGTGAGCAGGAGCCATTTTTCTCTTTCCGTGAATTCGTCCGGTTCCATGCCGATAGAACGCAGAAGGATATCCAGCCACTCATCCTTTGTAAAAGCTTTACGGCCACGCTTTAATTCGTCGATATCGATATGCGGCATCTGGATCGGTGTTAGTTTACGGATACTGATTGGAGTAAGGTTCTTCTGCTTTTTCTGGCTGGACTGCAACGGTTCACCGCCCAGATCAACAAGGCCAAAATTATTGTCACCCTCTACTTCATAATCCAGCTGTACAATGCACCAGATGCCTCCGCAGAGCAGCCGATCATATTTTTCCGGATATTCATCCGCAATGGGCACCTTGTCCAATCCCAAATTAGAGAAACTGGCAAAGAAGCAGTTCTTCTTAATGTCAAGATTGACCGTGATCATATCAATAACAGTATGGCTTCCCTTTTTTCGCAGCTGTGACAGAATTTTCTGTGCCTCATCCGGACGAACAAAATTGTCCGCCAGAATCCGTTTTACATTTTGTACGCCTTTCTCAATAATGGCTTCGTCATCTGAACTGCAGTACTGGCCTAATAAAAACTCTAGCACATAAACCGGATCGTTCGCACCTTCCTTGATCTTTTTGGTCAGGTCCTTGCGAACGATCTTTCCGTCAAAGTTCTGCCGTAACTTTTCCTTGATTTCGTCTCGGCGGCAGCTGTTTTCCGCATTCGGCTCCATTTATAGTTCTCCTGCTCCCATCAATTAAAAAAATCGAACTCATCAATCGCAAATGCAATATCAATCTGGAACTGTTCCCGCTGCTGCATCTGCTGACCCTGCTCATCCGCAATCACCAGATAATAGGTTGCTGTATTGCTGAACTTCATCGATTTGAGGTTGAAGTTGCAATGGAACGTACGATCTGCGCCGTTCTCACTGGTTTTGTCCGCAATAATCTTCTGGGTATCGCTGATAGGCTTTCCGTATTCATCCGTAAACCACACCAGATAAGTAGCAGCCTCACGGTTTGCACTTACCGCATCTTTCTGGTAGAAATCCAGTGAAAAGATCATATTGCTGATCTTCCGACTGGAAGAAAGCAAACTCACTGTTACGGGGAGCGTATCATACTTCTGCTTATTGCGCCGATATTCCATAGAGCCGTTGCGCAGATAATGATATTCGATCACCGGAACCGTCATTTCCTGCAGGCTGATACCGCCATGCACAAAATTCAGCCCGCCACCATTCATCTTGATGCGAATACCTTCCCGTGGAGCAAATCCAGTGTATTCCGTTTTTCCGTCCAGGAATTTTACAGGAAGCAAATACTGCGGATCCGCCTCCTTCTGCATGATTGCATAGCGTCTGCCATATTCCACTTCCATATCATGGAAGCTGGTTTTATCCACTTTGTCATCCTCGGTCAGCGGACTGTAAGTGTACAGGAAGCCATGATCTGCCGTAATCAGAATGTTCGCCCCGCCGAAGTCATTGACGATAATGCGCACCATATTCTTCAGTTCACTGATAGCCCTGTCGCATGCCGGGAACACAGAGGTGTCCGAAGTATGGCTTGCTTCGTCAATGGTATCATGGTAGATATAGACTACATCCATCCCCTTGACCAGTGCCGCACGCTCTGCACGTTTCATCCCGATGATGTTCTTATACTGCAACGCCACGCTGGCCGGATTTACACCTTTCAGGACCTTATCCCGGTTCGTGCTTGCGGTAGACTGCCCATCGGCCAGAACATTCAGTACCTCATTTTTCAGTTCAGCCGTCAACGCCTTATGTGGGAGCAGTGCTGCCATGCCAAATTTCGTGATAGACGGGAAGATGCTCTGCATACTGCCGAGTTTCACATTGCTCTGCGTTTCTCTGCGTAGTTCATCTGCCAGTGATGCCGCCACCTCGTAGCGCATAGCATCCGAGATGATCACGAACACGCGGCTGTCTGCCGGACGGATGTGCTCATTGTAGAAATCCGACTGCTGCGGAATTTCCAATACGCGGCCATGCTCTGCCATCTCATCAGCACATACATCCGACCAGTTTTTGCCGAGGCCTCCCAGAAACCAGTAGGAGTACAGCCCCTCTACCTTATCTACAACATGCTTGAACAGGTCGTCCAGTTTGATATTGGAGGTTTCCAGACTTCTCTGGAAGCTCAGATGGAACAGTCGATAATAGGTGTCCATCCTGTAATAGTCCTCCGCATATTCTTTCCAGACCTGCTTTGCGTCCGGGGTATGGAACCCTGCGGAGTGCTCTTTGAAGAACTCCTGCATGTTGGCCACTTGCAACAGACCCTCGTAGAAATTGCGGAAGTACTCGTACCAGACACAGGTGCGACGTTTTTCCACCGTCTTTGTGATCACATCCACATCAATAATATGGTCACTGATCTCCGTCATCAGCTTGCTCAGGATGATCTCGTTGATGCACGGGAAACACTCCGTTGTCGCCAGATCATCAACCGTCAGTTTTTCCAGCCTCTGCGGCAGATGTGCTTCATCTTCCACATAGCGGGCCACGTCATAAAGCTGCTGCAAATCATCACTGTGCAGCCACTCCGACACCAGCTCGTAGCAGTACGCCTGATGCGGAATGGAAAGGAACTTTTCCAACCCTGCCAGAAATTCCGGGCGCAGTGTGCGCGTAGAAGCTGTCAACAGAAGATGAATTGCCAGCTGCCCAAGATCCGTCTCTTCCTCTGCATAGCCACAGCCCTGCCGAACCATTGCCCAGAAAGCTTCTTCTGCACTATAATCCACAAAACTCTGATAGATTGGATTCTGCGTTTTATCCAACCCACCACGAAGCATGTTCAGCAAGATTTCATTGGGCTGTGCTTTTTTCATACCGCAGAGCGCCGCCATCACGGCCATGTGCAGCTGTGCCGGAGTGGCAGGTATCTTATCCTGTGCCATGATTTTGGCACGACGAGCCTGTGCACCAAAAAACTTCCGGTAGTGCTTCACCAGCTTGCGCATAGAGGGATTGTCCAAGATATCCAGTTCCTGCATCCAGTTGGAAACAGCATCCGTCCGGTAGCTTTCGCTGTATAGTTCAATATCCAACAGCCAATCATCCTCCTGCCGCTCGTAGGAAATGGGGCAGTAGACGACATAGTTGCTCGTCAGGTCATCCACCGACAGCATTTTTTTGACCGCAAAGGTATTGCTGCCGGTCAGTGCAACCAGCTTAGCATTTTCAAGCCGGATCTCATCCAGCTTGTCCGCATACTCCTTTTCTTCATCGTGCCAGAAGATGATCCGGCGCTCATAAAATTCCGGCAGCGGTACCGCAAACCGACGGTTGAGGTCTAATACGATTTTATCTGTTTCCACAACATATCATCCTTTTTTATTGTCTACAAATGCCCCTGTGTTTTTAGGTTGCCAGTTTGCCTTTTAGTATTGCTACTCCATTTTTTATATTTCCGAATTCATCGTTATCCCATCCATCATAATCATTTTTTCTAACATCGATAGCGAGATCAATCATATCATGTGGTATTTCCTTCAAAAAAGAAATCACAGCATCTCCAGTAGGATTATATTTACTGTCCGTTTGGCAAAATGCACCTACTGTCGTGAATAACGTTAGCAAATAAATTCTAATATTAAACGCCACACCAAAAATCACAGATTTTCGGTAAAGGTCGATTACACTATCAAGTAATAGTTGTACCTCCGGGTAGTCTTGTTGGAGTGCATTAATTAACATCCATCCCAAGTCATTGGAAATATTTTTCAGTAGTGCAATGTTTAATGTTTCCAGCGAAAAAAGACCAACGCTGTGTAAGCCATTTATTAAAAGAACTCTTATTTGTTTATTTATCAAAACAAAATTTTGTGGATTACCTTCTTCGAATTGAATAGACCACCCTGATATCATTTCCAATAAATATTCTCGCACGTCCTCATTCATACCAGTCTGCGTAATTTTATCAATTATAATGTTTATAATTTCTTCTCCAAGGTTTTCAGACAACAGTTTCTTCTGATCAAGCGCCTCAATCGCTTCCTGCATCCAAGAAAATATTAAGATATTAAGTTCTTCATGAGTAGACTTTAAGCTTTGCTCTATTACAATGAAATATATTTCCATCAAGCTTTCTCGTGTTGCTTCGGTTATATTTTCATCTGTAATACAATCTTGCAATTTTCCAAAAAGTCGATAACTCATCCGTGCCATATCTAATCTATAAGCTTCTCTCATCAGTTGAATGAACGAATCTTTGAGAATCCGAACCCTTTCTATGCGGTTTTCACTTTCATTTAAGAAACGTTTGAAATCCGGATAAAGAAGTGTGCTAAGAAACTTATCAGAGTATGACTCTTGGATTGAAGTCAACAAATTCACATGCTTTTCAAACGAAATTTCAAAACAATCCTTAAAATTTTCATTCTCAAATTCTGCAAAAATTTGAATTGAAAAAATCGTCCATTTTTCATTTTTCACCGCAAAACGTTTTATTGAGTCCATCGAATCAATAATAATAGCGACCTCTGCTTTTCTATTTCTTCTTAATACCATAAATATTGTGTTCCGAACAATTTCTATTGATCGATTACCCTTTTCAAAATCCGGCATTACAACTGTTGCAGATTTAAGAAAATTCACAAAATCCTTTATGTACTCTTCACCCATATCTTTTTCAATACAATAGCCTAGAAGAAAAAGATATCCATCCGACATATCATAATTTGATAAGTATCCAAAATATTTGGCATTGCTTTTCATTGAAGTTAAAGTACATTTCAAATATTCTTGCGAGTTTTTTGATTCTACACTTATTCTAACAATTTCCATAAGTGCATGGTAATATCGATCCTGTAACTCTCCATTTTCGCTTTTGCACAAAAAATACAATTCGTCCATCAACATATTGGTATATTTTTTGTACTGATCCATCATTCCCAGTTTTATGCACATTGTAAGCTGAGGCACCACGTTTCGAACTGCAGTGGTCTGTGTTTTTCGATCTGCTGTCATTTCAGTATCTCTCGCAAGAGATATAGAATGTTCAAATGTATTATCCATTGCCTCGGAAATTTGTTTTGATTTGCTATCACCATTAATAATCGACGTTTGACTTTCCTTCATTGACTCAAGGAAAACCTTATTGCTTTCCTCACAAATGATTTGGCACACATACAGTTCATTTCTAGCAATACACTCATTATACGTTTTTTCAAGAATCCTTAATTTAGCTTTTAGTGCGTTAGAATCCTCCAGCAAACTCTCTGTATTTAAAATGTCTTTAACATATGTACGGGTACACTCCGTCAAAGATGTTTTATAGTGTAGCGAATATGCAAAATAAAAGAGCCAAATAAATATACCCACTCCACAAACAGATAATACAGCATCAGAGAATCGCCCCATTTTCACTACCATTTCAACAACGCAGAAAAAAAGATATAAGGCAATCGCTGTACCAAAATTGGCATATCGAGGTTTTATCTGATTCAAAACCAATTCTGACGGAAATCTATTTATGTAAACTTGAATATAAACCAGCAGTGCTGATATAAATATTCCTACAAAAGAGATAACTGACGAAAACATCAAAGAAACAACGTCCGTGTCTCCATCAAATGCAGAAAGAAGTCTATTTACTTTAGCAACAAATTTGGGCGTAGCCAATGGCATCCCCCATGTAATCAAAGCCACAATTACACCAAGTACCAAAGCGCTTTTCGCACATGCAAGCCATCGTGTTACTATTTTTAAACCCTTTAATACTTTCTGCTTCATCGCCAATTTCACCTCTTGTTTATTATTTATCACTTAATCTTCGCCAGCACGTCCTTAAAGATCTCATAGTTATGCTTCACACCATCGTCCAGATCAATCTTAATCATCTGATCCGCCAGCGCGTGAACTTTTTCCTCATACTGATGCAGCTCAGTGTCCTGCGCCTGCACTTTGTTCAGTTGCTTAGTCAGCTTGACACGCTCGCTGGTGC
>ENA-ORPF01002064-ORPF01002064.1-human-gut-metagenome-genome-assembly--contig:-NODE-2064-length-14305-cov-2.702877_pt1 | contig 14305 bp, 22 predicted proteins | sample MGYA00242140_ERZ509070 | MGnify/ENA primary metagenome ERZ509070 (study PRJEB26280, sample SAMEA2338713) | human gut metagenome | biome: human gut; feature: human-associated habitat; material: faeces... | reverse complement strand
ATCATCAACTTCTTTGTTCCTTCTTTAAGAACTACGACACTTCCGATAGGTAATAATTCTTGCATGTTCTACTCCTTTCTACTGCGTTCTACTACGTTCTGGTGCAGCACTTGAGGTGCCACTTCTTACTGATCAACATGATTAGGTCACTGTTTTGTGTGCGAACACTTTTGTCCGATTAATTTTTAGATATTAGAGCAATAATTAGTTTTGGAGGCGATTCTTCACCTCATTCTTTTATGATAAAAACAAAGCAGCGTCTATTTCTTTTGATTTGCGAACAAGAGATATTTTCATGTCATTCAGATTTTGCCATGTCAGTATGATAAGGGGACCTCATATTTTAGAATCTAGATTCTGCGAATGTTTGTAGGTAGCGCTAGAACCATGATTCTTGACGATAGCAATGAGCACTAATGGAATCTATTCCTTTCTATGCTTGAAATGACACCTCAAGTACTGACCAGAGTATTTCTGCATTAATGTTAAGTAAGAGTTACACTAATCTTTACTTTCTTTAAAAGCTGGATTTCATTGTGAAGTTCAGCTTCTTTTTGTTCTACCAAAGCCATATTAAAGCCTCCGTCTACGAACATTGCATGAAGCTCCTGGCTTAACTTTTCGATTCTTTGATAGTTGTCGATTGTAATATCAACCTGTTTGGGTTCTACTTTTAAGCTCATGTTCATTCCCCCTTTGTATGCTTTTTCATTTCATCCAGTACTTTATCCAGGATATGTTGCCAGTCCTTATCCAATTTATTCAGATAATGGATTCCGACTGAATTGCCTATGATCATTGACACAAAGAACGACACGATCACACTGGTAAAAGCTGAATAGACAAATATAAGTGCATAATTCATTTTCTATTCTCCTTTAATGATTGGTTATGTTACTATCTCCTTTGAAAGGAGGTATTCAATATGTATAGTGAAGAAGAGTTCGCAAAACTTATTCAGTCCAATACTTTATCCAAGGCTATTGAAGCCATTGATCGGATGAATGAAACTCTTAGAAAGGGTTCAGTGATTTCTTTAAATACTCCTGATGCAACGCTAAAAGCCATCGAAAGCATTCAGAAGAGTATTGATTCATTCAAATGTGAAACCATGTTTCCGAATCTTATGTCTTTATCAAAATCTCTTGATCGTCTCAAATCTTCATATTCCTCTGTTTCTTCAAGTCCCAATCAAGAAGAAACTGTTCCCAATGAAGCCCGTGATGCGGCCAACGAGATTGTCGATAGGCTAGAATCGGATTCTGTCTTTAACAATTGCACTTTCAATATCAATGTTCCTGAAAAGTCTAACAATTGGACTCGTTCAGAAATTCTAAGTCTTATTCAATTAATCCTTGCAATAATAACTCTTGTTGCTGGATGCATTCATAGCCCATCAGAGGAATCAAATGTTGCTGATAACTTCATGCAGGAAGTCAATCAATTGATTGTTGACGCTAATAAGCTCGCTAATCTTAGTGTAGATTCCGTTGATTTTATGCATTTGGAAGAAACAGCCTAAAGTAATTAAAATTACTGATATTGCATTTAGGCAAATTGCTCTATCAAGACTTCGAACTCGATTTTCGAGGTCTTTTATTCTTCTTTCATGATCCATATAACTTTCTCCTTTGTATGCCACGAGCATACTTTTTCTGATTTTCTATGTGATACAATTTTCTTTTGGAAGGAGGTGTATGTAAATGTCAAATCAGCACGTGACTAAGCGTTCAGATGGTAACTGGCAAGTGCGTGGTGAAGGTAACTCCAAAGCTACAGTTGTTACTAAAACTCAAAGAGAAGCCATCAACAAAGCAAGAGACATTGCTATTAACCAAAGAGCAGAAGTTGTCATTCATGGCGTGAATGGTAGAATCCGTAATAAGAACAGCTACGGAAACGACCCTTGTCCACCTAGAGACAAGAAGTAGATTACTCTTTCGGAATCAATCTAACGTTTAAATCAGAACTAGTTATTTCAACACCATCACTGTTGATAATGACTAGTTTTTCTTTTGTTTTTTCATCCTCAACAATAAGTTCTTTCCAATCATTGGATAGAATCTTTTTTGAACATAAGTCTTTAATTTTTGAAGCCAATTCATCTGACAATGAGTTGGCTTTTTCTAATTTGTTATGCATTTTGTCAAGTTCCTCGTTTACCTGATCCAGGCCCTCAAGCTCGACGGCAACAGATATTGTGCTTAGTTCTTCTTTCTGTACCATTTGTTCTTGCACTAGATCTACAGTGTTAATAAAATCTTTTACTCTATTTTCAGCCATTTAAATTTCTCCTTTAATAATCTGTTATGTTACTATCTCCTTTGAAAGGAGGTGTAACAAATGACTAAAATTTATGCTTGCCTGATTGGTGACTGGGTCTGCCTGAATGATGACCCTGATTGCAAAATAGGTCCGAACCAGGTCAATCCTCTTATTTGGTGGGAAGAAAGTGCTCAGCTTTATGCTCCACTTACAAGAAGATCTCCAGATACCCTTTACGAATTTCCTTATCTGAATATTCTTTATAAGGGAACTGATTACAGAATCAGTCCTTATCACATTCAGATTGTGACTTCATAAGCCCAGGGAAATCGAGATTAGCAGAGTAGTCACTCAACTCTTCCATACTTGGCATAGGTACACTTGCCTGTTTGGAAGAGTACTTTTTTTGTACATAATGCACAATCTGATTCCATTCATGCGGTTTCAATTTTGAAATCATACTTAACAAGGTATCTAATTCATCTTTTCTCATATAATTTCCTCCATCCTCAAGTACTGCACCAATCTTATGTTGCTTAATTTCTGTGGTAGTCGCTGGTAGTATTCTTTATTCTTAGAAGGTTAAATAAGGCCTTCTTTTTTTAACGCCAAATAAACCGCCTTACTTCTACAAACTTCAATCACACGTTTTAAATACTCAATATCATTGCAATCACTAAGCTTCTCTAGAAATGATTCTCTTTCAATTGGATTAAGCGATTCGCAAAAGTTTTTGTTTTCCATAATGTGTTCTCCTTTCTGTGGTAGTTATTGGTAGTACTTAATCTGTAGTATTGAAATTACAGTTGCATTTTATTCAACTTTTCATTCAAAAAAATATCGTCTCTTTCAGACTTTGTTAATTTTAACGTTCGACTTAAACCAACTATTTCTGTAGCAGTGAAATCACTAACTCCATTTAAACGATTGTACAATGTTTCACGTAAAATACCTGATTTTTTAGCGATTGAGCTAAATGTCATTCCGCTGTTATTAATTTTTTCCTTTAAAGCTTTAATATCGGCCATTTCAATCATCCTTTCTTGGTTGAATTTAGTTCAACCATCTATAGTATATTCAAATGTTGAATACGTGTCAACATTTTTAACGAAAATGTTGAATTTTTTTACAACTTAGGTATAAATATGTTATTCTAAATATAGTTAAAGAATAAGTGGAGGCTAGAACATGTTACAAATTTATTCAAATATAAAAACGAGAAGAAAACAATTAGGGTATACACAAACAGAATTAGCAAAAAAATTAGGTTATGCAGATAAAAGCATGATAGCAAAAATAGAAAAAGGGCAAGTAGATTTATCACAATCGAAGATCATGGCTTTCGCAAAAGCGTTAGATACCACCGCCAGTGCACTTATGGGAGATGATGGAATAATTGCTAACAATGAGATACTAGAAATAAAAGTTTCTCCACACGAACGCAAACACCTAGAAATTTACAGGTCACTGGACGACAAAGGCCAGCACACAGTGGATACAGTAGCTCAGATGGAATACGAAAGAGTTAAGAAGGATAATAAGTAAATATATCTGGATTTTGATTATAGAGAAAAATAAAAGGAGGAATATGATGTCAACATATAAGCCAGCTAAGAATGCTCAAGAACAAGTCGAATATTTAAAGGCAAATAAAAGAATAACTTTTAATAGTATTCACGAGGAACAAGCTCGAGATATACTTTTTAAATATAATTATATAAATGTGATTACACCTTACAAACATCGTTTCTCTAAATGTGATAAAGATGGAAACGAGGTTAAAAATGATGGCAAACATATTTATGAAAGAGATGTTGAGTTTAGCGAATATTTCAATTTATTTAAAGACGAAAGATCAAAATATCCAATAATCATTAAAAATATTCTTGGTTATGAATTACGGTTTAAATCTATAATGGCATATCGAATTCTAACATCTACAGAAATAAGCGATGAAAAAGAACTAGTTGCTTATTTAGAAACCCTTCGTTTAAGAATCCCTTTGAATTCTGACTATAATTATAGTCGTTTAGAGCATATGAATAACCATATTGATCAGCTTGAAAAAAGTATTAGAGATTATGCAGATATATATTGTTTTTTCGACAGAATGAGTTTAGGAGTTTCATTAACAATATTTTCAGGTTTGGATCAAGGATTGCAAAAACAATTATTAAAAGACTTTGAAAGACTTGGCATGAATTTTGGAGTTAAAAATATTAATGACTTCATAGACAAGGTATTCACATTGGTGGCTATTAGAAATTGTGTGATGCATTGTAACAGTTTGGAAATACTCATTAGATACTACAATCCTGCAACGCATAAATTAAGAAAGAATCGAAATAAAAAGAAATACGTTAAAATGATAAATGATTTGAGTATAGAAAAACAGTACGCTCAAATCTAAGCGTACTGTTTATTCTGTTCTCTTCGAACAATTTACATTTGTATTTTAAATGACATTTTGTTTATTGTCAACAAAAAAGTGCTTATCTATATTATCAAATCTTTGTGCGAACGTCAAATTTATCTTATAAAATCTATAAAATACTGAATCTATCAATTCAAAAAGAAATTTATTATGACTAATCATGAAATTGCAATGGAAGCATATTACTATTCAATCAATAATGAGTTGATTGGTGGCATTTCAAAAAAAATGCAGTCAAATGCTTTGAACAGATTATCGCGATGTTGGATTCAGATGAAAGACTTAATCTTCCATTCATTACTGTAAATGGAAAATGCTTTGTAGCAACTAAAAAGCGCCTGATAAAATGTTCTAAAAACATGTTTGGATATAAGTTTAAAGAGTGGAATTGGAGTCAGATCAGGAACGTATTCTACAAAAAACATTAACAGCAGGAACTTTACTACTGAATACAGTGGATGGAGAAGTTAAAATCTCAATCAATCGAGATGGCGCTGAGTTTGCTGGAGAAATATTGAGAAAACTGAAAAACGAAGCAAAATAAAAAATCCTGGATGCTACCAACATCCAGGAACATAGAGTACTGCCAAAACAAGATTGACGAAAGGAGTTGACAAACGACATATTGTTTGACAAACAAAAATAATTTAGTAAAATGAGGACAAGGATAGCGGTAGAGCATTCTAAGTGAACCTACTCGCGCAAGAAAGTCTCTCATTTTGAGGGACTTTTTTTATTGATTTTTTTAGAAGCTTCAGAGTATAGTGTCTGCGAAGAACAAAAAAGTTAAACTTTTTCCGGGAAGTTGGTGCCCAGCAACATCTTCCTATTTTTTTTACTTTGAAAAAAACACCTGGACTTTTACATCCAGGTGTTCTTGTTTTTATCCATGAAATTAACAATATCTTTGTCTGCTTGTGGCAACCAATGCGCATATACTTGTAATACTGTGTCTAATTCGTCGCCTAAGCGCTTGGCAATGTCGTAGACGGAGAAATTGACCTTTCCCCCTGTAACCATATTGTTTATCATATAAGACGCGCTAGAGTGCCTTAAATCGTGCATTCGTAGCATTGGTATCTTATCTTCATCTTTTAATCGTTTATTTAATGAATTTACATTGTTCTGCAATCGCTTTGTTACCTTTGACCTACTGAATGGCATGTCTATGCCAAAGATGTATGAGTCATCTGGAACATCCAGTCTCGACTTCAATGCCTTGTACTCGTTGGCCAAAAACTGTGGCATACTGATTTGTCTGTAGCTGTTTGGTGTTTTTGGTGTTGTGCACTTTCTGAGCTTGTCGTTCCATGTCTTATTGATTGTGATCGTGTTGTTTTCAAAATCTAAATCTTTCCATTGAAGAGCAAGTGCTTCTCCAATACGAGTACCCATGTAGAATTGGTTGCTGAACAATAAATGAAAGATTGTCGAATCAACGTTGTTTATAAATTTATTGAATTGTTCCTCTGTCCAAAATACCATTTCTTCTTTATGAAGGTTTGGGTCTTTTTTTAGATCAACCTTATTACATGGATTGGTTGTTATGTACTCATGCTTCGTAGCATAGCGCATAAGGACGCATAGACGCATATAATACTCATTCACAGTAGAATACTTCTTGTCGGTAAGAAGTCGCTCTAAAACGTCCTGAATGTCTTCTGAAGTGATGTCTCTTAAAGCTTTATCACCAAGGGTATTTCTCCATACGTTAAATTCAACTCTGTGGTTATTGTAGGTGGATTCCTTGATTCTCTTTTCAGAGTATTCCTGATAGATGTCTATCATTGTACTTAGTGTCATTGTAGAGCCTGGATTCATCAAACTTTCTTTGAATTGTATCTCTGCTTTTATTGCGTCTTGTTTTCTGTCAAAGCCACGCTTTTTGTATTGCTTAGTTTTGTTCCCTATTTTGTAAGAACCATAGTAATACCATTTGTTTGTGTTGTTGTCTCTTTTTACCGCCATTTTTCCTCCAATAGCTAGAGTATAAAAATAAAAATATGCCAATTTTATGCCATTTTATTTAATATTGCTTTATTTAAAGCAAAACAGTTTTTTAACTAAAAAAGTCTAATTTCTTCAAGTTTTTTTACAGGACCATAACTTCTTCGATAGAAATCCTGTAATCCATACTTGTTTAAAGCTTCAATATGCGCTTTTGTCGGATATCCTTTGTGTTTGGCTAAACCATACTGTGGATACATTTCATCCAACTTTTTCATCCAGTGATCACGCGTAACTTTCGCTAAAATACTTGCCGCCGCAATAGACAATGATTTTTGATCTCCCTTCACAATAGCTTGGTAAGGTTTATCAATATCTGGTAATGGCATCGCATCACTCAACACAAAATCACATTGTGCTTTATTGGCAATCTCCATCATAGCTTCTTGTGTTGCACGATAGATATTTTTCCTATCAATCGTCTTTTCATCTACAACTAAAATTTGATAATACAAAGCATCCTGAATAATTGTTTTAAACAACTCTTCACGCTTTTTTTCACTCAATTTTTTAGAATCATCAATTAACGCATTTTGATATCCCTTTGGAAAGATAACACCTGCTACCATCAATGGACCGGCAATAGGGCCTCGCCCTGCTTCGTCCATACCAAGTACACTTTGATTTTGATCCCAGTAATCATGCTCCAAAGGTCTATCCAACATGTGGTTTCTCCCAAGTAATCAAGCCACACTTATTTTCACGAATATCTTTGACAAAACTTAACATCAAACGATTTTCATCAATTTCACCCTTTAATAAATAACCACGTTTTATGGCGATATTCTGTAATGTTTCATAAGGCGTATCCGCAATCTTGACATGATATACTATATCAAAGATTTCAGGTTTTTCCTGCATTAAATATTCACACGCAAATAATGCCAAATCGTCCATATTTACAACTTGATCTTTTACTGAACCCAATAGAGCAAGTTTTAGACCTACTTGTTGATCTTCAAATTTTGGCCATAATACACCCGGCGTATCTAATAGCTCAAGTGTTTGACCTACTTTAATCCATTGAAGACTCTTTGTTACGCCTGGACGGTCACCAGTTTGCGCCGCTTTACGTTTCGCAAACGTATTAATAAATGTGCTTTTACCTACGTTAGGAATTCCACACACCATGGCACGCAAAGCTCTAGGCTTCATTCCTCTACGTTTTTGTTTTTCAATTAAATTGATACATAATTCGTTCGATGCCTTAATCAATTGTTTCGAGAAATTTTCATGAATAAAATCCAATGCTAATACTTTTTGATTCTCTGTTTCTAAAGCATTTACCCATTGTTTGGTAAGTTCTTTATCAGCCTTATCTTTTTTTGACAAAAGAATCAAACGCGGTTTATTTTGAATCAATTGATCCAACATTGGATTCTTACTGGCATCTGGCATTCTTGCATCACGAATCTCAATCACAAAATCAACTTTTTTTAAATTCTCTTCCATTTGCCTTTTGGCCTTGGTCATATGACCTGGAAACCATTGTACGTTTGCCACTAATCTTTCACTCCTATATCTGAAATTGGTAACAAGACTAACATCTTCTTGGCAAAGATCTGTGATTTCTTAACAGGACCTACATAGCGTGAATCTTTAGAATAAGGACGATTATCTCCCATCACAAAATACTCATCTTCACCTAATGTAACTTCTTTAAAATCAATATAAGTTCGATCTTCAAAATCCGGATTATAATTACGTTTATTCTCTTTATCATTAGAATTAAACACTTTATTAAACCATTTACAATTATTCTCTTCCATGAATGATTGACGATAGTCCGGATCTATATATTTAGTCTCATCCAATACTTTTCCATTAATATATACAACATCATTTACACAGCTTACAGTTTCACCTGGTAAGCCTATTACACGTTTTACCCAATGTGTTTTCTGTCCCTCTTCTTCCATGGTTACAACGACTATATCCCCTCGTTCTACACCATTCAATAATACGCCTCCAACATTGGTAAATCCAAATTCACCATCTTTCAATGTTGGATACATACTTTCTCCATCTACACGAACTGGATGTGCCACAAAGTTCACAAACAATAAAATCACAATGGCACTAATGACAAACACTTTAACAAAATCAAGTATATCTTCTAGTAAAGTACGTTCGTCATCTTCATTGTACCTTAGCTCGTTTTTCTTTGACTTCTTCATATAATCTCTAACCCCCTAAATGTTATAAATCTATTATAAAGCTATTTAGAAAAAAAAGCCTGAAAATCAGACTTTTTTTAAACAATTAACGAACTTCTTTTAAACGAGCAGCTTTACCTGAACGGTTACGTAAGTAAGATAACTTGTTACGACGTACTTTACCGTGACGAACTACTTCAATGTGGTCAATGATTGGTGAGTGTAAAGGGAATTTACGTTCAACACCAATTTGGTTAGAAATCTTACGAACTGTGAATGTTTCAGAGATTCCTCCACCTGCACGTTCAATTACAACACCTTCGAATACCTGGATACGGCTCTTGTCACCTTCTTTGATTTTAACGTGAACACGAACAGTACTACCAGAACGGAATGCTGGAATATCAGTCTTCAATTGTGATTTTGTTACTTCATTAACTAATCCTAAGTTCATTTTCTATTCTCCTTCTTTTCTAATATTTGGTTATCAGTTCATTCGCACAATGTGCCAGCGGAACTACCTATGCGTAAACGCCTATTAATATTACCATGTCAATAGATTTTGCGCAAGAATTATTTTTTGATTTTTAATACTGAATCGACTACTTTTTGATCTTCTTTATTTAAATTTAAATTTTCTAATAAATCCGGACGATACATAGCTGTTCTTTTTAAAGACTCTTCATGTCTATACTTCTTGATGTTCGCATGATGACCACTCAATAATACATCTGGAACTCTTTTTCCATCATAGATTTCTGGCCTAGTATATTGAGGATATTCTAAAAGTCCATTTGAGAAAGAATCATCATCACTGGAATCTTGGCGAATAACACCCGGTAAAATACGTAATATGCAATCGCACATGACCATACATGCACTTTCACCACCAGTTAGTACAAAGTCACCTAAAGACATTTGAATATCTACATAATCACGAATTCGTTCATCAAATCCTTCATAGTGACCACAAATAAAAATTAAATGTTCCTTTAAAGATAATTCCTTTGCGATGGATTGATTAAATGTCTTACCTTGAGGTGTCAATAAGATCACCGTGCTATTTTCTGTACGAATGGATTCTAATGCATCTAATATAGGCTGGCACATCAAAACCATTCCCGCACCACCACCATATGGTGTATCATCCACGTGTCCATGTTTTTCTTTTGTGAACTGACGAAAATCGATGGTTTCAAACTCAAATAAATCTTTTTCTTTGGCACGCTTTAAAATACTTGTTGTCATTAAAGGTTCAAAGTATTCTGGAAATAATGTTAGTACAGATATTTTCATCGTAAGCCTTCCATTTCGCGAATTGTGATTTCATGAGCTTCTTTGTTCACATCAACAATAAATGCAGGTACAAAAGGCAATAAGAAACTATTTCCTTTTGATTTTACACGAAGTACTAGATTGGCACCTGTTTCTAAAATATCCACAACTTCTCCAAGCTTTTCTTTTTCTTCATTATAAACAGTACAATGCATTAATTCATGATAATAATATTGACCTTCTTCAAGTTCAGGCAAATCCTCTTGGGCAATAAATAAATTTTTTGTTTTCAATTGTTCTGCTTTTTCAATTGAATCAACACCTTCAAAATAACAATAGCCAAAACCCTTTTGTTCGCGATAACGCACAACGGTTAATGTACGACCATCTTCTAAATGTAATACTCTACCTTTTTCAAAACGATGCTGCGGATCATCTGTCACAAGATACAATTTACATTCACCCTTAAGTCCATGAGTATTAATGATTTGAGCTACTTTTATCATATGTTCCTCCTAAAAAAATCAGGATGTGAAATCACATCCTAATACGCTTCAAATTTTACTGAAATTCTTTTGTGTACATCACGCGCCGCAATAGACATCATTTGACGAATACTACTAGCCATAATACCCTTACGGCCAATTAAGCGTGCAACATCTTCGCTGTTGGCATATACATACAATAAAATTTCATTATCATTTGTAGTTGCCATTGTTTTTACAGATAATGCTTTTTGATCATCTACAAGTGGTAAACAAATGTCTAATAATGTTTTTTCTAAATCAATCATTATTTTGAACTTTTAGCTTCGTGCATTTCTTTTAAAACACCTTCGTGTGATAAAATTGAACGAACTGTATCAGTTGGTTGTGCACCGTTGCTTAACCATTTCTTTGCTAATTCTTTGTCTAAAGTCACTTTTTCTTCAGCTTTAGTTGGGTTGTAAGTACCAATTTGTTCGATAAAACGACCATCACGAGGACTACGTGAATCAGCAGCTACTATACGGTAGAAAGGAGCTCCCTTTTTACCCATTCTTTTTAAACGTAATTTAACCATATTTAAATTCCTACCTTTTCTAATTTATTAAAGCTCATAAAGAATAACATGAATAAAAAAAGGTGTCAAGTATTTTTACTTTACACCTTTTTTTTTATTTTTTCTTCTTTTTCTTTTTTGGTTTCTGTTTTTTACTACCAGAATGCTTTGACATTCCAGGCATTCCGCCTCCACCCTGCATATTCTGTAGTGCAGCCATATCGGGAAGTTTTACCTTACCACTCATCATCTTTGTCATCATTTGCATCTGTTCTAATTGATTAATCAAACGATTGACATCCATGACTTTAACTCCGGCACCCTTCGCTATACGATTCTTTCTTGATGCTTTTAAACATGATGGATTTTCACGTTCATATTCTGTCATCGATAAAATAATGGCTTCACTCTTTTTCATCTGTGAATTCATTTTTTCATCATCTAAATTTTTAGCAACCTTATTAATACCAGGAATCATATTCATCATTTTCTGCATAGATCCCATTTTAGAAACCTGACCTAATTGTGCTAATAAATCATTGAATGTAAAAACACCCTGTTTCATACGTTCAGCCGTTTTTTTCTGAACTTCAATATCTAATTTATCTTGAGCCTGCTCAACTAAAGTGACAATATCTCCCATTCCCAAGATACGATCTGCCATACGATCTGGGTGGAACTCTTCTAAGTCATCTACTTTTTCACCATTTGACACAAATAATACAGGTACGTTTGTGATAGAACGAACTGATAACAATCCACCACCACGTGCATCGCCATCCATTTTTGTAACGATCAATCCTGTTACAGATAATCGTTCGCTAAATTCTTTGGCAACAGTCACAATATCTTGACCTGTCATCGCATCCACAGTTAATAAAATTTCATCAGGAACAACAAGATCTTTCATTTGTTGAAGTTCCTGCATTAATGCTTCATCAATGTGCAAACGACCAGCCGTATCGAAAATCACTAAATCTTTTTGACGATCTTTCGCATAGGCCAATGCCTGTCTTGCTGTTTCAACCGCAGATGTTTCTGGTCCACAAGTAAATACTTCTACATCAATACTTTTTCCTAATGTCTGTAACTGCTCAATAGCTGCAGGACGCACAACGTCACATGCTACTAATAAAACACGACGTGCTAATTTGTTTTTGCAGTAATTCGCAATCTTTGCACTTGCTGTTGTTTTACCAGTACCCTGTAAACCAACCATCATAACCGTAGTCATGCCTTGCTTTTTAAAGTGAATACGAGCATCTTCTTCACCTAATAATACTTGCAATTCATCATGTACGATTTTAACAACCATTTGACTAGGATTTAAAGAATCTAATACTTCTTGTCCTAGTGCTTTTTCTTTTACGTTTTCGACAAAGCTCTTTACTACTTCGTAATTAACATCTGCCTCTAATAATGACATGCGCACTTCTTTTAACATGTCATTCATATTTTTCTCAGTCAGTTTTCCCTGTCCTGAAATATTTTTAAATGCTTTATTTAAACGTTCACTTAATGATTCAAATGCCATAAATTATAATCTCCCCAAACTGTTATAAGTTTATCTAATTTTTATTTAAATTACAATGGAAGGCCAGTCGACTTTGTCCATTTTTTAAATAAATTGTACCCACATGTTTAAATCCATGCTTCAACATGAAATTTTGCATGGGCTTGTTGTCCACATGTGTGTCCATCCGAATATTATCAATCTTAGATTCACAATATTCTAAAACGATATCAGCCATATGCTTTTTTAAACCTCGTGTTGCGATACGATGAATAACACCATACGGTTCATCATTTAGCCATTGGCCATCATATATTTTATTGTAACAAGGATCAATACCACAATAAAACACAAAGCTGGCTTGAATTCCATCTTCATCTACTAAAACATACATTTCTTTTTTTTCAATATCCTCAGTCAATATTTCTCTTGATGGATATCCATTTGTCCATTGATTTGTATTTCCTGTAGAAACCATGAATTTTCTAGCTCGTTCATAGATTTCTAATAAAACAGGCATATCCTCTAGAGTTGCCTTGCGAATTAATTCTCTTGCCATTTTAAAGACCATCCAAACTTTACACATGCGATGAAACGCCATACAATATATCCAATACGATAGAATATGTTAATTTTTGACCAATCAATTACAGCCGGTACATAGACAGGTTGTTCTTTTCTAGAATAGAAAAAAATCAAAGTATATAGAATTACCATATCACTATTATAAAAATTAATATCGTAATAAAAATTTTCTTTAGGAAACAATTGATGTAAACAAAGCTCCTGATATTCATAGGCTGCGCGCATTTCATACGCCTGTACAAGATCCATGTGATCGGTTAAAGATTCTGGACGTTTAACGTAATGATAATAACAGTTAGGTATTATTGAAACGCGTTTTGCGTTATAGATTGCTTTAAAAACTGTGTACGTATCTTCGAATCCCTTTTTCTTATCTGGAAATTTAACGTCTTTAAAACAAGAAGCCGCATATAGTTTTCCCCAAGGGTAATTATTAATACCTTTATTTTGACTCAATGCTCTTAATGCAGATAAAGAATCCATGTTTTTTTTACGCATTGGACTCACTGGTATTGATAATCCTTTATACTCAATATGGTATCCACAAGTAACAATCTCACTATGCGTTCTAATAGCTTCATTTATCATTTTTTCAATCATATGCGGATTTACATAATCATCACTATCAACAAACAAATAATAATCCCCAGTTGCCTTTTCTAATGCTCGATTTCGAGTTGTAGAAATACCAGCATTTTCATAGCTATAAACATGAATAAAGTCATAATTAGAAGCATATAATTCGGCAATATCCAATGATGAATCTGTAGTTCCATCATTAATAATAATGATTTCTATATTTTTGTATGTCTGTATAAGAATAGATTCCAGACATTTCGATAAATATTTTTCCACATTGTATACTGGAATCAATATACTCACTTTATACATGAACGGCCTCCTTAAATGCCATAATACAATATCCCTTTGTAAAGAAAATATCAAATTTATATATAAGAATCAACAAAAATCTAAAAAAAAAGGACCCGGCAGCTAGCTATCTTCGCAGGGGCAAGCCCAACTATTGTC
>ENA-ORPF01002062-ORPF01002062.1-human-gut-metagenome-genome-assembly--contig:-NODE-2062-length-14311-cov-6.577511_pt1 | contig 14311 bp, 5 predicted proteins | sample MGYA00242140_ERZ509070 | MGnify/ENA primary metagenome ERZ509070 (study PRJEB26280, sample SAMEA2338713) | human gut metagenome | biome: human gut; feature: human-associated habitat; material: faeces... | reverse complement strand
TATTATAGTAAATAACTAAAAGTCTTTCAAGGCGGAAAATGTTGGTATTTCAGCATTCAAACCATATTCGCATACGGATATTGAATTTACTTTATTTTATTACATTTGTGTTACATTTTTTGTTTACTTTTCGAGCTTTGCTAGGGAATTATAGTTTTGAAGATTCAAAAAATCCACCTAATGAAAAATGTTATACACATTTTTTCCATTTTAGGTGGATAATTTTAATCTAATATTATCATTTTTAATTGTTTGTACATAAAATCTGTTTTATAAATTTTTATATGCAAATAAGTTTGCTAAAATTCTCATCTTTATAAGCTATTTAAGCATATGCATAAAGTTTAAGATTTATTGCACTGATGTGTTTGTTGTATTGTTTTCAGGTCCAACATATTCTGCTTTTCCAAATCCTAATATCATTTGGAATATTGGGCTTAAGAATAAAAGTCCAAATATAAATGCTGTAGATTGATTAAAGGCTTTTGCTAGTTTTACCGTAGAAACTATAGATAAGGCTATTGATATAATCCATCCAACAACTGGTACTACTGATAATAAATATAATAATAGTAACCATGGTGATAATCCTATTATTTTATATAAAACAACTACATTATAAATTGGAATTAATGCTTTCCATCCCTCTTGACCAGCTTTAGTAAATATTTTCCACTGTGCAACTATTATAAGTACATAAAAAGCTAAAATTATAAGGCTATATGTGCTTATTAAAGATGCTAATGTTGCTACTGAAGCAAATGTTGCCATATCTGCATATGAAGAATCGTACATAACTAAATCCCCCTTCCTTTATTTTCTGAATTTAGAATACCATAAGAATAATTAAATTTCAACGTTTTTCGTAAATTTGTATAAATTGTTACAGATTATTCTAAAGTTCTTTGTTATTTTATGCCCCGAAGTAGCTGTTTTTCTTTAATTATTTATATAATGCAATCTTTACACTTTATTAATTAAATTCTGTTTTAGAAATACTCCATTATTCCGTTATATATTCCCCATGCAAGCTTAGTTTGGTATTCTTCTTGTTGTAATTGTTTTTCCTCTTCAGGATTTGATAAAAAACCACATTCTACAATAACAGTTGGTATTTCTACATGTTTTATGATATACACGTTGTTAATTTTTAGTGGCGTTCTCTTATTTCCATTTTGTATTGTTTCATTTAGATTGTTCTGTATACAATTGGCTAGTCTCTTTCCATCTTCATTACCATCTTTAAAAAAAGTTTGCCAGCCATAATACTGATTTTCTGGTATTTTGTTTAAATGTATGCTAACAAATATATCTGCTGACGAATTATTTCCTATTTTTACTCTGTTCTTTATGTCTGAATTTTTCTTTTCCCTAAGTGTTTTTTTATCTATGTCATAAATTGCATTATTATCAGACCTTGTAAGAATAACACTAGAACCGCTTTGTTCTAATAATCGCTGTAATTTCAAAGCAATTTTCAAATTAATTTCAGCTTCTGCAACCCCATTATTACTTACGGCTCCTCCATCTTCGCCTCCATGCCCAGCATCTATAACTATTGTTTTGCTACTTACCGGTGTTGCCATTGTTTCTAGTGTTTTATTATTGGTTGAATTACTTGCGGTTTGTAGCATAAAAACGCTGATTGGCAAAAATGTTGCTATTATTAGGAAAATTATTCTTTTTTTATTAATCATAAACATAAAAATCTCCTACAAATATACTAATTATTTTAATATATTCGTAAGAGATTTGTTTTATAACATTCTTACTTTATTAAATACAGTTTAGTTCATTAATATAATTATTTTCATTTTTTATAAAAACATTGCCATATAAATTGGGAAAATATCAATTTCACCTTTTTTCCCATAGTTAGATGGTGCAAGTTTTATTCCTTTTTTTACGCCATATTTTTCCATTAAAGTTTCTAGTGATTTTGATTTACTGTTTCCTGATGATTTTACTTCTATGGCTGTAATAACTCTTTCGTATCTAATAAAGAAATCAACTTCTAAAGTAGAATTATATTCAAAATAATATAATTTTTTTCCTTTTTTTGCCAGAATATCTCCTATTATGTTTTCATATATTGCACCTTTATATATCCCAAGATTGCCATCTATAATATCTTCCTGTGTTCCTTCATCAAGCATAGCAACAAGGAGGCCTGTATCTCTCATATAAACTTTAAACGTATCGCTTTTTGAATTTCCCTCTAATGGCAACTGTGGTATTTCAAGATTGTGACAGAAATTTATAATTCCAGCATCATATAGCCACATAAGGCTTCCTGCATATTTTCTTGAACTTCCACTTGGCATAACTAAACTATATCTAAATTTTTTATAGTCCTTTGACAAATGTTTTGGTATAGACAAGAAGCAAGCTCTTGCTTTAGCCTTTTCTGAACCATCTGCGTATTTAGCTATGTCATCTTCATAATCACTAATAATTGCTTTTTGAATTTTTAATACATTTGCAAAATTATGATTTTTTACAAAATCATTGACAACTCTAGGCATACCGCCTACTACAATGTACTCTTTAAATAATTCCATCATTCTTTCATGCATTGCTTGAGGCACAACTTCTTTTTTATCAAAGAATTCTTTTACATCTAATATACTTTGTTCTTCAATTCCATTAGCCCACAAAAATTCTTCAAAATCCAATGAATACATTTCTAATTGTTCTGTATAACCTACTGGAAATGATTCAACCTCTTTATAATTAATGCCAAGTAAAGAACCTGAAGCAATCACATCAAATCTTTTATCTAATGCTAAAAATTTGAGAGCAGTTCTTGCATTTGGACAATTTTGAATTTCATCTAAAAATATAATTGTTTTATGCGGTACAAGGCTTACATTTGGCACTCTTAAAGATATTTGTTTTATTAAATTATTTACATCTAAATCACCATCAAAAATTACCTTATACCCAGGATTTTCGTCAAAATTTATATATACATAATTTTCATAATTTTCTCTTGCAAACTTATCTATAATAAAAGTTTTACCTACTTGTCTAGCACCTTTTACAACAAGGCACATCTTTTCAGTCTGTTTTTTCCATTCTATTAATGATTGATATATCTTTCTTTTTAACATACAAACTTCCTCCTCTAGCATTAATTATAACATTAGTCAAAAGTAAATGCAAGTTTTTCAAACGAATATTATGTATATATTGCAACTTTTCCAAACGAATATTGTGTATATATTGCAGTTTTTCCAAACGAATATTGTATATTGGTTGCAATTTTTTTCAAACTAATATTGCATATTTTTAACGAATACTATATGTGGTAACATAATTTTATAATATGAAATAATATAACTGAAAACTTTAAGTTTTAAATCTGCTTTTTATAATACTCATAAAATTAAAATTCTTAGTATTTTTTTCGTTTGCAGAAATTTGTTTCATAAATTTTCTGCACAATATAGTTTTATATATTAAGAAAATTTTATGACTTTCCTATTATATAAAAAAATCTCCCACAAATATATTTGTAAGAGATTTATTTTTTGTATTTTACATACTTTATGTTAAATTTTAGTTTTCTGATGTTTCGTCTGAATCTGTATTATCAATGTGTTCTGATGTTTCTGTGTTTTCTGCTTCGGCATTTTCTGTATTTGCTTTTACGTTTTCTTCATCAAGTACATCGTCTGCTATATTTTCTAAGTTCTCATCATCTACTATTTCTTCTGCATTTTTTGTTTTTTCGTCTGCTTCTACTTTTACTGCCGTGTTTTCTGGTTCTTCTGTGTTTATTCTTATTTTCTTGTATCTCTTCATACCAGTTCCGGCTGGGATTAACTTACCAATGATAACATTTTCTTTTAATCCTATTAATTCGTCTGTTTTGCCTTTTATTGCAGCTTCTGTTAATACTCTTGTTGTCTCTTGGAATGATGCTGCAGATAAGAAACTATCTGTTGCAAGTGAAGCTTTTGTTATTCCAAGTAATACACGTTTACCTGTTGCAGGTCTTAATCCTTGCTCTTCGGCTAACTTGTTCTTGTCTTCGAATTCATACATGTCTACTAAAGAACCTGCAAACATGTCTGTATCTCCATTGTCTTCAACTCTAACTTTCTTTAACATTTGTCTTGCAATAAGTTCGATGTGCTTGTCGTTGATATCAACACCTTGGTTTCTATAAACCTTTTGAACTTCGGCAATGATGTATTCAAATACACCTTGTGGTCCACTAATTGCAAGTACTTCTGCTGGGTTTTTAGAACCTTCTGTTATTTGGTCTCCGGCTTCTAGAACATCTCCTTCTCTAACTTTTAGTTTAGATCCGAAAGGTATTAAGTATGTTCTGCTATCGTCGTTTGATGTTACTGTTACTTCTTTTCTCTTCTTTTCGTCTCTTATAGAAACTTTTCCAGCGATTTCTGTAATTATAGCAACACCCTTTGGTTTACGAGCTTCGAAAAGCTCCTCAACTCTAGGAAGACCTTGTGTAATGTCGGCAACACCGGCAACACCACCAGAGTGAATAGTACGCATTGTAAGCTGTGTACCAGGCTCACCAATTGATTGAGCTGCGATTATACCAACTGTGTCTCCTATATCAACTTCTTTTCTAGATGCCAATCCCATACCATAGCACTTAGCACAAACTCCGTGTTCTGTTCTACATCCGAATACACTACGTACTTTAACATGTGTAATTCCTGCATCTACTATCTTATCAGCTAATTCTTCTGTAATTAGAGTATTTTTGTCTACTATTATTTCTCCAGTAGTTGGATTTTTGATATCGTCTAATGGATATCTACCTAATAATCTTTCTTGCATTTTTTCGATTACTTGGTTTCCATCTTTTATATCATATACTTCAAGTCCATCTGTTGAACCACAATCATCTTCTCTTACGATTATGTCTTGTGATACATCAACCAATCTTCTTGTTAAATATCCAGAGTCTGCTGTTCTTAAAGCTGTATCTGAAAGTCCTTTACGAGCACCGTGTGCAGAAATGAAGTACTCTAATGCGTCAAGTCCCTCTCTGAATGATGATTTGATTGGGATTTCAACTGTTTTACCAGTTGTACTAGCCATAAGTCCACGCATACCAGCAATTTGCTTTAACTGGTCTAAGTTACCTCTGGCTCCAGAGTCTGACATCATGAACATTGGGTTTTCTTTACTAAAGTTGTCTCTCATTGCGTTTTTAACATCATCAGTAGCTTTTTCCCAAATCTTAATTACTTCGCTGTATCTCTCATCATCTGTAATTAATCCACGTCCATATTGTTTTAATATGTTATCAACATCTGCTTGAGCTTTTGCAATTATTTCCTTTTTCTGTGGTGGTACCTTAACATCATCTATAGATACTGTTACAGCACCTAATGTAGAATATTTGTAACCTGTAGATTTAATATAGTCTAGTAATTCTGCTGTTCTGCTTAGACCATGTACAGAAATACATTTTCCTATAATCTTTCCTAGGTTTTTCTTTGATACTACTCCATTTATTTCATATTCAAATTCGTTTTCTGGCTTACTTCTATCAATAAATCCTAAATCTTGAGGAATTCCTCTATTGAATATTATCTTACCTGGTGTTGTAGCAACTTTTGCATGTTTTTCTACACCGTCTACAATCTTAGTTCTTCTTACGAAAATCTTAGAGTGCATTGTTACATCGTTGTTTGCAAGTGACATTATTGCTTCTTCTGGAGATGAGAAGTATGTTCCTTCGCCTTTTTCTCCATCAACATCCATTGTTAAGAAGTAACTTCCTAGAATCATATCCTGTGTAGGAGTTGTTACTGGCTTACCATCTTGTGGTTTTAACAAGTTGTTTTCTGAAAGCATTAAGTATCTTGCTTCTGCTTGTGCTTCTGGTGATAATGGTAAGTGAATAGCCATCTGGTCACCATCGAAGTCAGCATTGAACGCTGTACAAACTAATGGGTGAAGTTTTATTGCTCTACCTTCAACAAGTACTGGCTCAAATGCTTGAATACCAAGTCTGTGTAATGTAGGAGCACGGTTTAATAATACTGGGTGGTCTTTAATAACATCCTCTAATATATCCCAAACTTCTGGGCGTAATCTTTCTACCATTCTCTTTGCATTTTTTATGTTGTGTGCTATTCCACGGCTAACTAATTCTTTCATTACAAATGGTTTGAATAATTCTACTGCCATTTCTTTTGGGACACCACATTGGTAAATTTTAAGTTCTGGTCCAACAACTATAACTGAACGTCCTGAATAGTCAACACGTTTTCCTAGTAAGTTTTGTCTGAATCTACCTTGTTTACCTTTTAACATGTCTGATAATGATTTAAGTGGTCTGTTTCCAGCACCTGTAACAGGTCTTCCACGTCTTCCATTATCTATTAAAGCATCTACTGATTCTTGAAGCATTCTCTTTTCATTTCTAACGATTATTTCTGGAGCTCCAAGTTCTAGTAATCTCTTTAATCTGTTATTTCTGTTTATAACTCTTCTATATAAATCGTTTAAGTCTGATGTTGCAAATCTTCCACCGTCTAATTGAACCATTGGTCTTAAGTCTGGTGGTATAACTGGTACAACTTGCATTATCATCCATTCTGGTCTATTGTTTGAAAGTTTGAACGATTCAACTGTATCTAATCTTTTTACCAATTTGGCTCTTTTTTGTTCGCTAGCCTTTTCAAGTTCTTTCTTTAATTTCTCTGATAATTTATCAACATCAATTTCTGATAGTAATTTTCTTATTGGTTCTGCACCCATTTCTGCTTTGAATGAGTCTCTACCAAATTTTTCTTGAGCCTCTACAAATTCTTTCTCAGAAAGTATTTGTCCTTTTGTTAATGTTGATGTACCTTTATCTGTTACTATGTATGATGCAAAATATATAACTTTCTCTAAGGCTTTAGGTGAAACATCTAACATTAAAGCTATTCTGCTTGGTATTCCTTTGAAATACCAGATGTGAGCTACTGGGGCAGCAAGCTCTATGTGCCCCATTCTCTCTCTTCTTACTTTAGATTTTGTAACTTCAACGCCACATCTATCGCAAACTATTCCCTTATATCTTACTCTTTTGTACTTACCACAATGGCACTCCCAGTCTTTTGTTGGTCCAAATATTCTTTCACAGAATAGACCATCTTTTTCTGGTTTTAATGTTCTATAATTGATAGTCTCTGGTTTTTTAACTTCTCCATGTGACCATTCTCTTATTTTCTCATCAGATGCTATGCCAATTTTCATTTTATCAAAATTTTCTAATTCATCCACTATTTTTTCCCCCTTGGAATTAAAAGTACCTATTTAGTTTTACTCATCGTCATCATTAAAATCTTCATCTTCTAAGATGCTTGAATCATCATCTAGTATGATGTCATCGTTTTCATCATCTAGGTCATCAAATAATTTGTCATCTTCAGAATCTTCGTCATCTGATGATTCTTCTGTGTATCCATCTGATAATTCATTTTCATCTACAACATTTTCTTCATGTAGAGATTTATTTTCTATATTACTAAAGCTTGTAGAATCGTCTATATCTTCTTTAAGCTCAACTTCCTTGTTATCATGTGTATACAATCTTATGTCTAAGCCTAAAGCTTCTAATTCTTTTACAAGAACTTTGAATCCTTCTGGAACGCCTGGCTCTGGAATGTTTTCCCCTTTGACAATAGCTTCATATGTCTTAACACGTCCTACAACATCATCTGATTTAACAGTTAACATTTCTTGTAGTGAATATGCAGCACCATATGCCTCTAATGCCCAAACTTCCATTTCTCCGAAACGTTGTCCACCGAATTGAGCTTTACCACCTAAAGGTTGTTGTGTAACTAATGAGTAAGGTCCTGTTGAACGAGCATGTATCTTATCATCAACTAAGTGGTGTAGTTTCATCATATACATAACACCAACTGTAATTGGTTTAATGAATTGCTCTCCAGTTCTTCCATCGTATAGAATTGTTTTTCCATCACGACGTAGTCCTGCTTCTTCTAGCAAGTCTTCAATTTCATAGTCTTTTGCACCATCGAATACTGGTGTTGCGACTTTCCAGCCTAATGCACGAGCAGCCATACCTAAGTGAACTTCAAGAACCTGTCCTAAGTTCATACGAGAAGGTATACCCATTGGGTTAAGAACTATATCTACTGGTGTACCATCTGGTAAGAATGGTAAATCTTCTTCTGGTAATATTCTTGAAATAACACCCTTGTTACCATGACGTCCAGACATTTTATCACCAACAGAGATTTTTCTCTTTTGGGCAATATAACATCTAATTACTTGATTTACACCAGGTCCTAGTTCATCTGAATTTTCTCTTGTAAATACTTTTACATCTACTATTGTTCCTGATTCACCATGTGGTACACGAAGTGATGTATCTCTAACTTCTCTAGCCTTTTCACCAAATATTGCACGAAGTAATCTCTCTTCTGCTGTCAGTTCTGTTTCTCCTTTTGGAGTAACTTTACCAACTAAAATATCTCCTGGTCTTACTTCTGCACCTATACGTATAATTCCATTTTCGTCTAAATCTTTTAGACCATCATCTGAGATATTTGGAATATCTCTTGTAATTTCTTCTGGTCCTAATTTTGTATCACGACATTCACAGTCATATTCTTCTATATGTATTGATGTGTAAACATCTTCTTTTACTAACCTTTCGCTAATTAATACAGCATCTTCATAGTTATAACCTTCCCATGTTGTAAATGCTATTAAAACATTTCTTCCAAGAGCCATTTCTCCTTTATCTGTAGAAGGTCCATCTGCAATTAAGTCTCCTTCTTTTACTTTTTCTCCTGTAGTAACTACTGGCTTTTGGTTAATACATGTTCCACCATTTGTTCTTTTGAACTTTCTTAATTTATAGGTTGTAACATCACCTTTTTTATTTCTAATTTTTATTTCGTCTGCTGTAACTTTTTCTACAGTTCCGTCTTCTTTAGCTACAACCGTAATTCCAGAGTCTTTCGCAGCTCTATATTCCATTCCTGTTCCTACTATAGGTGATTCTGGTTTTAATAAAGGAACTGCTTGACGTTGCATGTTTGTACCCATTAAAGAACGTTTTGCATCATCATGCTCTAAGAATGGTATCATAGCTGCACCAACAGAAACTAATTGTTTTGGAGATACGTCCATATAGTCTACTTTATCTCTGTCTACAACTGTTATATCTGCTTGGTGTCTTACTCTTATTCTTTCATTAACAAATTTTCCATCTTCTCCAACTGGCTCTGATGCTTGTGCTATTATGTATTTATCTTCTTCGTCTGCTGACATATAGTCTATAATATCTGTTATTTTTCCTGTTTCATGATCTATTTTTCTGTATGGTGTTTCAATAAATCCATATTCGTTAATAATAGCAAATGAAGAAAGTGCTGAAATAAGTCCTACGTTTGGTCCTTCTGGAGACTCTATTGGACATAATCTACCATAGTGTGTATAGTGAATATCTCTTACCTCGAAACCTGCTCTTTCTCTAGAAAGTCCTCCAGGTCCTAATGCAGAAATTCTTCTTTTATGTGTTAACTCTGAAAGAGGGTTTGTTTGGTCCATGAATTGTGATAATTGTGAACTTCCAAAAAACTCTCTTATTGATGAGCTAATTGGTTTTGTATTAATTAATGATTGTGGTGTTACAATGTCTAAATCTTGAAGTGTCATTCTTTCGCGAACTACTCTTTCTAATCTTGTTAAACCAATTCTAAATTGATTTTGCAATAGTTCTCCAACACAACGAATACGACGATTTCCTAAATGATCTATATCGTCAATATATCCTATTCCATGGTCTATATTTAATAAATAACTAATAGAGCCAATAATGTCTTCTGTTGTAACGTGTTTTGGTATTAATTCATCTATTCTTTCTTTTATTGTGTCATGTAGTTTGTCTTTTTCTGTTGTATCTATTATAGACTTTAATACTTCGTAATTTACCATTTCTTTAATGTGTAAGTCACTTAAGTCTACATCTGGTAATATGCTGTGAATATTAACTGTACCATTTCCTATAACAACAACTTTTTTACCATCTACATTTACATTAACTACATTAATTCCAGTATCTTGAATAGCTATAGCAACATCTTCTGTTATCATATTGTCTTTTTCTACTAAAACTTCTCCTGTTTCTGGGTCTGCTATATCTTCATATGCAATTTTTCCTGTAATTCTTGTAGCTAAGCTTAATTTTTTATTAAATTTATATCTACCAACTTTGGCTAAGTCGTATCTTCTAGGGTCGAATAATAAACCATTGAATAAATTTCTAGCAGCATCTGCTGTAGGTAATTCACCTGGTCTTAATTTTTTATATATTTCAATTAATGCTTCGTCTTGTGTCTTTATTGGGTCTTTTTGAAGTGTTGCTTTTATTTTTTCTTCATCACCAAAAAGCTCTGAAATTTGCTCGTCTGTTACAATTCCAAGAGCCCTTAATAGTGTAGTAACAGGTATTTTTCTTGTTCTATCTACTCTTGCATAGAATATATCATTACCATCTGTTTCATATTCTAACCATGCTCCCCTTATAGGCATAACTGTAGATGTATAAATTCTTTTACCTGATTTGTCAAATTCTGTTGCATAATAACAACCTGGTGAACGAACTAATTGGCTTACTACAACTCTTTCCGCACCATTTATAATAAAAGTACCACTATCTGTCATAACAGGGAAGTCTCCAAGATATATTTCTTGCTCTTTAATCTCGCCTGTTTCACGATTTATAAGTCTTACTTTTACATGTAATCTTGTTGCATATGTAGCATCTCTTTCCTTTGCTTCTTCTTCAGTATATTTTGTTTTTTCTTTTATATTTAAATTTACAATAATTTTATAACATTTGTTACTTATTAGTTATATTAAAATTGATAAACGTTATATTTTATAGTAAAACAAGGTCTTACAATTTAATTCAAATTGTAAGACCTTGTTTCAATTTTCTATTCTGCCTCTTCAGTCTGTTCTGTACTTATATGTACATTTCTATATTGTTTCATTCCTGTTCCTGCTGGAATTAGTTTTCCTATAATAACGTTTTCTTTTAATCCTATTAATTCATCTGTCTTGCCTTTTACAGCTGCTTCTGTAAGAACTCTAGTTGTTTCTTGGAATGATGCTGCTGATAAGAAGCTTTCTGTAGCAAGTGATGCTTTTGTAATACCTAGTAGTACTCTCTTGCATGTTGCTGGTCTTCCACCTGCTGCTACAACTCTTTCATTTTCATCTTCAAAGTCGTGTACATCTACTAAAGAACCTGCAAACATAGATGTATCTCCATTATCTTCTACTCTTACTTTCTTAAGCATTTGTCTTGCGATAACTTCAATATGCTTATCATTAATGTCAACACCTTGGTTTCTATATACTTTTTGAACTTCTTGTACTAAGTATTCATATACTCCTTCTGTTCCATTTATTGCTAATATTTCGTTTGGATTTATAGAACCTTCTGTAATTGGTTGACCTGCTGAAATTTTGTCTCCATCTTTTACTTTTAACTTAGCTCCAAATGGTATTGTATATGTCTTTGCATCATCCTTAGATTGTACTGTAACTTCTTTCTTCTTTTTGTCGTCTGATACAGAAATTTTACCATCTATTTCAGAAATTATAGCTAATCCCTTTGGTTTTCTAGCTTCAAATAGCTCCTCAACCCTTGGAAGACCTTGTGTAATATCTGCAACACCTGCAACACCACCAGAGTGGATAGTTCTCATTGTAAGCTGTGTACCAGGTTCCCCAATTGATTGGGCTGCAATTATACCAACTGCTTCTCCTATATTTACTTCTTGTCTTGTTGCTAATCCCATACCATAGCATTTGCTACATACACCATGTTTTGTTCTACATCCTATTACAGAACGTACTTGAACTTTATCTAATCCTGCTGCAACAATCTTTTCTGCTATAGCATCTGTAATCATTGTGTCTTTGTCTACTATAATTTCTTTTGTTGTAGGGTCTTTAATATCTTTTAATGGATATCTACCTACTAATCTTTCATGTAAACCTTCTATTATTTGGTTTCCATCTTTTATATCAAATATTTCTATTCCTTCTTTTGTTCCACAATCTTCTTCTCTAACAATGATATCTTGAGAAACATCTACTAATCTTCTTGTTAAATATCCAGAGTCTGCTGTTCTTAATGCTGTATCTGCTAAACCTTTTCTGGCACCATGTGCAGAAATAAAGTACTCTAGTGCATCTAGACCTTCTCTAAATGATGACGTAATAGGAATTTCTACTGTTTTACCTGTTGTACTTGCCATAAGACCACGCATACCTGCAATTTGTCTTAATTGGTTTATGTTACCTCTGGCTCCAGATTGTGACATCATATAAACTGGGTTTAAGTCATCAAAGTTATCTTTCATTGCACCTGTAACTTTGTCTGTAGCTTTTTCCCATATATTAATTACAGATTGATATCTTTCTTCTTCTGTAATTAAACCACGTTTATATTGTTTTAATACATTATTTACTTCTTCATTAGCTGCTGCTAATATATCTTTCTTAGCAGGTGGGACTTTAACATCATCAACTGAAACTGTAATAGCTCCTGTTGTAGAATATTTAAATCCTGTTGCTTTGATATAGTCTAGTAAAACTGCTGCTTCACTTAATCCATGTTTATTAATACATTTTTCAATTATTTTACCTAAGTTTTTCTTAGATACTGTAAAGTTTAATTCTGGTTCAAATGCTGTTTCTGGGTTTTCTCTATCTACAAAACCTAGGTCTTGAGGAATTCCCTCATTGTAAATAAGTCTTCCAACAGTTGTTTCAACTGTTTTACTTCTCATTTCTCCATCTATTTCTCTATACATTCTTACATGTATTTTAGCATGCATTCCTAGTTCTTTGTTTTCATATGCAATAACCGCTTCTTCTTTTGAAGAATAGTAGTTACCTTCTCCTTTTTCACCTTCAATTATCATTGTTAAGTAGTAAGCACCTAAAATCATATCTTGTGTAGGTACTGTAACTGGCTTACCATCTTGAGGTTTTAAAAGGTTGTTAACAGAAAGCATTAAATATCTTGCTTCTGATTGTGCCTCTGGTGATAATGGTAAATGTATAGCCATTTGGTCTCCGTCAAAGTCAGCATTAAAAGCTGTACAAACTAATGGGTGTAATTTTATTGCTCTACCTTCTACTAAAACTGGTTCAAATGCTTGAATTCCTAATCTATGTAGTGTTGGAGCACGGTTTAATAATACTGGATGATCTTTTATAACATCTTCTAATATATCCCATACTTCTGGTTTTAATCTTTCAACCATTCTTTTTGCATTTTTAATATTATGAGCTATACCACGTCCAACTAGTTCTTTCATAACAAATGGTTTAAATAACTCAACTGCCATTTCTTTTGGAACACCACATTGATAAATTTTAAGTTCTGGTCCAACAACGATAACAGAACGTCCAGAATAGTCAACACGTTTTCCAAGTAAGTTTTGACGGAATCTACCTTGTTTTCCTTTTAATAAATCTGATAAAGATTTTAATGCTCTATTACCAGCTCCTGTAACAGGTCTTCCACGTCTTCCATTGTCTATTAATGCATCTACAGATTCTTGTAACATTCTTTTTTCATTTCTTACAATTATTTCTGGTGCACCTAATTCTAGTAATCTTTTTAAACGGTTATTTCTATTTATTACTCTTCTATATAAATCATTTAAGTCTGATGTAGCAAATCTACCACCATCTAATTGAACCATTGGTCTCAAATCTGGTGGAATTACTGGAACTACATTCATAACCATCCATTCTGGCCTATTACCAGATAATCTAAAGGATTCTACTGTATCTAGTCTTTTTACTAGCTTTGCTCTCTTTTGCTCACTAGCCTTTTCTAGTTCTTTCTTTAATTTAGCAGATAATTTATCTAAGTCTATTTCTTCTAATAATTTTCCTACTGCTTCTGCTCCCATTTGAGCTTTAAAAGAGCCTTTACCATATTTTTCTTCTGCTTCATGGTATTCTTTTTCTGATAAAACTTGACCTTTCATTAATCCTGTTGAACCTTTATCTAATACTAAATATGAAGCAAAATATATAACTTTTTCTAAGCTTCTTGGCGAAACATCTAGCATTAATCCAATTCTACTTGGAATTCCTTTAAAATACCAAATATGTGCAACTGGTGCTGCAAGTTCAATATGTCCCATTCTTTCTCTTCTTACTTTTGCTTTAGTTACCTCAACACCACATCTATCACAAACTATTCCTTTATATCTTACTCTTTTATATTTTCCACAATGACATTCCCAGTCTTTTGTTG
>ENA-ORPF01002047-ORPF01002047.1-human-gut-metagenome-genome-assembly--contig:-NODE-2047-length-14424-cov-2.458069_pt1 | contig 14424 bp, 13 predicted proteins | sample MGYA00242140_ERZ509070 | MGnify/ENA primary metagenome ERZ509070 (study PRJEB26280, sample SAMEA2338713) | human gut metagenome | biome: human gut; feature: human-associated habitat; material: faeces... | reverse complement strand
TAAAAACAGTCCGCCGGACTGTTTTCTTAACGCTCGCCTTCGAGTCCCTGTTCACGCATAACGGTAAAATAAAAAGAAAGTACCCGTTTGAGTACTTTCTTTTTTGGTGCGCCAACAGGTGTTTTATCTATCTAAGTTATTCTACCTCGCTTGTTGCGGCTTGTTCAAAGCTAAAAATTCATCAACGCTCTCGCTAAAAACAGTCCGCCGGACTGTTTTCTTAACGCTCGCCTTCGAGTCCCTGCTCACGCATAACGGTAAAATAAAAAGAAAGCACTCGTTTGAGTACTTTCTTTTTTGGTGCGCCAACAGGGACTCGAACCCCGGACCGACCGGTTATGAGCCGGTAGCTCTAACCAACTGAGCTATTGGCGCGTATTCTGTTTTCATTTGACAAATAGTTTATGCAATGTCAAATATCGTAATCAGCTTACGCAAAAAATATTATATCAAACTTTCCTTTGATTGTCAATGATTTTTATGCCGTAATATTCATTGTGGTTTTGCACAGTAAATTTAAATAAACTTACTTTTCACTTGTTCAAATCAACTGCTTGTGTTATAATTGCCTTATACAGACGGTGAAGATACACTTGACCGAAAAACAATTTGGAGGTTTTTAATATGGCAGAAATAAAAGCGTTCAGAGGAATGCGTTACAACACGGAAAAAGCAGGTGAAATTTCTCAGCTTTGCTGTCCGCCTTATGACATCATAAGCGAGGAACAAAGACTCGGTTATATCAGCGAAAACGAGTATAATATCATTCGGCTTGAGCTTCCGAAAGAGGGCGAAAACCCGTATCAGACAGCAAGAGAAATTCTTGATATGTGGCGGAACAGGGGCGTTCTTGTGAGCGAGGACAAGCCTGCAATCTATGTTTATGAGGAAGAATTTACGGCTTACGGCGAACGCAAGAGCATCAAGGGTATCATCGCCCGTGTTCATCTTGAAGAGTTTGAAAAGGGAATCATTCTTCCGCACGAGTTCACTCTTTCAAAGGCTAAAGAGGACAGACTTAATCTTATGAAGGCAACAAACTGCAATTTCAGTCAAATTTATGCCCTTTATATGGACAGCGAGCATACAACTCTTGCAACAATTGACAATGAGTCAAAGGACACACCAAAGCTCGAATTTACCGACGGTGAGGGTGTTACTCACAGACTTTGGATTGTTACGGATGAAAATGTAATCGCAAAGCTTTGTGCAGATTTTGCCGACAGAAAGCTCTATATTGCAGACGGTCACCACCGCTATGAAACCGCTCTAAACTATCGAAACTACTGTCGTGAAAACGGTCTTTCAAAGGTTGGCGATCCTTGTGATTATCAGATGATTTACCTTGTTGACATGGAGCATCCGGGACTTGTTGTATTCCCGACACACCGCCTTGTGCGTGATTTGCCGGACTTTAATGTTGAAAAAGTTCTTGACGGTTGCAGGGAATATTTTGATGTTACCGAAATGAACGGTACGGACAATATGGAAAGCGAGCTTGCAAAGCTCTATGACGAGGGCAAAAAGGCATTCGGATTCTATGTCGGAAACGGAAAATGGTACAGGCTTGTGCTGAAAAGTCTTGACATTATGGACAAGCTTCTTCCCGAATTGAGCAAACCGTCAAGACAGCTTGATGTTACCGTTCTCCATTCACTTGTGCTTGAAAGAATTTTCGGCATTGATAAGGAAAATATGGCAAATCAGATTAACCTTACATACACAAAGTTCTTCTCAGAGGCTGTTGAGGACGTTGACAACGGCAAGTTCCAATGCTCGTTTGTGCTTAATCCGACAAGAGTAACCGAAATCCGTGATGTTGCCGCCGCCGGTGAAAAGATGCCGCAGAAGTCAACATATTTCTATCCGAAGATGATTACGGGCATGGTTATGAACGATATCGGAGTTGAATAATGAACGAAAAGATGCGTAGAAAAGACAGGGAAACTACCGAAGAAAGAGCCTATGAAATCCTTAAAAACGGTGAATACGGCATTTTGTCAACAATCGGCGAGGACGGCTATCCCTACGGTGTGCCTGTAAATTTTGCCGTTGAGGGCAACAAAATTTATTTCCATTGCGCTCCGAATTCGGGCTTGAAACTGAAAAATGTTGAATACAGCAACAAGGTTTCGTTTTGCACGGTTCAAAACAACAGAATTGACGGTGCAAAACTGACTTCAAAATACGAAAGTGCGGTTGTGTTCGGTACGATTGCAAAATCTGTTAAAAACAAGAACAGAGGTCTTGAACTGATTGTTGAAAAATATGCTCCCGAATTTATCGAAAGCGGAAAAAGGTGCATAGAGAAATCGGGCAGTATGACAGGCGTTTATGAAATCACAATCGAAAAAATCACGGGCAAGGAAAATAAATAGTTTATTTATAACCTTTAAGGGCAGAATATGAAAGAGGTGAGTATATGAAAATTCTTGTTGTTTTTACGGGCGGTACAATCGGCTGTGTGCGTAAGGGCGAGGTGCTTTCGCCCGACAATGAGCAGAAATATATGCTCACGCAGATGTATCTTGACAGGTACGGCGATGTTGATTTTGACACGGCTGAGCCTTATACCGTCCTCAGCGAAAATCTTGAGGGCGGTCACATGAACAGGCTTGCCGACTGTCTGCAAAGCTATGATTTGAACAGCTATGACGGCATTGTTGTAACTCACGGAACGGACACTTTGCAATATACATCTGCATTTCTTGCTTATATTTTTGACGGATTAAATGTGCCGATTGTGCTTGTTTCGGCAAATTATCCGCTAGATGACAGCCGTTCAAACGGCTTTGAAAATTTCGTCGGTGCGATTGACTTTATAAAATCGGGCAGCGGAAACGGTGTTTTTGTTTCGTATAAAAACGCTGATTTGCCCGTGACAATTCACAGAGCGTCAAGACTGCTTGCACATTCGGCATACAGCGACGAACTGCACAGTATTTTTGACGAAAGCTACGGCAAAATTCAGAACGGAATTTTTGTGAAGAACATCCGTTACAAGGCTTTAAAAAGCGAGTTCGCTTTTGATGAAAGCGTCCGACTTTCGGATAACAGCAATGTGCTGAAAATTTCCGCAACGGTCGGTATGCAGTATCCTGAAATTACGGAAAATGTAAAAGCCGTTTTACTTGAGGGATTCCATTCGGGTACGCTGAATACTGACGGTAAGGCCTTGAACGACTTTTGTCAAAAAGCAAAAGCAATGAATATTCCCGTATTTTTGACGGGTGCGTGCAAGGGCTTTTATTACGAAAGCAAGCTGAAATTTGACGGGCTTAATATAACAGCTCTGCCTCCTGCATCACCGATTGCAATGTACATCAAGCTGTGGCTTTTGCCGAAAAGTGAATTTGACAAGGCTTTTTTGCCCTGTGCAGAAGATTTTTACGATAACGATTGACAATTTACAGATATAAAAATAAGGACAAATGACTTGATGACTGTCATTTGTCCTTTTAGGTTATTGTATTAAATTATTCGTCTTTGCTTTTATCTTTGAAATTATCTTCTGTGATGTTGTAGGTTGCACCGACAACTTCCTGAGTAAGATACTTTTCGTTTTCGGCAAGCTTTTCCGAACGGTTGTCTGTCTCCTCATTTTCTTTACCCGGCCATTTCTTGTAAACTACCTTGAGAAGAATAGGTGTTGCAAGCGATGAAACGATGATGAGAATAATAATAGGAGCAAAAAACTGCGGTGCCATAAGACCTGTGTCAAGTCCCTTCTTGGCAACGATAAGACCGACCTCACCACGGTTCATCATACCTACGCCGATTTTGAGCGAGTCGGGCATATTGAATTTGCAAAGCTTTGCCGTACCGCCGCAGCCGATAACCTTTGTCAAAAGTGCAACTGCAACGAGTGCAATTGAGAACCAGAGCATTGAAAGGTTGAAATCGTTAAAGCTTGTCTGAAGTCCGATACTTGCAAAGAATACAGGTCCGAAAATCATGTACGAGCTGACATCCATCTTTCTTTCGATGTACTGTGAATCCTTGATGTTACAGAGGATAATACCTGCAACATATGCGCCTGTGATGTCTGCAATTCCGAAAAATTCTTCCGCACAATATGCACACGCAAAGCAGAGAACAAGACCGAAAATCGGAATTCTTCTTGAGTGCGGCCAGAGTTTGTCGAGCCACTTGAAGAGAAAATAAAGTGCAAAGCCGAGTATAAATGCAAGAACAAAGAAAAGTACAATGTTGATGCAAACGGACGCAGGCTGAACATCGGGACTTTTGAAACCGATTACAACGGTGAGAAGTACGATGCCGATAACATCGTCTATAATTGCGGCTGAAAGAATTGTTGTTGCAACCCTTCCTTTCAGGTGTCCCATTTCTTTAAGAGCCTGAACAGTAATACTAACCGAGGTTGCCGCAAGGATTGTTCCCATAAATACAGCCTCAAGCATCGCAAGGTCACCGTCACCAAAGCCGAATACAAGGTAAACAGCCGCACCGCCTGCAACCGAAACGATTACACCGGCAAACGCAACAAGCAAGGCAACAGGTCCTGTTTTGATAAGCTCTTTAAGATCCGTTCCCAGACCTGCCGAGAACATCAGCAAAATAACGCCGATTTCAGCCATACCTGAGATGAACCCGTCATACGAAACAAAATTAAGCATACAAGGTCCTACGATAAGACCTGCAATAATCTCACCCACAACCTGCGGTGCGCCGAGCTTTCTGGCAACAATACCGAGAAGCTTTGCCGCAACAAGGATTATGGCAAGATTCTTCAGAATATCAAGTGTGTTAATTTCCATAACTTCTTTTTCGGACAGACTTCAAACGCCTCCTAAACGGCAGTCTGACCGACTCTCCTTTCTCTCTTATAAAACCGAATATATTCTATCACAATCGACAGCGATTTTAAATAAATATTTTAAAGTTCGACAAAAATCGCACTTTGCACAAATTAACGAATAATACAGCTTGAAAAATATGCAAAAAGTCTTTTTATGTATTATTGCTCTTAAGGGTTGGAATGCTTGCTTTTATGAGTTTTGTCATATGCTCGGAAATCACTGAAACCGATTCAATAAGTTCATCCGAATAATCGTTTGTGTTCTCCTGATTTTCAACAAAGGCATAGTATCCGCCGTAGATTGCGTAGTCAAGAAGTGTGCAGAATTTCTTATCGTTTATATATTCCGGGCAGTTCTCGAAAATCATATTTTTCAATGATTTTGAAAGCTTTACTATAAGATTGGGATGTTGTGAACCGGAAAAAACCGTGTTTGTCAGTGCCTTGTTTTCGGTCATTGCACCCAGAAGATTGCGATAAAATTTTACGGGCTCGTCAATCATCATCTGCGGATTGCTTATGGTACTTACAATGCCGTCAACTACCTCGCTCTCAATTTTGTCCGAAAGGTCGAACATATCCTCATAATATGTGTAGAAGGTCGATTTATTGATGAGTGCCTTTTCACAAAGCTCCTTAACGGTAATTTTGCGCAGTTCTTTTTTTGAACGCAGATTTACAAATGCGTCAAAAATACTTTTCTTGCTTTTCATAACTCTTATGTCCAAAGATAATCACCTGATTTTAAAATTAGTCGGTTTTCCAACGAAAGTAGCGTAATTGTCGCTTGTTTATGCTTTCGTTATTGTATATTATAACAGTATGGGATAAGCGTGTCAAAAATAAAAATTACGGATGAAACACGCATTCCATGACTATTTTTTGGAACGATTTTCACAGCAACTGACAATATTTCAGGCAAACCGACAAAATTATTTACATAAAAATCGTTTTTACCACTTGTATATTTGGTGAAAATATATTATACTATACTTGTATTATTGAAGAACTGCCTACAATCGCAGAAAAGAGGGTTACTATGGCTTTTAAAATCAATGACGAAAGAGCTCCGCTTGATCAGTTTTTACAGGGCGAATCTGTTCGTGCTTATGAATTTTTAGGCTCACACTTTGTGAACTGGGACGGCCGTCAGGGCGTTGTTTTCAGAGTATGGGCACCGAACGCATTGTCCGTTTCGGTGGTCGGTGATTTTAACGACTGGAACAATGACGCAAACTTTATGTACAAAATCTCGGACGGCGGCGTCTGGGAGTTGTTTATTGAGGGAATTCCCGAGTTTGCCTGCTATAAATATTGTGTCGAAACCCCGTGGCATGAGAGAAGGCTCAAAACCGATCCTTATGCTTTCCATTGCCAGACTCGTCCCGACAACGCATCCCGTGTTTACGAAATTGACGGCTACGAGTGGCATGATGAAAAGTGGTATGATTACAAAAAAGAGCATCCGCACAAGAATATGCCTGTCAATGTTTACGAGGTAAACGCAGGTTCTTGGCGTAAGTATGAGGACGGCAATGTTTTCAGCTATCGCAAGCTTGCTGATGAGCTTATTCCTTATGTTAAGAATATGGGCTACACTCACATCGAGTTTATGCCTCTTACAGAATATCCGTTTGACGGTAGCTGGGGATATCAGGTTACAGGCTACTTTGCCGCAACATCCCGTTACGGTGAGCCGAAAGACCTTATGTATTTTGTGGACAGATGTCATGAAGAGGGCATCGGCGTTATCCTTGACTGGGTTCCTGCCCACTTCCCGAAGGACGCACACGGTCTTGGCAGATTTGACGGTACAGGCTGTTATGAATATGAAGATCCCCGTATCGGTGAACACAAGGAATGGGGTACATATATTTTCAATTACGGCAGATATGAGGTAACAAGCTTCCTCCTTTCATCTGCAATGTTCTGGCTTGACAAGTATCATGTTGACGGTATTCGTGTTGATGCCGTTGCATCAATGCTTTATCTTGACTACAACAGAAAAGACGGCGAGTGGATTGCAAACGCATACGGCGGAAGAGAAAACCTTGTTGCCGTAGATTTCCTGCAGAAGCTCAACACGGTTGTACATATGTTCCACCCCGAGGCTATGATGATTGCCGAAGAAAGTACGGCATGGCCGAATGTTACTCGCTATCCGATTAAGGATATGGGACTCGGCTTTGACTACAAGTGGAATATGGGTTGGATGAACGATATGCTTTCGTACATCTCGCTTGATCCGTTGTGGAGAAATTATCACCACGACACCCTTACATTCAGCATGGTTTATGCTTTTTCCGAGAACTTTATGCTCCCGATTTCTCATGATGAAGTTGTTTACGGCAAGGGTTCTCTCATCAATAAAATGCCCGGCGACTACGATATGAAGTTCAGCGGTGTGAGAGGCTTTGTGGCATATATGATGGCTCACCCGGGCAAGAAGCTTATGTTCATGGGCAGTGAAATCGGTCAGTTTGACGAGTGGAATGCGAACGAGGAGCTTGAATGGAACCTTCTTTCATTTGAAAAGCACCGTCAGCTTAACCTTTTCTTTGCTGAGGTAAACAAGTTCTATCGTGATGTTCCTGCCATGCATGAGAACGACTATGATTGGGACGGCTTCCAGTGGATTGCACTTGATGACTACAAGAACAGCATCATTTCGTTCCGCAGAATTGCTTATGACGGCAGTGAAATCATCTGCGTATGTAACTTCCAGCCTGTTCAGCACGATAACTATGTTGTTGGTGTGCCCGAATACGGTATTTATGAAGAAGTGTTCAACTCCGAGGCTGAAGAATTCGGCGGTTGCGGAATCAGAAACGAGGGCGAGCTCAAGGCTAAAAAGAAGAAAGACCACGAGCTCAACTATTCAATGGAAATCACAGTTCCGCCGCTTGCTGTTATGTATTTCAAGCTTAAAAAGAAGCTGGCTCTTCCCGTAAAGAAAAAGACTACGGCAAAGAAGGACGCCGCTCTTGCAAAGCTTAAGGCCGAAAAGGCAAAGAAATCGGCAAAGGCTGCTCCGAAAAAGGAAGATAAGGCAGAAAAAGTAAAGGCTGAAGCAAAGTCTGCAAAGGCAGAAGCAACCGCTGAAAAGGTTGAAAAGAAAGCCGAACCCGCTCCCGAAAAGCCCGTTAAAAAGGCAGTAAAAGCAGTTAAGGGGGAAACTCCTGCTGAGGTTGAGAAAAAAGCTGAAAAAGCAGAAAAAGCAGTTAAGGCTGAAAAAGTCGAGAAAACCGAAACTGCCGTAAAGGCTGAAAGCAAAACCGTAAAAGCTGAAAAGCCTGCCGAAAAGAAAACAACAGCTAAAAAATAATCAAAATATTACAAATCATTTGTGCCGACGGATTTTTCTGTCGGCATTTTTGTTTGCCCGAAAACGCATTACATACAAAATTTTTGTAAAGTCTATTGTTATTGTGACCGTATTTGTGGTATAATCATTTAAATGCTGAATGCCGAAAATTGCCGTTTGAACGGCACAAAATTGTCGGCTGATTTTAATTTTGATTATTACGGAGAATTTTATATGAAAATCGACAACAAAAAGGCAAGAATAATTCTTGCGGTTATTATTGCGTTGAGCCTTGTCATAAGCACGGTTTATATGTTTGCAAAACAGGGCTTTCACGAGGACGAGCTTCTGACCTATAACCTTGCAAATTCCTCAAAACAGCTTAATGTTGATGGAGGTTGGAACAGTCCCGAAGATTTCAACGAGTATCTTGCCGTGTCGCCCGATGACAGATTCGACTATGCTCAGGTATATGAAAATCAGATTATAGATGCGTCGCATCCGCCTCTCTATTACGCACTTGTTCACACGGTCTGTTCGTTCTTTCCGGGCGTGTTCTCAAAATGGCTAGCCTATTCAATAAATGTGCTTGCCATGGCAGGCGTTTTGATTATGCTTTATAAAATCGGACGGAAAATCACGGGCAACAATCTTTACGCCTTGATCGGTGTGGGGGCATATGCTCTGAGTATTGCGTGTATTACCACGACAATTTATCTCAGAATGTACGCAACGCTTACCTTCTGGGTGCTTGCGTTCGTTTATATGAGCATAAAGCTCTATGAAAAAAAGAACACCGTCGGCATAAAGGACTGCATTCTGCTTGCAGCTACAGTGCTTTGCGGTGTGCTTACCCAGTATTATTTCATCCTCTTTGCAGGACTTACGGGACTTGTTTTCCTTGTGTTCAAAATCAAGGAAAAGTGCGGTAAAGACCTTATTAAGTACATTATTGCGGCTGTTGTCGGTGCAGGACTTGCACTCTGCATTTATCCGTACATAATCTCGAATGTACTCGGCGGCAACCGTGGACTCAGTTCGCTTGATATGTCGGCGCTTGATATGGTTACGGTTGTAACATATGTTTTCTACAAGCTTTGCACCTATGTTCAGATTCTTGCAAAGGATATGTTCATCAATCAGGTTTGGTTGCTCGGACTTTGTACAGCCGCAGTTATCGGATTCGGAATTTATTTCCGCTTTGTGAAAAAGGTAAAAATTCCTAAAAAGGCGATGTTTGCCGTAGTTCCGGCAGTTTGCTATTTCATCGGCATTTCACTTGTTTCACCGTTTAACAGCGACCGCTATGTTATGGCGTCACTTCCGCTGATTGCGATGCTTTTTGCATTCTCGTTCATCAGAATTTTCACACTTTTCAAAAATCAGAAGGTACGCCTTGCCGTGCCTGTATGCATTTTGCTTGCGTCAGTCACAGCGTTTGTTACGGTTAAGCCCTACTACACATACGGCAAAACAAATCTCTATGAACCAAAGACAGACAACTGCATTTTTGTCGGAACTGCAATGCTTGAATGGAACAAGTGTATTGACAAGTTTATGAACTATGACAGCACAATGATTGTTCAGAGTTCAAAGTTCTCTCCGACTCTCGGTGATGAGCTTGAAGAATTTGCCGAAAAACGAGGAGTTATCACCAACGGAAAGGTTTCTTCGCTTGCCGAGGCATTTATGTTTAACGGCGACACAAATAAGCAGGAAACCGACAGCATGGAAAAACTCAAAACGGACAAAAAGCTTGCGTCACTTGACGAGGTAACGGTTTATGTTTCCCGCCTTGCAGACAAAGATGATGTGCTTAAATACATAACGGAAAACACAAAATTTAAGAATTATGAGCTTATTCAGGCTGATTACAGCTTTGAAGATTTCTACAACTGGTACGACTATTTTGTTGAAACCGAGTCGTATTGCAATGTTTATCGTTTTTATTAACAGAGGTGTTTAAAATGAATTCGGATAAAATCGATCGCAAAAATTCTATCGGTGTAGCATTTTCTGGCGGCGGACTTCAAGGTATTGCTCACATCGGTGCTGTTCAGGCTCTTTATGAACTCGGAATCCATCCACAGTATGTTTCGGGTACAAGCTCGGGTGCGGCAATGGCGGCAATCGTTGCAATGGGCTGTGATTCCGATGAAATGAAAAGAGTTGCAAAAAAGCATTGGAAAACTCTTGCCGAAATCGACAACGGCCTTATTTTCAAATCTCTTGCACAGCTTATTCTAAATAAAAAGATTCAGAAAGACGGCATCAAGTCGGGGGAACTGATTGAAGATGTTATCCGTGACATTATGAATGAAAAAGGTATAACAGGCTTTGAAAATCTTCCGATTAACCTTTCAATCTGTACGGTTGACACGCTTACAACCGATGAATGTATTTTTACAACCAAGGAAGAAAATCTTGAAAACGAGCATATTCACTACATAACAGGCGCTCCGCTTGAAACTGCTGTTCGTGCAAGTATGTCGTTCCCTGCAATTTACACAACCTGTCCTTATGACAAGTACAACTTTATTGACGGCGGTTCAAAGGACAATTTGCCCGTAAAAATTCTGCGTGATATGGGTGTCGGCAAGGTTCTTGCAATCGGTTTTGATATTATGACCTACAATCCCGACGCAGGCCTTGGCGGTCTTATTAAGGTTATTTGGCGTGCGCTTGATGTTTATTCAATTGACGGTACAAGAGAGTCAAAGAAAATGGCTGACCTCGCAATTGATATCAAGAACGAAAACACACAGCTTTTCTCAATGGACAGCGTTGACGAAACCATTCAGGAGGGCTACGATGCGATTATGGCTCACAAGGACGAAATTTTAAAGGTTTTCGGTGAGCAAAACAGTGCGGAATAATTAAGATTAAAGAGGACTTCTTTTTTGAGAAGTCCTTTTGATGTAGATGAAACGAGGATTTTATGTTAAAAATTTTGAATAAAACCCGAAAGGTATCGGGCAAAATATCCGTACCAAAACAAATTATGACAACATTTTTTGCTCTTCTTTTTGGCGGTGGCATGGGAATTGTCGCAAAGTTTCTTGATTTGAACAGACTGCCGAGCTTTCTCGATTGGCTTGATTTGTCAAACTTTTTGGGCAGAACGGCACCGTGGATTTTTATTGCCGTGTGCCTTGCCGTATTCAGCAAATCCCCCTTAAAAGCAGGAATTAATGTTTTTGCGTTTTTTGTGGGAATGTTAATAGGGTACTATGTGTGGACAAGTGTTTTTGCAGGCTTTTATCCCGATATTCCGTACCTTATGAGGTGGCTGATTCTTGCTGTTGTATCGCCGTTTTTGGCATTTCTGATTTGGTATGCAAGGGGACGGGGTGCGCTTGCAATCGGAATTTCTTCCGTACTCATAGCAATATTCTGTTGCTTTGCATTTAATCTCAACTTTGCCGATTTCAGAATTCTGTACTTCCCCGAATTTATACTTTGGCTTGCAAGCATCGGAATTTTGTTCAAGGATGTAAAACAGAGTGCATTTTCTCTGCTGATTTCAATTCCCGTTGCCCTTTCGCTTGAATATACGGGACTTCTCGGAATTATCGGCATTGGTTGATATTTTTAAATCTCTGTTGTATAATCTAAGTGCAGATTATTTGCGTCTCTAAAGTGATGTAAATAATCATAGAAATTCAAAATGTGAAAAATGTAAGAAATTTGCAGGAGGGTGATTTTTTGTGGATATCAGCGTTGGCGACAGAGTTGAGATGAAAAAACAGCACCCATGCGGTTGCAAAACCTTTGAAATTCTGCGTGTGGGAATGGATTTTAAGATAAAATGTGAAAAATGCGGCAGAGAGGTTATGGCGCCCCGTGCAAAGATTGAAAAAAATATTAAAAAAATTTTGACGGAGTAGGATATATATGTTTGAAAAAATCGAAATATTTGACAAAAGGTACTCCGAGCTTTCCGAAAGGCTCTACCAGCCGTCAGTAGCGGGCAATCCCGAGGAATATCAGAAAATTATGAAGGAAATCAAGTCGATTGAGGAAATCGTTTTGACCTACCGTAAATACAAAGAGGCTGTTCAGACCGAAAAAGACAGCCTTGAAATTCTTGAGGAAACAAGCGACAAAGAGCTTAAAGAGCTTGCTCAGATCGAGCTTGACGAGGCTAAGGATAATATCAAAAATCTTGCGGAAGATTTGAAAATTCTGCTTTTGCCGAAGGATCCGAACGATGAAAAGAACGTTATCGTCGAGATCCGTGCAGGTGCAGGCGGCGATGAGGCGGCATTATTTGCGTCCGAACTGTACCGTATGTATGTGCGCTTTGCAGAGCGCAACCGCTGGAAAACTGAGCTTGTCAGCGTGAGTGAAAATGGAATCGGCGGCTTCAAGGAGGTCGTTTTCATGATTACCGGCCAGGGCGCTTACTCCAAGATGAAGTACGAGAGCGGTGTTCACCGCGTACAGCGTGTGCCGGAGACCGAGTCCGGCGGACGTATCCATACCTCGACCGCGACGGTTGCCGTGATGCCGGAGGCAGAGGATGTGGACGTTGTCATCGATGATAAAGATATCCGTATTGACGTTATGCGTGCGTCCGGAAACGGTGGACAGTGTGTCAACACGACTGACTCCGCGGTACGTCTGACCCATATTCCGACCGGTATCGTGATCTACAGCCAGACTGAGAAATCGCAGTTACAGAACAAGGAAAAGGCGTTCCGTCTTCTGCGTTCCAAGCTATATGATCTGGAGCTGGAGAAACGCCAGAACGAGGAAGCGGCAGAACGCCGCAGCCAGATCGGTACCGGTGACCGTTCCGAGAAGATCCGTACCTATAACTTCCCGCAGGGACGTGTGACCGAGCACCGCATCAAATTGACCTTGTATAAGATCGATTCGATCATGGACGGCGATCTGTATGAGATCATTGACAGCTTAATTGCAGCCGATCAGGCGGCGAAGCTGGCGAAGATGAATGAGGGCATCTAAAGAATTAGAGAAAACGGAAGGGGGATCCTATATGGAAAGAAGAGATAAAGTCAATTATTATTTGGATCTGGCGGAAATGGTTTCGCAGCGGAGTACCTGTCTGCGAAAGCACTACGGGGCAGTGATTGTGAATAACGATGAGGTTATCTCGACCGGCTATGTGGGCGCCCCGCGCGGACGGAAAAACTGTTCCGATATCGGTCGCTGCATCCGCGAGGAGCTTCATGTGCCGCGCGGCGAGCGGTACGAGTTGTGCCGCAGTGTCCATGCCGAGGCCAACGCCCTGATCAGTGCCTCCAGAGAGCGCATGATCGGCGCATCGCTGTATCTGACCGGTGTCGATGCGAGAACCGGCGGGTATGTGGAAAAATCGAGCTGCTGTTCGATGTGCAAGCGCATGGTAATCAATGCCGGAATTGAACATGTCTATATCCGTGATACGAAAAATGAGTACCGAAAAGTCGATGTAGAAGATTGGATCCGCGAAGATGAATCGCTGGAAGGAAAATTTGGGTACTAAGAAGCGCACAGGAGACGGCGCTGCCCGCTGGGCACGCCGCATCTTCTGTGCTTTTTTGATCGTGATTGGATGTCTGGTTCTGGCGGATGGTGTGGGGGATGCGGTTAGAAGGGCGGAAAACAGAGATTCACAATCTGAAGGAAATGTAGAGCAGAATTTATCTGGAAAATCTGATTCAGATGCGTCAGAGCCGATATGGCAGCCAGATTTCGCAGCCTTAAAATGTCAGAATGCCGACGTCATCGCCTGGATTCGCATTCCCGGTACTCACATCGACGAACCGATTGTCCAGACAACCGACAATGAATCGTACCGCAGCATCGGGCTGGATGGAATCCAGCCGGGACTGTCTTTCTGGACTGCGAGAGTGCACCGGATGCATCGGATTTTCATTCGATTTTTTACGGGCATCATATGAAGGACGGAAGCCGGTTTTCCGAGCTGATCCGCCTGAAAGACGAAGAGTTCTTCCAGAAGCATCGGACGGCGTATCTCTATTTCCCAGATGGGAAAAGGCGGACACTCCGTCTGATTGCAGCGCTCACTGCAGGCAGTCAGGGGGAACGGCGTAGGACGGAATTTGCGGATCGGTCAGAGATGCATTCTTATATAGAAGAAATGACGGAGGGATGCTGGTTTCGCGAACTGCCAGACGAGGAGGTTTCCCACTTGTATTCCTTTGTGACGTGCAGTTATGAATTTGCGGATGCGCGGACGATTGTGTATGCAGTGGATGAATGATGCTTATGGATTGTACGTTACTGTACACGCATACGTGTCCAGTAACGGAATTTGCCGTGGCTTCGCATT
>ENA-ORPF01002046-ORPF01002046.1-human-gut-metagenome-genome-assembly--contig:-NODE-2046-length-14444-cov-8.895615_pt1 | contig 14444 bp, 9 predicted proteins | sample MGYA00242140_ERZ509070 | MGnify/ENA primary metagenome ERZ509070 (study PRJEB26280, sample SAMEA2338713) | human gut metagenome | biome: human gut; feature: human-associated habitat; material: faeces... | reverse complement strand
GAAGGGCAGGCTGGGCAGCCACTCGTCGCCCCGGACGACATGGGTGGTGCGCATGAGGTGGTCGTCCACGGCGTGGGCAAAGTGATAGGTGGGGATGCCGTCGGACTTGAGAAGCACGTGATCGACGTTGTTCTCCGTGATGGTCAGCTTGCCCTTTACCAGATCGTCGAATTTGAACTGCCGGTCAATGCTGCCCTCGGAACGGAACCGCAGGACCCAAGGATTTCCGGCGGCCAGCTGCGCCTGAATATCCTCCATGGGACGGTCGCGCCAGACGGCGTATTTGCCGTAGTAGCCGGTGGTCTCCTTGTTCGCTTCCTGTCTTTCCCGAAGGGCGGACAGTTCGTCCTCTGTGCAGAAGCAGGGGTAGGCTTTGCCCTCGGATACCAGCTTTTTGGCATAAACGTGGTAAATTGCTGCTCTCTGACGCTGACGGTAGGGGCCATAAGCGCCGTCGTCGCCGTCCACGGTGGCACCTTCGTCAAAGTTGATGTTGTAGAATTTCAGGGTGTTGATCAGCACCTCCACCGCACCGGGAATCTCCCGCTTGGCATCGGTGTCCTCTACCCGGAGGTACAGCACGCCGCCGGACTGGTGGGTCATCCGTTCCGAAATCGTACCCTGCACCAGATTGCCCAGATGGACAAATCCGGTAGGGGAGGGAGCCATTCGGGAAACCACCGCACCCTCGGGAAGGTCGCGCTGGGGGAACCGGGCTTCCAGCTGCTCGGGAGTTTCGGTCACATCGGGAAAAAGCAATTCGGCAAGCGCCTGATAATCCATAACTAACTACCTCTTTTTCATTTTCTTTGTCATAAAGTATAGCATAGGGCAGGGGAGAAATCAAGTAGACACAATTGCTTTCCTTTGGGGCAAAATACCCCCTTGCGGAACCTCCCGGGCTGTGCTAGAATAGGGCTATAGATTTGAAAAAAGGAATGTGACGACCATGAGTGAGGTTATTACCGAAACTGCTGCACCGAAAAAGAGAATGCTCTCCGGCATCAAGCCCTCCGGAGATCTGACACTGGGTTCTTACTTAGGCGCAGTGAAAAACTGGGCGGAACGCGCCAACGACTATGACTGCTTCTATTTCATGGCAGACCTCCATGCCATCACCGTGCGTCAGAATCCGGCTGACCTGCGCAGACGGACGCTGGAGCAGCTGGCACAGTACATCGCCTGCGGCCTTGACCCGGAAAAGAACACCCTGTTCATCCAGAGCCATGTCCACCAGCATGCGGAGCTGGGCTGGGTGCTGGACTGCTACTCCATGTTCGGCGAGCTGAGCCGCATGACCCAGTTCAAGGACAAGTCCGCCAAGAATGCGGACAACATCAACGGCGGTTTGTTCACCTATCCCGCTCTGATGGCGGCGGACATTTTGCTGTACCAGCCCGATCTGGTGCCTGTGGGCGAGGATCAGAAGCAGCACGTGGAGCTGTGCCATACCATCGCCCGCCGGTTCAACGGCATTTACGGCGACGTGTTCAAACTGCCGGAACCTTTTGTCCCCAAGGTCGGCGCGCGGATCATGAGCCTGACCAACCCCACCGCCAAGATGTCCAAGTCGGAGAACGAGGACACCGGCCGCATTCTGCTGATGGACACCCCCGAGACCATCATGCGACAGTTCAAGCGCGCCATCACCGACTCCGACACGGAGAACTGCGTCCGCTTCGACCGGGAGAACAAGCCCGGCGTTGCCAACCTGATGACCATTTACTCCGCCGTCACCGGCAAGACATTTGATCAGATCGAGACGGAATTTGCGGGCTGCGGCTACGGCAAGTTCAAGCCCGCCGTGGGTGAAGCAGTCGTGGAGACTCTGCGTCCCATCCGGGAGGAAGCGACCCGCCTGATGAAGGACAAGGGCTATCTGGAAAGCGTCTACAAGGCCGGTGCCGAGAAGGCGGGTTATGTTGCCGAGAAGACCCTGCGGAAGGTCTACAAGAAAGTGGGCTTTGTGGCAAGATAATGGCTGACGAGAAAATGACCCCGGAACCGGACATCTACGACCGGGAGGATCAGTGCCGCAAGGCCATCCGCACGGTTGGGAAGGCTGTTTTCATGCGGCTGCTTGTGACCGCACTGCTGATTTTTGTTCTGATCGGCAATGGAATGCAGGGCTGGGTCATCGGTCTGATCGTGTTTGTTCTGATCATCAATCTGACAGGAATGCTGCCGCTGGTGCAGGAACTGCGCAAGCAGAGAAAGCTATTGAAGAAAATCCTCGACGAAGAGGAATAAAATTCACCCCGCGAGCGTCCTTTGCCTCTCCCTATGGGAGAGGTGGCTGAGCGAAGTAAACTGTACCCATAAAAATGGACACGGAGGGTGAGGGGTATCCCTGAAAAGTGGACATCCCTCAGAGGGGAAAACCCCAATTCGTGGACAGTATCATGAGGTTGCAGGATAGGCATGATAACTGCAATAACAATCTTTTTGTAACACTAGTATCAGATTGTCACGGGCTGTGATTTGCCCAAGCATATCCATTTCCTTTCTGAACCGGGATTTGTCAAGGAGTATTTTGCGAGGCAGTGCGCAATACGCATTGACAAAGCGCAGGAGTGATGTTATAATCATACCGTTATCAAGAATGATGTTATTGCAGAGCGCGAGGCGGAAACATGGCCAATAAGGATCACTCCCTGGAGGACGGGATCGTTCAGGCTGCATACTCGGAGTTTCTTACTTACGGCTTTCAGAAAGCCTCGCTTCACAAGATCGCTGACAAAGCCGGTGTCACCACGGGGGCAATCTACACAAGGTACAAGAATAAAGATGCGCTGTTTGGCAGTTTGCTTCAGGATTTTTTGATCCGCTTATTTGGTATGCCTTTTTGCAGAAAAGTGCATCCCGCACGGGGATTGACTCATTTTTACAGAAATACTCTTGTTGACTTCGCCACTAACTTAGTGGCGTTGGTATATTGCGCCTCCCTCAGTTTTTTGCGCTTTGGGGAGGTTTCCGATAACCACCGATTAAACAATTTGGAGGTATTTTTATGAGAACAAGAAGTAAGCTTTCTATACTGCTCAGCATCCTGCTGTGCTGTACTATGCTTGCGGGATTGCTGCCCACCGTCGCATTTGCTGAGGATGGTACCACCGTATCCTCGGAGAACGGTGCAGACACGCCCTCGAAGAACGGTGCAGACACGACCCCGGAGAACGGTGCAGACACGACCCCGGAGAACGGTGCAGGCACGTCCTCGGAGAACGGTGCAGGCACGTCCTCGGAGAACGGCACCGCCGCGCCCGCGGCCGCGCCTTCCGTTGCATGGATTGGGGAAACCGGATACCCGACATTGGAGGAGGCGGTAAATGCCGCTGCAAGCGGTGATACCATCGTACTTGGGGAAGGGAAATTCACGCTTTACAAAAAAGGTGCAGATACAAAAGGAAAAAACCTCACATTTGTGGGGCAGGGAGCCGATAAAACCGCATGGGGCATTGGTGCAACGTTGCCTGATCCGGCTTATTTTGGGACGGAATACAATGGCGATTATAGTTTCGACGGCTCCGGCACAATCACATTTCGGAATATGACCTTGCAATCGGGTTCAGCCGATTATCTTGGCTTTATTCGCGCAGATAAGACCGTCGTTGAAAACTGCATAATAAACGGCAAGACCTTTTATTGGGGCTACAGCTCCGCCATATTCAGAAATACAACCTTTTTCTGTCCGAACGGCGATTATGCAGTATGGACATATAGCTCGCCGGAAATGACCTTTGATGGCTGTACCTTTAATTCTTCCGGAAAAACGATCAATGTCTACACGGACTACGGTGCCGGGAAATGTGATATTACCGTGAATTTCAATAATTGCACTGTCAAATCCGAGGCAGCCATCAAGAATGTACTGAATATCAACGACAGCAACATGGGCAACTATAAGTACCGCATTCACATTTCCGGAAATAATTCCATCAATGGCTCGGTGTACCGCGATAAAGTCACCTGCAGCAGATGGTTCGGCTTCGGCGGAAAGGCCGCGACGAACAACACCGGAAGAAGCGTTGTCACCTTTGGTGACACTACCGTTTTTGAGAACGGCGAAATGCTCGGCCATGAGTTACATCCGGAGTATACCGACGGCTACAAGGACAATGCTTACACGGTAACCACAACCGAATGGGTAAAGGCAGAGGACGGTACACATTATACCAGATCCGTGAAAAAGGTCTGCGATTACTGTGGCTACGATGCTGAGACGAAGGAAACTGGCTATTCTGTAACGTATACCGACGGTGTAGATAGCGCGGAGATATTTGAGGATCAGAGTACCGTGGTGCCGGAGAATGCCGGAACACCCAAATTTAATGGCACGCCCGCCCGGGAAGGCTATGTTTTCAACGGCTGGGCTCCTGAAATTGCTGACAGGGTGACCGAAAACGCCACCTATGCTGCCACCTGGAAGACTGATGCCAACGGAAACGGGAAGGCGGACGAGGACGAGGAAAAATACACCGTGACCTACACCGATGGCGTGGATAATGAGGAAGTCTTTGCCGATCAGGCTTATGGCAATCTGCTGTCCGGCACCGATACCCCCGCTTTAAAAGTAACTCCCACCCGTGAGGGCTATCGGTTTGGCGGTTGGGATCCTGAGGTTTCCAAGACCGTGACAAAGAATGTCACCTACACCGCCAAGTGGGAGAAACTCTACACCGTGACCTACACCGACGGCGCAAAGGGTAAGGCGTTCAAGGATCAGGTTTATGACAACCTGCTGTCCGGCACCGCCACCCCCGCGTTCGACGGCAAGCCCACCCGCAGGGGCTACACTTTCAGCGACTGGGCGCCAAAGGTCTCCAAAACCGTGACCAAGGATGTCACCTATGTCGCCCAGTGGAAGTCCAACTCCGGCAAGGACAACGTTCCCAAGACCGGCAGCGGTGAGATCGCCATGATTCTGGGCAGCGTTCTGATGTTCTCCTTCTGCGGCGCGGCTGCTGTCTGCGTCTACGACCGCAAGAGAAGACAGCGTTAAGAAAACAACGTAAACTGTTGAACGAGGGCGGTGGCGGAGATTCCGTCGCCGCCCTTTTCCGGTGGATGCCCTTCCGGAGCATCCCATATTGAGAGGGAAGAAACATGGCAAACAGGCAAGGCAAATTCCAGACACCCCGCACTCCCGTCCCGCCCCGCCGCAATGACGCCGGGCAGCGCAGACGGAGAAGAAGAGGACCCAATCCCCTTTTCATCATCCTCGTGGCAGTGTTCTGCATCGCGCTGATCGCGGTGGCTGCCATCCTGATCCATATGGGCAAAGCCCGCAGTGATTTCCGCAAACTCTCCGAAATGGTGGAGGAAAACGCCACGGCCACCGCTGCCCCCGTGGAGACCACGCCGCCGGAGACCCGGTCCACCGGGCCGACCACGGAAACCACCGTCCCCACGGAGCCTGAGCCGACGGAGCCGGTGATGCTGGCGAAGTATGCCCCCCTGTATGAGCAGAACCACGATCTGTTTGGCTGGCTGCGCATCGACGGCACCGTCATCGACTACCCGGTGATGCACACCCCCACCGATCCGGAAAAATATCTGCACACGAATTTTAAGCGGGAGTACAGCTTCGGCGGCATTCCCTTCATCGACGCCAACTGCTCCGCCGACAGCGACAATCTGCTGATCTACGGCCACAACATGCTGGACGGCAGCATGTTCCGCTCCCTGCCCAAGTATGAGAGCAAATCCTACTGGCAGGCGCACCCCACCATCCACTTTGACACCCTCTATGAGGAGGGCGAGTACGAGGTGCTTGCGGCCTTCTATGACCGGGTCTATTACACCTACGAGAACTGCTTCAAGTTCTATCAGTTCATCGACGCGGCGGACGAGGCGGACTTCAACAACGCCATCTCGAATTTCCGCTCCAAGGCGCTCTACGACACCGGCGTCACCGCGGCCTACGGCGACAAGCTCATCACGCTGGTGACCTGCGCCTACCATGTGGAGGACGGCCGCTTCGTTGTCGTCGCCCGAAAAAAGTGACCGTCATTCCATCCCCGCATATAACAGGGCTGTCTCATGGAGACGGCCCTGTTTTTTGCCTAATTGCAGAAAATCGACGTCTTTTCCCATTGACTTTTGGTGTGATATTGCGTATAATTCAGGCATAAAGGTAATGATGGCGTTACCGTGCAGACGGTCTGTGCCTCCGGCATGGATCGCCAAATGAAAGGAGAGTATTTCAAGATGAAAAACCATGGTTTGCGCAGAATTTTCAGTCTGTTTCTGGCACTGTTCATGGTCTTCACACTTCTGCCCACGACTGCGTTGGCAGAGGATACGACGGGGGCTGACGAAACCCAGCCCAAGACCGTCGCAGTGGACGGGGACGAGAAGAAGACCGATCCCCCCGCGCAGGAGCAGCCTAAGAACGAGAATCCCCCTGCACCGGAAGAGCCGAAAACATTCACCGTTACATACACTGACGGCGTAGGCGGCGCAGTATTTGACAATGATGTTCACAGCAACCTGCCGTCCGGTACCGCGACCCCCGCTTTCAGCGGCTCCCTTGCCCGGGAAGGCTATACCTTCGTCGGCTGGAATCCTGCCGTTGCGGAAACCGTGACTGCGGATGTCACCTATGCCGCCAAATGGGAGGAGGGCAAGACCAATGCAAGAAGAGTGCCCTTGCCGACGATTCCCAAACCCGATCCAGCTCCCGCCGATTTGAACACCGGGCATAAGATCGATGTCCGATTCACCGTCCTGTATGTGGGTGACGAATTCAACATTGGCTACAACTACGGTACGTCCGAATCGACCACGTTTGCCAGTACAAGACGAATCACTCCGATACCGCGTATAACAACCACACAATTGCGATTTCTGACATCAAGGCCGCCGCAAGCCGCGCTTCTGTCAACAGCGGTTACCAGATCGTCGGTTGGTCGAAAGAATCCAACGCGAATCCCACAACGTGGTCGCTTAACAAGAGCGGTACGACCGCCTGCAATAAGGGCACTACGATTTATCTCGTAGCGAAGAATCCCAATCCCACCACGAAATATACATACACGCTGAACTATGATGCCAATGGCGGCACCGGCGCGCCCAGTGCTGATTCGTGGTCTACAACAGATGCAGCTATCAGATACCACTCCTTTACAGTGAAGAATACCATTCCCACCCGGGAAGGCTATGTCTTTAAGGGCTGGAAGGCCAAGGATGGATCTGATACGATCTACACCGGTGGCACGCTGTGTTCCGTATCCCAGCAAGGCAATGATGTTGTCAAGAATGGCAACACCTGGACCAGAACGCTGTACGCCGTCTGGGAGAAAGCAGTCCCCTCCAAGCCCCAGTGGAGCGATATCCGGGGTGAAATGCAGAAGGTCAGTGTGCACGTGACATGTAGCAATCCCGACGTCAACCACACCGAAAAGACATATTCCTATAAAGAAAGTAACGACGACACAATCGGCTCTGTTCAGGACAGCGCAGGTTCGTACACCTGCACCGTTACCGTTCATCTGGGTAGGTATCGACTCCAATACAACCAAGATTTTAATCGTGAACACGAGTTTGCAAGTTCTTTAACAGCCGACGTTGTGCTACAGTACAACGGCACAGGTTGGGTGATTGCTTCTGCCCTCCCCCTTGAACTCAAGCTTACGTGCGGCTCAGCGCCCACGCCCAACCCTCCCGGTTCAGATGTCCTGAACAGCCTGAAGGTACTTGTAAAGTGCGACTCGAAAACATATCATTTCGAGAAACCCTATAAGATGGACGACGGAGATTACAGACTTGAGAAGGTTGACGACAACACCTACACCGTCATCGTCTTAGCGGATAAGTATGTGGAAAAGTACAATGCCGTCTATCCGGGACATACGCTTTTTGACAACAACACCAAGACCATCAAGCTGGTGTACAGGTATGGCGCATGGACTGTAGTGGGAAGCAATGGCGTTACCTTCAACGTTAGCTGCGAACAAAAGTACACCGTCACCTACACCGACGGTGTGGATGGTGAGGTCATCTTTAAGGATCAGGTCTCTTATAAGAAACCCGGTGAGAAGACTCCCAAGTTCCGTGGCACCCCCACCCGCACCGGCTATAAATTCATCGGATGGGAACCCGCCGTTGTCGGCACTGTGACCGCCAATGCCACCTATACCGCTCAGTGGGTAAGCATTTCCGATTTAGATCCGGCGCCGGAGCTGGTGAGCAGCCTGTATATGAATTTCCAGTGTACCAACGAGAATGCTTCCCACGATCACCGCAGCGAGATGATTGCTATAGGGTACGGTATAGGCGCCGGTGGTGTGATCGTTACCGACGCAGCCGGGAACCCCGTATACAATAAGGACGGAAACATTACGGCCGTCATCACTTTCTATCAGGATTCCGGATTCCTAAATGAATACAATAAGAGAACCGGTGTCGCCCACAGGTATGCCGATTACGAACCAAAAACGAAGTCTGTTGACGGCGTACTCATTGGTGAAGTGTTCCACATGTATAAGAAGGATTACCCGGTTGTTTTTGACGTTGTTTGCGGTTCTCTGTACACCGTAACCTACAAAGACGGCACAAATGGGACAGTTTTTGCAGACGATGTTCACTCTAACCTGAACGCCAACGCTGCAACCCCCGCTTTTGTCGGCGGCACCCCCACCCGCCCCGGCTATGTCTTCACCGGCTGGAATCCTGCTGTCGCTGCAACCGTAACAGGAAATGCCACCTACGCTGCCGTGTGGGAGGAGGCAGCTCCCCCCAAGCCCGACAAGCCCACCCCGCCCACCGATGAAATTGGAGGGGCAACGGTAGCGGTTAAATGTATCACCGGCCATGGCGATTTGTCTTGGAAAATTGGCTCCAGCACGTTCACAGTCGGTGAAGTGACCGGCGATGATACCACCGGATATACCTGCACCGTCACCGTCCAGGCTGAAGTATACGTTAATGCGTTCAATAGCGATAAGAAAGCGAATGGCGTAAAACACACTCTGGCGGATGACGCCGAGAAGACCTTTACGATGACGTATGTGAACGGAGCATGGACTGGACCCACCAACCCCGCCGTAACATTCGAGGTCAAGTGCGAAGAAGAACTGGTTCCCGTCCACCTTGTGATTTATCGCAACGGCGACACCTCGAAGGCTTATAAGGACGTCGCGCTCGAAAGCCAGCCGAAGGGGCATGTCATTGACCTGTCCACGATCGACATTGCCGACTATTACACCGGGAACTACGAGTTCTACGGCTGGTACGACGACGGCCTGTTTAATATCTACAAGAGCGACCCCGCTAATCCCCCTGCCGGTCTGAAGGAGAAAACCGTCAACGGCTGGACGAATTTGAAGTGCATGGTCTATGACAAGTACCAGGTCGTTTACTTCCAGAGTGAGGAAGCCTTGAGAGACTTCCAGAATGACCACAGCAAGACCGAAGGTCGGCTGTACAGCACCACTGCGCCCTTTGGTTCGACCCTTCCCACCGCGGACGCTCCCACCCCGACCCGCACCGGCTACACCTTCAAGTTCTGGAGCCGTGAGGGTCAGAACGGCGACGTAACCGGCCAGACCGTGAACGGCTGGACGAATCTGTACGCCGTTTGGGAAAAGAACACCTACACCGTGACCTACACCGACGGTGTGAACGGTGAGGCATTCGCGGATCAGGCTTATACGGCAAAGTACGAGGATGCCACCCCCGCTTTCGAGGGCACTCCCGCCCGCGCGGGCTACAAGTTCCTCGGCTGGGAACCCACGGTTGCTGAAACCGTGACCGAAAATGCGACCTACGTCGCTCAGTGGGAGAAGCTCTACACCGTTACTTACACCGACGGCGTGGACGGAAAAGCCTTTAAGGACGATGTCCATTCCGATCTGGAGAAGGACACCCCGACTCCCGCTTTCTCCGGCGGCACTCCCACCCGTAAGGGCTTTGTGTTCGACGGCTGGAACCCCGAGGTCGCTGAGACCGTGACCGAGGATGTCACTTACACCGCTCAGTGGAAGCCTGTCCAGCCCGACAAGAAGGCAATCGAAGGTGCGATCGGCAGAGGCGTGGCGGTTGTCTGCGATAACCAGAACGTCAAACACGGTGCGAAGGCATACAAGGTAACGCTTGGCGAGTACACCGTCAGCGATGTCATGGGCACCGCCGCCGATGGCTACACCTGCACCGTTACCGTCAGGGCAGCCAAGTTCATCGAGAAGTACAGCTCCGACATGGGCGACGCGGTTCATACGCTGATTGCCGGTGAACCCGCCGAAAAGACCATTGAACTGAAGTGGAATGGCGAAAAGTGGGTCGCTGAGACCGAACTGCCTGTCACCTTCCATACCCTGTGCCCCCCCGAGCAGCCCAGCAAGAAGGACATTGAGGGTGCGATCGGCAGAGGCGTAAAGATCGTCTGCGATAACCAGAACGTCAACCACTGGGGCAAGGATTACAAGCCGACGCAGGGTGAGTACACCGTCAGCGACGTCACCGGTACCGCCTCCGAGGGCTATACCTGCACCATCACTGTCAAGGCAGCCAAGATCATCGAGAAGTACAGCTCCGATATGGGCAAGACCCATGCGCTGATCGTCGGCGAGCAGGCTGAGAAGACCGTCGAGCTGAAGTGGAATGGCGAAAAGTGGGTCGCGAAGACCGAACTGCCCATCACCTTCCACGTCGAGTGCCCCCCCGAAAAGCCCACCTACGATGAACTGAAGGGGCTGGGCATCAACGCGAAGGTGGACTGCACGACCACCACTGCGCACAACGGCAAGTCCTACACGCTCATCGAAGGCACTTACAACGTCTCCGACCCCGAGCGCAAGGGAACTGCGTACACCTGCATCCTCACCGTAAACGCAAAGGATTACGTTGCCAAGTACAACGCAGAAGAGAATGTTGGCCCCCACACCCTTGATGACCGTGACAGCAAGACCATCGAGCTGACCTGGAATGGTGAGAAGTGGACGGCTGCAGAGACCAGCGTCACCTTCAACGTCAAGTGCGAGCTTCTCACCGTTACTTACACCGACGGTGTGAAGGGCGAGGAAGTCTTCGAGGATGTCGTCTACAAAGACATCCCCTACGGCACCAGCACCCCCGCCTTCGGCACGAAGGATCCCACTCGTAAGGGCTACAAGTTCGTCGGTTGGGAACCCGAAGTCGCCGAGACCGTGACCAAGAACGTGACCTACACCGCCAAGTGGGAGAAGCTCTACACCGTTACCTACACCGACGGCGTGAAGGGCAAGGCGTTCAAGGATCAGGTTTACAGCGATCTTGAGGCCGGAACCGATACCCCCAAGTTCGATGGCAAGCCCACCCGTAAGGGCTACACCTTCACCGGTTGGTCCCCCAAGGTCACTGACACCGTGACCAAGGATGTCACCTATGTCGCTCAGTGGAAGTCCGTGAAGAACGGCAAGGACAACATCCCCAAGACCGGCGACAGCGAGATCGTCATGGTTCTTGGCAGCGTGCTGCTGTTCTCCTTCTGCGGTGCGGCTGCTGTAAGCGTCTACGACCGCAAGAGAAAACATTTCTAAAATACGCAAGGGAGGCGACGGATTTCCGTCGCCTCCCATTTTTTGCCCCCATAACGCGGCTGCCCCCACTCCGGCATTGACTTTTTCTGCCTGATGAACTATATTATACGTGCATTTATATGAAGAAAAGGTGATAACGATGTACATAGATGATTATAAGCGCTGGCTGATCGCTGATCTGGAAGATCCCGCCCTCACCGATGAGCTGAGGAAAATCGAGGGACAGGACAATGAGATCAAGGAGCGCTTTGCTGTGGCGCTGAAATTCGGCACCGCCGGTCTGCGGGGCATTCTGGGCGCGGGCAGCAACCGGATGAATATTTACGTTGTCCGGCAGGCCACCCAGGGACTGGCGAACTGGGTCAAGACCCAGGGTGGCAGCCAGCTGGTCGCCATTTCCTATGACAGCCGCATCAATTCCGACGTATTTGCCAGAAACGCCGCCTGCGTTCTGGCTGCCAACGGCATTCGGGTGCGGATTTACGACGCGCTGATGCCCGTCCCCGCCCTGTCCTTTGCCACCCGGTACTACAAGGCGAACGCCGGTATCATGATCACCGCCTCCCACAACCCCGCCAAATACAACGGCTACAAGGTTTACGGCGCAGATGGCTGCCAGATTACCACTGAGGCTGCTGCGGAGATTCTTGCCGAAATCGAGAAGCTGGACATTTTTGCAGACGTCAAGACTAGCGATTTTGAAGCAGGTGTTACAAGCGGCAACATCCAGTACATCCCGGACGAAGTCTATACCGCATTTGTGAATGAGGTCAAGAATCAGTCTGTCCTGTTTGGCGAAGAAGTCAATAAGGATGTGGCTATTGTTTACAGCCCGCTGAACGGCACCGGCCTGAAGCCTGTGACCCGCACACTGAAGGAGATGGGCTACACCAACATCACCGTGGTCAAGGAGCAGGAGCAGCCGGACGGGAACTTCCCGACTTGCCCGTACCCGAATCCGGAGATTAAAGAAGCTATGGCACTGGGCATGGAGTATGCCAAAAAGTGCAATGCGGATTTACTGCTTGCCACCGACCCGGACTGCGATCGTGTGGGCATTGCAGTCAAGAACAAGGCGGGTAAATATGAACTGCTGACCGGAAACCAGACAGGTATGCTGTTACTGGATTATATTTGCTGCCAGCGTGTGAAACACGGCAAGATGCCCACTGACCCGGTTATGATCAAAACCATCGTGACGATGGATATGGGCGAGCAAATCGCTACCCATTATGGTTTGCGGACAATCAATGTGCTGACGGGATTCAAGTTTATCGGTGAGCAGATTGGCAAGCTGGAAAAGCAGGGCAGGGCAGACAGCTATGTGTTCGGCTTTGAGGAAAGCTACGGCTACCTGACCGGCTCCTACGTCCGCGATAAGGACGGCGTGGACGGTGCTTACATGATCTGCGAGATGTTCAGCTACTACGCCACCAAGGGCATCAGCCTGCTGGATAAGCTGGACGAGCTGTACAAGACCTATGGCTACTGCCTGAACACCCTGCACAGCTACGAGTTCGACGGCAGCGCCGGTTTTGCCAAGATGCAGAGCATTATGCAGGCATTCCGCGGCAATATCAAAGCGTTTGGCGGTAAGAAGGTTGTAAAGCTGCTGGATTATGCTTATGGCCTGGACGGGCTGCCCAAGTCTGAAGTGCTGAAGTTCCTGCTGGAAGATAACTGCTCTATTGTCGTGCGTCCCTCCGGCACGGAGCCGAAACTGAAAATTTACATTTCTGTCAGTGCCGAAAACAGAGAAGCTGCTGAAAAGGTCGAATGTGAAATTGTGAAAGACGCCGAGAAGTGGTTTGCTTAAAGTGAAGATTTTAGCGCCCTGTGCTGAGCGCCATAACCTATTTTGGTGCAGCTGCGACCGCACGGGGCATCGGCGGCATAGCCGAGGCTGGAATGCGGTGTTTCTACTCTGGCTGGGCATGACACAGTCAGCGTTTATTGTGTGCTATTTTTTGCGAGAACAGGAAACAGAAGATGCCTGCCGCGAGAAAACCGAAGAGACCGATGCAGCGTGCAGAAAGCTGACGGAGGAAACGGAGGAGAGCTGCAGAAAGCTAAAAGAAGAGACCGAGGAAGCCTGCCGCCGGAAAACCGAAGAAACGGACGAGTCCTGCCGCGAGAAAACGGAGGAAACGGATGAGGCGTGCTGCAAAAAGAGAGAGGAGACAAACGAGTCCTGCCGGAAACAGAGGGAGGAGACAAAGGAATCCTGTGCAAAGCAGCGCCGCGAGACGAAGGAACAGTGCGAATACATGGTAGAGAGCGCACGTCAGAAGGGCGAGGAACTGGCTGCTGTTTATGAAGAAAAACTGCAGGCCGAAGCAGAAGAAATCCAGAGCCATATGGACGCGGAGCTGCAGAAAGCCAACACCAGATACCAGAAGATTTACGCCGAGATGGAAACCATGACAAGTGTACTCGAGAAGAACCGCAGAATTTTTGAGGAGACTTTTGCCGGCATCGAAAAAATGCGTGAGGAGATGAAACGTTCTGCGTCGGAAGTGGAAACCTTCATGAAAGATCCGGTAAAAAGTATCTTTCCCGGAGAGGCAAAAGAAACAGCCGCAGAGCCAGGCAGTGAAGATACCGCAGAAGAAGCAGAGGAAGAAGACGAAATCGTCGAAAATTCCGCAGTCATCGATCTCGAAAATGAGCCGGATTATCTCGATGATGACAACGACGAAGAAGAGGATGAAATCCCGAATCGCGCGCATGATGAAGAAGATGAGGAAGAGTAACCGGAAGCAATAAGAGTTGTAACCTAACCCGCTGCTGCATAAAATGACCAAGAAAGGAAATTTGCAGCAGGGGGCTTTTCATTTGGAAAAAGGGAAAAAACTGGAATGGCTGATGGCGGTGATTCTGCTTTCGGCGGCGTATGTTCTGTCCCGCGAGGGCGCACGGCTGGTG
>ENA-ORPF01002034-ORPF01002034.1-human-gut-metagenome-genome-assembly--contig:-NODE-2034-length-14491-cov-4.108964_pt1 | contig 14491 bp, 6 predicted proteins | sample MGYA00242140_ERZ509070 | MGnify/ENA primary metagenome ERZ509070 (study PRJEB26280, sample SAMEA2338713) | human gut metagenome | biome: human gut; feature: human-associated habitat; material: faeces... | reverse complement strand
CCGGTTCTGTTGTTTAACTTTTAATCTTTCGGTAAAAATTTACCGAAGTATTGATATAAAATTATACTTTTATAATAAACAGATATAACAGAGCAGATATTAACCAACATTATATGGAACGTGATAGTGTGCAAAATATTAAAATTGAACATTCTAAAAGAAAAGGCGTATCAAGCTTTGTATTGAGTAATGATACGCCTCTTTTAAAATTCCTTTAAATCTACTCTTCAAAAAGCGAAAGTATATAAAATCTGATATATTTTTATCTGATTACGAATTTTGTATAGAAGATTGATTATACATATACACTCTTTATCTACGGCAGTATTATGGCTTTTTCATTTAAATATAAGTCCCATCTTTCAGGGAAGTATTAGTATTAAATGAAAGAGCTATATGGCTGTATAAAGTCTAATTTTTATCTTAACACTGGCCATAGGCTTATTTTTTAGGTTCGTCCGTAATAGACTTGTCCTTGATGGACTTCGCCTTGCTGTCCAGTTCTCTCGCGACCTGTTCTTTCATCCGTGCCTGCTCGGTCAATGCCGCTTGTCTTTGTACCGCTTCCTCGTAGGCTTCCACGTCCTCACGTATCAGTCTTATCCGTTCGTTATCCCGGTTCGGTCCAAAGATGTTCTCAAGTTCTACAAGTTGCTCTGGGGTAGTCTCTCCTTTCATCTTGACATAACGGTATTTCAGATCATTATCCTGGCTAAAGAGTGTCAGCGCGTATGCTAACGGGACTGGCGGCATTCTGCTATTTGGTATTGCCGACGATGACACTCTTGTAGGATTGAAAGATGCAAAAGATGATGCTGAATTTATCAGTCAGAAAATAAAAGAACGTATCGATCCCGTTCCACAAGTAGTAATGAAGATTGAACAGGAAGAGGATAAAGATTTTCTTATTCTACATGTCTATCCGGGTGAAGATACCCCCTACTATTATATAGGTGATGGCGTGCTTGAAACTTTTGTCCGTATCGGAAATGAGTCTGTCGTCGCCGATGCGACAGAACATAAACGTCTCGTTTTGAGAGGCAGAAACACATCATTCGACGCACGTCCGAGCGATGAATCAATAGACAACTATGCTTTTACCAAACTCCGAAGCCGTTATTATGCGTGGAACGGCGTAAGCTTCGACAACAAATTGTATCGTTCTTTTGGATTGGTTGATACCAAAGGAATACTGACGAATGCCGGTTTGCTGATGGCTGATGAATGTCCCATCCGTCAAAGTAGGGTTTTCTGTACCAGATGGAATGGCAAAACAAAAGCAAGCGGTACGATAGATGCATTAGATAGCAGTGAGATTTCGGGAGGACTGGTTACTTTATTGGAAGAAACTATGGCTTTTATCCGCCGCAATATGCGTACAATATGGTATAAAGAACCCATGCAACGTGTTGAAATTCCTGAGTACATAGAACGTAGCGTAATGGAGGTGACGGTCAACGCACTGGCACACAGAGCCTACCTGATATTAGGGAGTGAAATACATGTAGATATGTATGACGACCGTATGGTAATTTATTCCCCTGGAGCAATGCCCGAAGGAAGAATCATCCAAGATATGAATCTCGAAGACATTCCCTCTGTCAGAAGAAATCCTGTAATAGCTGATATATTCACTCAGCTCGGCTTCATGGAACGAAAAGGGTCCGGCATGGGAAAAATTCTTGGTCCGTATAGAGCTATACCTTATTTTACTGAAAGAATGCAACCGACTTTCTATTCAGATAGAGCTCAGTTTACTGTTACTTTCCCGAATCTTATAAGAATCTGGAAAGAGGAACATCCTGATATAGAGATAAATTATGTTGAGGATACAAGTGGCACTCAAGATGTCCCTCAAGGTGTCCCTCAAGGTGTCCCTCAAGATGTCCCTCAAGACAAAGAATTGGATGCCTGGATTGAAGAACAGGTTGCTACTTATCCTAAAATAACTACAGAAGAGCTGGCTAAAATGTCCGGTAAAACATCAAAAACAATAAAACGACATATCTTAAAAATGCCACACATCAGATTTATCGGCAGTGGATATAGCGGATATTGGGAAGTTGGAGAAAAAGAATCAGACCATGATAGAAAAGCTAACAAAAGGACTAAAAGATAAAATTGCATCATTCGACATCAGTAAGCCATACGTCTGGCTGCTGAAACTGTCGGAGGCTGATTTCAATGAGCTTGAAGTCTGCCTGAATGATATTGCTTCTGCTAATGGATTTTCAGCTTTAGTATCCCCTCAATATGCCGTAGAAACTACAATATATATAGCTGAATGGTATAAACGCAAGTATCAAAGCGGGAACAGTAATCCACTGGTAGAAAAGCTTGACCTTGAAGTCCTTTGGACCAATGCCGGCATTAACCAGAAACTGTATCTCTATCATGATGATAAAGGCGACAAACGCTGGCTATATTCCATTTACGTGCTTGGTGGCCTTGCTATTAAACATGAACTTGGCAGAAATGACAACCTGAGATTCCTGAAAGGTTTGTGTCGGCTCTACCACGGTGAAGACTATACACTGGAAAATCTGGATGAAGCATCAAGAGCCATTGCTTTTCGTGAAAGTATCAAACGCTGTCACTCACTGTATGAGTATATGCAGGAGATACTCAATGGCCAAATGCCATTCGACGATGAGGATTTGAAAAATGCTGCATCTGATGTCAATCTCTTTGTAGCCGTTCTGAAAACTGCTAATGACGAGATTCTGAAAGTGAAGTTCCGTTTTGAATGGGTCGTCACTTTTTCACCTGACTACACGTTTATGTCCAGACGACTTAATGTCTTGCTGAAACCTGAAGAAGTTGGCGGTGGACTGCACCAGTATCTACGATATGACAGGGTTCATCTTTGGGGCGTGCCTCATCCTGAAACCCAGAGACATCTTTATGTCTATATAAGATTCCGATACAATGAGAAAACGATTGAGCCATCAACCATGGATAAGCCGATTATCACCTATTTGAATCATGGCGTGAATGATTTTGTGGCCTTTGGTGTGGAAAAAGGCGTACAGGTGAAGCATATTCCGGCTACTCGCTTCAACAAGATAGAAATCATAGTTAAAGATGATGATGGCAATGAATATCCGGCACAATCGGTCGATGCTATGGAATACATTCAGCTATGGAGATCAGATAGTATCTGTAACACATGGACATCAACGCAGAATGCGCAGAGAGAAACAGCGTTACTCTTCACCCATCCATGCAAATTGAAAGATGCAACCATTGCCAATGAAGTGTACAGTATGCCGTTCAATGACAGTCGGTTTGGTATCAGCGAAATATGGAACTGGGGTTATATATACGATTCAGTTACTTTCTATACTCCCCAAAGACGGGAAATATGTCTGTATAACCGGATAGGATACGACCAGATTACGACAAGACTGTATTCCGATACGATTCACTACGTCAATGGGGGCATGGTGAATCATTATTATATAGATGATCCTGACATCAGCGAAGAACCTGACATAGAAAAACTTCCTCTGATTTTCGGTAAGGAAGACATCATTGTGAGACATTTTGCAACCAAAGACGACATTCTGAATGCCAGGCCGGAAAACGTTACTACAGCAGAATTGATAGAATATAAACAGCCAAACGGAAGATTTACAGAATGGACATCGGTTAGCGAGCCTTCTTATGGAGAAGCCATACTTAGAATTACAGTGAAGGGTAAACTGTTTCTGATGACTGTAGCTTATCTTCCAGAACTTGGAAAAAACAATCCGATAGTACGCGACTTCGATTGCACAGCTATCCGCTATCGTACTATGGATGGAGAAGAAAAAAACTATCGGGATAATATCCCTTTAGACGGTAAGGTATTGGCCCCGACACTTCCTATCCAATACGGTGAAGACGAAAGTTTCTTTGTAATAGATGTATATCGCCCTACCCTCGTAAAGGAAGTCTTGCTTGACGGCAGCATCATACAGTATCTGAAAAAAGATGAAACTCTGGACTTACCTTACATTTATAAGGATAGAACACAAGTCAATGATTTCAGTTGCAGAGGCTATCAGGCATATCAATGCAATAATATCGGTAATATCTACACAGAGGATTTCATAAATATCTCTGGTAATCCAAGTATCGGGGAAGCAGCTATGAATGCATGGCGTATGGACAGACGTTTCATGGGAAATTTACTTGATGCGGTGGCCCCAGACTGTCTTGTGGTATGTTTCGGTAATTCACAAGCCAACAGTTCCTGGGATGGAAAAAATGCTCTGTTCTGGAATTATGATGTCCATACAGACCCTGAGTCCATTAATCCAGATAATGAAGCAGACTCAAAAGATGTAGGCTTGATATTCCAGGACATTCGACATTCTAATAATTTGTCCTGCAATCTTGGATTGGACATCGACAACGACCCATGGGCTTGGGACGATATAGAAGAGTCCGTACTGAAATGTTTCGAAGTGGCCAATACCTATGGTATCTACTTTTTCCTAATGAAACCACTGAGAGACTTGGATATTGACAAGATACCTGAAGAAATATATAAGCCCTTGTTTGAAAAAAGAGGTGGTCATCTGAGCCGTGAAGATAAATTGGGATTAATCAGGCTGAGTGATGAATTAGGCTTTGAATGGCCAGAATTTGATATTTTTATTGACAACGAATAACAATCGAACAGATATGAATTTCTCCGAATTATATAATAGTAACCGCAAGGCGGTAGAAAGAGCACTCGTAGCCATGTGGTGTGGCGAATCGAATAATGAAAGTCAGCGTTCTTACATCAAGCAGATAAAGGCACTTATCAGTAACTTGTTTGCTCCAAAGAATGCAGTGCCTGTAGTTCAATGTATGAACTCCTATATACCTGTATCACCTGATAAGGTTGAAAAAGCTAAGTCCTTGGTAGGTAAACTCTGGACAAAGCCATATCCACCATACGAACATCAGTATAAATGCTGGGATGTATTGCTGAACCAACATACTGCCGACAACAAGCCAAAATCAATCGTTGTAACAACAGGAACCGGCTCTGGTAAAACCGAATGTTTTATGATGCCTTTGGTTCACGACCTTTCTCTCCATGCGCAACCAGGAATGATACAGGCTCTCTTTCTCTATCCGCTGAATGCTCTTATGGAGGACCAGAAAGAACGCTTGGAGGAATTATTGACAAGGGCCGAAGAAACAACAGGAACCAAGCTTACCTACACAGTGTACAATGGTGATCTTCCTGAAATAGAGCCTAAAAGTACCGATACATCCGATGATGCAAATAAGTTGCGTAAACGGATTGAGCAGATTACAGGTGGAGTGTATGAATTTGTTCAGACCGACCCTAATGAGAAGGGACATTTTGAACTGAAGAATGCTAAATATTCCCACATGATATACACCCGTAAGGACGTGCGGAATAATCCTCCGCATATTGTTCTGACCAATCCTACCATGCTGGAGTACATCCTGCTGCGTGGAAGTGACGCAAATCTTATTGTGGCTGGAAGAAATAGTCTCAGATGGGTCGCCATTGATGAAACACACTCTTATACAGGGGCCGGCGCAGCCGAGTTGGCCATGCTCCTGCGTCGTGTGCTGCTTGCCTTTAAAGTTGATGCGCAGGACATACGGTTTGCGACATCATCAGCAACTTTCGGCAATGGGGAAGATAAGGAAAAAGACGAACGCGAATTGAAAGAGTTCATAGCCGGAATTACAGGAATAAACGCCGACCAGGTAGAAGCTGTGGGTGGTAGCCGTACTGGTGAGACAGAAATTCCACAAGGAGAAGATGAAGAACGATGGAAAAAAATATTCCATTCAGATTACATCTCATTGGATGAATTGTATCCGGTGGAAGCTACTATAAGCGAGAAGTTACAATGGCTGGATGAAATGTGCCAGCGTGAAGAAAACAGATATAAAGATGCAGGACTGAAAGTTCCCGATATGAAACTGAAGGTACACTATTTTTACCGTGTACCCAACAATGGACTATATGTCCGTCTGAATAAGTTTTCTGATGGTTCCTTCAAGATTTATTCAGAAAATATCATAAACAGAAAGAAAGATGGTGAGGTTGATACTTCAGAAGAAGTCCCACTATTAGAATTAAGCCGGTGCAAGCATTGCGGAGAATACGTAGCTGTCGCCATGGTTAACATGGAAGATTGGACATACGAACCTGTAGCAACAGACGATAGCGATATGTTTGATCTGGATATGGAAGAAAGTGATGACAGCTCAAGGAAGAACTATGTCATATTCGGCCTGTCCAAAACAAAAAGTATAAAGGGAGATAACAATGTATCATTCCGTTTGCTTCCTGGAGCCCAGCTGCAACCTGTGACTCCAGCTGATGAAGAGAATACTGACAGCTGGCATGTAGTAGGCAACATTCAAGGCTGTTGCCCTTATTGTAATGCAAAACAAGGAAAGAGCCATAATACGGACAAAGATATTGAAGACGATGCAAATGGAAATATGGAAGAAAACCGTCTTCAGAAACTCCGCCTTTCTGCAGATTTTATTTCTCGCATGATGGCACCAAGCATTCTTGATCAGCTGGACAGGGGAGAATCGACAACAGGTGGTATTGTACTGCACGACGGACAGCAATATATCAGTTTTGTGGATAGTCGTCAGGCTGCAGCAAAAGCTACATTGAAGCAGAATCTGGAACAGGAACGTATGTGGTTCTATAGTACGATATATCATGAGATGTGTCGCAGAAAAGCAAACGGAATCACTAAAGAAGCTGCTATGGCTCAAATTATGGCAGCTGTTCAAGCAGACCCTATGTCTATGTTGAAGTATGCTCCCATGTTACAAAATCTCCAATCGCCTGACACCAATGTGGTGCAAAAGCAATTGGACGATATGTCATGCAACTATATGACATGGTCAGAGATTGCAGAACTGCTAAAGAAAGATCCATATTGCCCGGTATTTGCCTCTGTATTTGTTAAACGGTCGGGAGAAAGTGACGAAATAGAAGATGGATTACCATCTGACAAAATAATTGACAAGTATGTACAGAGTATTATGGTGATGTATTTGTCACACCGTCCTGCATCAGCTGCATCACCAGAAAATTTAGGATTGTTCGAAGCTTGCTATCCGCAGCTCAAACAAATAGAGTTGCCTGATGAGGTACAAAATTTTAACAGTATTATCAATAATCCGGCTAACCAAATTACCAAAGAGGACTGGCAAAACCTGATGCAGGTTTACCTTGATTATACTGTCCGTAACAACCAGTCATTCTATCTTCGGATTCCAGGGAACGACAAAATTGACATATTTTCTACAGTGCGCTTTGCCACAGAAAAGCCTCGCCGCCGACCATTTAACAAGCCGAAATTGGAAGAAGGCAAAATATCTCAAGCCCGTATTGTACGATATTTGTGCGCATTGATTGCACGTGATGACCATTCGCTTACTATTAATGATGCCCAGCGTCAGTATTTTAAGGTAATTTCTGATGTTGTAGATGCCCTTTGGAATACATTGACCAGTGACAAATATAAAATTCTTCAGGTAGGACAACGTCTGAACGATATGGGTAAATTCGTCAATGAGAAAGATAATGCTCCCCGTTTCAACCTAAATGATCTATGTTTCAAGCTCTATGATGACGTGTATCTGTGTGACACTAAAGCAGATGCTGGTCCTCATTCAGTATGTCTTCGACCTATTGGTAATAACTTCAAACGGTTCTCGCCTTATCTGGAAGGCGGCATTCCAGTTGAACTTAGAGAAGAACTGCATGAACAATGGAATGTATTCCCTTACTATGTTGGTTCTAGAAAAAAGGAAGGTGACAGAAGATCAATTGAAGCATGGGCGAAAACACATCGGGCATTACTATGGGATCATAATATTTGGGGTACAGATGGTATATTTTCTGACCGTCTGGAGGATATTCATGCTTTCCCGAATCTATTCATTCAGCAAGAACATACAGCTCAAGTGGATAAGAATGTTGCTCGTGGATTACAATCTAAGTTCAAAGACCATACTATTAATATCCTTGCATGCTCAACAACGATGGAGATGGGTGTAGACCTTGGTAACCTGGAAGTCGTAATGCTTTCAAGTGTCCCTCCAATGCCGGCCAATTATAAACAGCGTGCTGGACGAAGCGGTCGTAACAACAAAATACGCAGTGCCTGTATCACACTTTGTAGTTCTGACGTGATTGGTCTCCGTACTTTGAGTAACCCGATTGAAAAGATTATAAACCGACCAGTACAAGTACCTACTGTAGATTTAATGAGTCCGCAAGTAATACAGCGTCATGTTAATTCTTTCCTTGTCCGTTCCTTTGGTGTATTTACCGACGGATCGAACGGTGGACGTCTTACTCAGAAAGTTGCAGATTACTACACTCCTTTTGAGGTACGAATCAGCAACGGAAAAATTCTTATATTGAAAAACGGTACAAACGAAACAGACCCAGATGATTTATTAGGTGATCCTAAAGGTACTATGTATGAGAAATTCAATATCTTATGCTCAAAACCTTTGGATAAAGAAATCAGAGAGGATCTGACCAAACTCCTGAAGGGAACATGTTATGATGGTGATCTTACTCAGGTCGTAAAAAATGCACAAGATATAAATGACAGATGTTATGCCGAGTTACGCAACAAGCTGGTTGACTACAAAACGGCGTTCTCCGGTAGCGGTAAAATCAGCGATAGGTTCCGTATAAAGCTAAAGATGCAATACATTGAAGTGTTATACAAACGACTTCTCAATTTCTGGGCAACCAGTAGATTCACTCCTAACGCCAACATGCCGGTTAATGTGCTCACTCTCGACTTGAACAGTAACGGTAAGAAAGACTTCTTCACTCCGATGACATCATCTAACCCCTCCTATTCTTTACGTGATGCCATCGCACAATATGTGCCGGGTAATAGTGTTGTAGTAGATGGTGTGGTATATTCTGTTCGAGGTATCGAAGTAACTGATATGTATGATGACAACCATAAGGCATACAAAACCATCTATCGTAATAGTGATAAGACTGTTATTGACGATCCTAACCTCAGTAACCAAATCAGGTGGTCTGTGAATAATGCGAACGGACTGGAGATGATTCAACCAGTTGGTTTTATGCCTGATATGAACGAAAACAGAACTCGAATTATGGACAACAATGTCTATACAAGAGTGAGTGCACAGTTGATTGATGCTGACGATTGGCCCAATCACGTAACTGAGCCACATTTGTTTTCTGTTCGTCGTAATAATGAATCAGGCAATGCCAAAATTCTCTATTACAATGAAGGAAAAGGTTATGGATATTGTTTCTGTCCACGATGTGGAAGGACGGTTGTGGAAGAAGAAGTGGCCGATAAAAATGACCCTTTAAAATTCCCAGTCGAGTTTAACCCATTACATGTACCAAACAAAGAAGGACAACCACAAAAGCCCAATTATCATTTTGCCATTACAGGAAAGGAAATGCGTAAGAGTTGCAGTTGTTCCAATGACATCTCTAAAATAAAACGCAATGTCATTATTGGCGACATGATTCAGACAGATTTTAGCGAAATACGTATCCGACATAAAGGCATGAACAGGTGGATGTCCAACCGTGATGAAGAAGAAAAACTGCTTTTCACACTTGGAATGGCATTCACCCAGACACTGGTGGATATTTTAGGGAAGGAACGTGGGGCAGTAGATTTTGCTATCATGCCTAATGGTCATATCTGTATCTTCGACTGTAATCCCGGTGGTGCAGGTTATGCCAACCAGATGGCAAATTTGCTTGTGATGAAGGAGGTTATTAAAGCCTCAAAGAAACTTTTGAGTGAAGCCCGTGAAAAGCAATCGAAGGATATGCTGCTTGACAAATTTACGCTTCGTTATGCAAAGTTCCTCGATATTAATGCAGCTTTAGCGTGGATTGAAGAGGAGGAAGAAGTTGGAGATACTGTTCCACAAAATATCAAAGATGCGTTTCCGGATACTTCTCCATCGCAGACAACACTATATGATCTGAAGAAGGCGTTTGCTGCTTCACATCAGGATGTTGTATTGTTTGCAGATAACGATTATCAGGAATGGGATTATGAAGACAATGAGAACGGTTGGCAACCCCAGTTTATGAGCCACTTCGTCATGAAGAGCCACTATACTTCTTTCTGTATATTAAAGTCAAAGCAAGATAATATATCTGAACCAATTAAGGCTATTTGCCGAGAAATTAAGGCGTGGGCAAAGGGAGATGATATCAAGACCATATCAAACCCATGGATTGATAAAGACATATATCCTATTGCTTATATTGATGGCTATCTCTATTTTATGAACAACAAGGAAAATGCCCAGCTCAATATCCAATGGGGCAATAATACCATGTTCTTCGTTCGTACAGATAATCCGGCATCAGGTGCTTCTGTAATTGATCTCTCCTACAAACCATCGGCTAAGCTTTTAAAGCTGTCTGGAGATAAATATAGAGAAATAAGTACCTGTCAGTTAGGAGATATACTACAGACTGAATCCGGAGGACTCATAGATCAGTTCATATCATACGCAAAGCAGAATGCCGGAACGTTGAAAATCAGTTATCAGGATGAACATCTAAAGAGTATCATGGGTATTATAATCACACTCCAGACGATTGAACACATCATAAAACAGATTGGTTCAGAGTTTGACATAGAGTTTATGATAGAGGTATATAAGGATGATAGAGGAAATGCAGACAGTATATGTGCAAACCAGCCTTCATCTGAGAAACGTGATGCATGGCTTACATCCCTTACCAAAGCGTGGATAGATGATCTTAGCTATGAGCATGGAATAAAAGGTACTCTTGTCCCTGTCGTTTCATTAAATAAGCGAACACTCACTCACTGGCGTGTGCTTACAATTACATGTGGTAAAAAAAGACTCTCTATCTATCCTGATGGAGGATTTATTAATGAATGGAACATCGGAAGACAACCTAACGGTGAACGATTTGATGTAGAGACAATCACTCATGACACAAATATTCATCTGTTTAGAAATAAAGACATTAAATTTGATATTATAATTGAAGACTGTTAAATAAAATATCAGAGTGTAATCAATAATAACATAAGAATCTTACAGAAAACATACTGAAGAATTCAAAATAGATAATCGACATATACAAGCAAAAACAATCACCACAAAAAATTATTCTGTTGTGCAGATAGACTGCACAACAGAATAATACCTTTACAACAAATATAGAAACTAATCATTAAAACAATGATTTTTCAATAATCTGATTAATTTATTATTACATAAAATGAAAACAGATAAAGAAAAACTTAGTGAATATGTCGAGGAAATCTTTAAACGATATACATCTTCAGGACTTCATATTTGCGACATTGCTACGGGTGGAGGTAAATCATACACTATCAGTAAGTTGACATGCGAATACTACCCTAAAGAGTTCAACAGAATAGTTATTCTATGCGTACAAAAAAAATTGGTAGAAGGAATAAACAGAGAAATCAATGAGTTTGTACATTCCAAAAACAGTATCATTTCACGCAATGACATTCTAATAATAGATAATAATGAAGAGGTTATCAAAAAAGCAATTGATAATGGTGCTTTCGAGAAATTCATAGACCAGATAGAATCTTGTATTGAAGTATTATCAAGCGGAAATGTGAAGGAATTAACTTTTGGTTGCAAACGCATAAAAAAAACATACGAAGGGATCAAAAACCTTTTCCAGGTACAAGGTAATAGAAATGAACTTCTCTCCAATCAAATCTCTGATGCTGAACTAAAATTGAGAAATGATGTCCGTAATTTCTTTGAGATATATAAGAAATATTTAAAACAAACCAATAAAGAAAATGATATCAGTATTAATCAACTTATAAGAACTTTCCCAGCACTTTCTGAAGTATATCCCCAGGTTGATTATAAAAGAAAGAAAGTATTGTTGATGACAGTACATAAAGCTATGTACGGCATAGATCCTATTATTTCTGAAAAAGTATACATAAATAATATTGCAGATAACAATCATAGAACTTTAATTATATTCGACGAATCAGATCAAGCAGCCATAGTTATGCGCAACACGATCATAGAGCAGGCAATTGACAATTACAGTGGCAGTAATCGTTTTGCGAAGGGATATAATGGCTATTTGCAATACAAACAATTGATAGACAATCCAGAGCATATATCAGATGAATATCATGGAGAGCTGCTGCACGAGTGCTTAAACAAAGCCAATAATACAATCAAGTCAAGCTGGAACAAAGTTTTTGGAAATACTATACCATACAAAAACATATTCTTAGGAGACATTGAAGACCTGGAAAATTATCGCCGTGGAGTTTTCTTTTCTGGTTCAGGTTTAAGACTCAATGTATCGAATTCTAAAGACAATAAGCAATCGTATATCTGTTACAGTAAAGGAGAGAAACACTTCAAGCTTTTTCATGCAGAAAAGGATACGGAATTAAAGGAAAGCTTTGATTATGTAATTCCAATGGATAATTTTTTATCTCTAATTATAGAGAATACTAAAGTTATAAAAGGACAATTATGTCAGGTAGTTAAAACAGCATTACAAACAAGTATTGAGAAGTTCAAGCAAACAGCAAAAGGTTTAGGGAAAAACAAACTTCCAGACAATCATTATTTAGGATATCCTACTATTGAAAGAGAAATCTATACACTGATTTCCAGATTCGAAACAAACTCTGATTACCAGTTTGCCCAACAGCTTTTAGAATTTATGACAAACAGAAAGAGCATTAATAAGAAATCGGAGAAACTGGATTTACCTGATTATTCAGTGTATTCACAAGGAGTTCAGCTTTATCAGGAAGAAATAGATGAGCGAGACAACCAACACAGAGTGAGACTGTCATGCCGAGAGATATCTACTACACCGGAAAAAATTCTGATAGATCTTATCCTATCAGGAAACATTTCTGTAGTTCTTTGCTCTGCTACGGCATCAAGCGCATCAGTTATCAGCAATTTTGATATCGAATATCTGAAAGAGCGTATTGGAGACAAAATACATGTACTATCCATGGAAGTAAAAAGCAAATTTGATGAGCTGGTATCCAACACCTACCCCAAAGGACATAAGGTAGAAATCATTCCTCTGGAACATTATGAATACGAAGATAAAAGAGACGAAAAGGCCGTTCTGCCAGATAAGTATCGTATTCTATTTTCTGAAGAAGCACGTAAGGACGGGCTGGATAATACATGGTTTAAATGTACAAAAAGATACCTTATGCATAACAAGAAAGAAGGTGAAAGTATTTCATTTCAACTCTATCGTCTTTTCCAGTTTATAGAGGCATATGCCTGGTTTATTAAACATGAGGATGTACACAGCATGATCTTCTTTCAGAACAGAATAGGTGATCCTATACAAACGAATGTACTAAGTTGCCTGATTGACGGCTCCTATAAACAGCAAAAATCAGTATTCGAAGATGAATTGCCAGAAGACTGGACAAATAAACATATCAGAATTAGTAAAAACTGGGAAGAAGTTGAAGGAACTATTCTAAAAGAACTAAGTGACAATAAAGATGCAAAAATAATGCTGATTTCTGCTTATGCAAGTTTTAAAGCAGGAGCAAATATGCAATATGAAATTCCTGACGGATTGGAATATATACAGGGAGATAATTGGAATAAGGAAGGCGAAAAACTCCAAAAAGATTGGGATGCCATGTATGTTCAATGCCCACGAACATATCTGATGATGAATACGGATGAGAACGAAACTAACTTCGAAAAAAGTCTTTATAATGTAATGCTCTCTCTTATGATGTTATACGAAAGAGGGGGTCTCTCAAAAAATGAGATTGCTTCGTGGTTATGTAAAGCTTTATCAAATAACTTCTGGTTTGGAGACAAAAACAACCCAGGTATTGCAAGAGACAAAGCTGAATGGGCACAAACAATAATAGAACAGGCTGTAGGACGTTTATGCAGAACAAGGAATAAACCACAAACGACATACATACTTTACGACAAAGACATAAATTGTTTTTTTGACAAAGTAAACCTCAAAAAATCTTTAACCAAGGAATTCAGGAGTTTGGTAAGCTACATTCTTGAAGATGAACAAAAAACAATAGATTCAAATATAAATAATGATGAGATAATAAGGTGCAATAATGCTAATTATGCAAAACGCCAACTTGACCGTATGCGGAATATTGCACTAAGATATACACCAAAACTTGGTAAAGAGGATTACTTTGATGACGAGAATGAGGATATAAATACAGTTCCATACAATGTTATGATAAATCAGAAAATGAATCAAAGTTATAAACAAACCATAATAAGAAAACCTGTCGTTTCTGATTTCAATGAGTTAGAAGATTCAGACAAAAATCTGAGCTTCATACATAAATGTTATGGTGACTGGAAAAGAAACAATGAAAAGAAACAATGAAATACCCATGAGATAAAAAATCACGCCCAAGAGAATGTAAATAGTCAA
>ENA-ORPF01002031-ORPF01002031.1-human-gut-metagenome-genome-assembly--contig:-NODE-2031-length-14497-cov-2.866293_pt1 | contig 14497 bp, 12 predicted proteins | sample MGYA00242140_ERZ509070 | MGnify/ENA primary metagenome ERZ509070 (study PRJEB26280, sample SAMEA2338713) | human gut metagenome | biome: human gut; feature: human-associated habitat; material: faeces... | reverse complement strand
GCTGTTTACGCTGACGTTTCTGCAAGACGCAGAAAGAACTGATCATAAGGGAGGATTCGACAATGGGTGAAGTTATTTTAACTATGAAGGACATTGATAAGTCCTTTCCTGGAGTTCATGCCCTGGATCATGTTAATTTCGAAGTGAAACGCGGGGAGCGTGTAGCATTAATTGGAAATAACGGAACTGGTAAAACAACGATCCTTAAGATTATCAACGAGCTGATCTCCCCGGATGCGGGAACGGTAACACTTGGAAGCAATGTACATATTGGTTACTATGACCAGGAACATCAGCAGCTTCACATGGAGAAAACCATTTTTGATGAGATTGCGGATGATTATCCAAATCTGAATAACACGAAAGTGCGCAACGTTCTGGCAGCTTTTTTATTTACAGATGATGATGTCTATAAGCGGATTGAGGATTTGAGCGGTGGTGAGAGAGGACGTGTTGCACTGGCAAAATTAATGCTTTCCGATGCGAATTTTCTGATCCTCGATGAGCCGACCAACCATCTGGACATCACCTCAAAAGAAATTTTAGAGGAAGCACTAAAAAGTTATACTGGAACAGTATTTTTCGTATCGCATGACCGTTATTTTATTAATCAGACTGCAACACGTATTCTGGAACTGACCGGAGAGACGGTTGTGAATTATATCGGCAACTATGATTATTATCTGGAAAAACATGACCAGATGGTTGCGTTATATGTCAAAAAGCCGGAGGATGAGGCACAGACAGAGGCTTCTGTGAAAGAGACTGCCCAGAAGGTGGACTGGCAGACACAGAAGGCAGAACAGGCACGGATCCGCAAGATAGAGAATGCCCTGAAAAAGGCAGAGGAAAAGATTGCGGAGCTGGAAGAGAAAATTGCTTCGATCGATGCGGAATGTGCAAAGCCGGAAGTGGCTGTGAACTCTGCAAAGTTAGGAGAACTGACGAAACAGCAGAGTGAGTATCAGGAAGAATTAGAAAAGCAGTATGAAGTGTGGGAAGAACTTTCCATGGAGCTGGACGCGTAAAAATCTGGAAAATGTGGTGATACGGCAGATAAATTTACTCTGTTAAAAGTTTAACAGATTGACAGATACAGTTGAAATTACTATAATAAAAATGATGCATCGCGGCATAAGAAGAAAAGAGCCGTGAAAGAGAGATACTTCGGGAGGGGCAAAAAATGCAGGAAAAAGAAATTTCCCAGGCAGTAATCCGTCGTATGCCGAGATATTACCGGTATTTAGGTGAATTGCTGGAGGATGGAGTGGAACGTATTTCATCCAATGATCTAAGCAAAAGAATGAATGTCACTGCTTCGCAGATCCGTCAGGATCTGAATAACTTTGGCGGTTTCGGACAGCAGGGATATGGATATAATGTAAAGTTTTTATATGAAGAGATTGGTAAGATTTTAGGATTAAACCAGAAACATAATATTATTGTCATCGGTGCCGGTAATTTAGGTCAGGCACTGGCAAATTATGTGAAGTTTGAAAAACTTGGTTTTGTGATCACAGCACTTTTTGATGTCAATCCGGCGTTAGAGGGTGTGACAGTCCGCGGAATTAAGATCCACATGTTAGATGAACTGGAAGATTACTGCAAGGATCACGTTGTTGATATTGCAGCCCTTACCATGCCGAAGGAGAAGGCTGATGCCATTGCAAACCGTCTGGTCAATCTTGGAATTCAGGCAATCTGGAATTTTGCCCATGTGGACCTTGATCTGATCGACAAAGATGTGGTTGTTGAGAATGTACATCTTTCTGACAGCCTGATGCAGTTGTCCTATAATATCGTAAAAAATAAGCAGAATAAATAATGGATGAAATCGATAGAGCTGCCGCATGCATTTTTTAATGCACGACAGCTCTATCTTATCCATATGCCTGAGGGGATGAGAAGGTTATGAAGTATCTGGTAAACAGCAGAGAGATGAAACAATATGATACGAACACGACAGAACATTTTAAAGTGCCATCCCTGCTTTTAATGGAGAGAGCAGCACTTGCAGTTTTTGATGAGATCAAAAGGCAGTACCCATGCAGCAAAAAATTTCTGATCGTTTGCGGAACGGGAAACAATGGCGCAGATGGTTTTGCACTCACCCGGCTGTTACTTTTGGACGGAGCAGAGGTGCATACGGTGTTGATCGGTGACCGGAAGAAGGAGACAGACCAGTGCAAAAAGCAGCTGGAGATCCTTTCTGCCTATGGATGTCCGGTATTGGAAGCCATTCCGGAGAACACCGCATATGATGTAATAGTGGATGCCATTTTTGGAGTTGGGCTTTCGAGAAATGTTGAAGGCATTTTTGCTGATACAATTCGGAAAATGAACGAAATACCAGGAAAAAAGATCGCACTTGATATGCCATCCGGAATTTCATCGGACACAGGGGCTGTTTTAAAATGTGCGTTTCGTGCAGACTGCACGATCACATTTGCCTATGAAAAAATCGGCATGCATCTTTTCCCGGGAAATGAATATGTCGGGGAGATCGTGACAAAGCAGATTGGAATCACGGATGAGAGTTTTCTGACACAAATGCCCGGTGTTATGGCGTTCGAGATGGAAGATCTGAGATTCCTTCCAAAGAGAGCTTCACATTCTAATAAGGGAAGCTTCGGTAAATTACTGCTGATCGCTGGAAGTGTGGATATGGCTGGCGCAGCTGTTTTAAGTGCAAAGGCAGCGTATACGGCAGGCTGTGGTCTGGTGCGTGTGTTTACGCCTGAGGAAAACCGCATTCCATTGCAGACAAGTATTCCGGAGGCAGTTCTGACTACTTATCACCCTGAAAAATTAGATGCTTCAAAACTTTCAGAAGCAATGAAATGGGCAGATGTGATTGTGTGTGGACCGGGAATCGGAACCGGGAATGCAGCACATCAGATTGTGAAAACAGTGCTGCAAAAAGCATCTGTTCCGGTCGTCCTTGATGCAGATGCATTAAATATCATTGCAGAGGACACAAGTGTTTTACTTTTGGCGCACACAGAACTTGTGATCACGCCGCATCTTGGTGAGATGAGCCGTCTGACCGGGGATTCCATTGCCTTTATCCAGACACGGCTGATTGATATTGCGGATAAGTTTGCAGGAAAATTTCATGTCACCTGTGTTCTGAAAGATGAACACACGGTCGTTGCCACTCCACATGGAAGGACTTATCTGAACCTCTCCGGAAATCATGGAATGGCAACGGCGGGAAGTGGGGATGTGCTGACCGGAATCATAGGATCACTTCTGGCACAGAGGGCAGACACAGAGACTGCGGCAGCGCTTGGCGTTTACCTTCACGGACTTTCCGGAGATACTGCATTGAAAAAATGTGGTTTTCGTGGTATGATGGCAGGCGACATTGTAAATGGTTTGAGAGATTTTCTGGCAGAAAATCAATTATAAAAAAGATTCATTACGATAGAAAGGTATGGATATAACATGAATAAACACAGCAGAGTGTGTGCGAATATAGATTTGAGTGCAATCATGCACAATATGGAAGCCATGCATCAGAACATTGATCCGAATACGAAAATTATGGCGGTGATCAAAGCAGATGGTTATGGTCATGGGGCTGTTCCTATTGCAAAGGAGATTGAACATTTAGATTATGTTTATGGGTATGCAGCTGCAACGGTTGAGGAAGGGATGATCCTTCGAAATAATGGAATCCAAAAACCGATTTTGATTCTTGGCTATATCTTCCCGGATCAGTATGAGGAAGTGATCCAGGCAGAAATCTGTCCAAGTGTTTTTACACTTGAGATGGCAGAAGAGCTTTCTGCTGCTGCCGAAAAAGTTGGAAAAGACTGCCGGATGCATTTTGCAGTGGATACCGGAATGAGCCGGATCGGTCTGCAGGTCACAGAGGAGAGTGCCGATCTGGTTGCAAAGATTGCGCAGCTTCCTGGAATTGAGATTGAAGGTATTTTTACACATTTTGCCCAGGCAGATGAGTATGATAAAACTCCAACCAAAAAGCAGATTGCACTTTTTCAGAAGATGATTGCAATGTTAGAGGAACGGAATGTTAAAATACCGATCCATCATTGCTCCAACAGTGCCGGAATTGTAGAAATTCCGGAGGCAAATATGGATATGGTAAGAGCCGGAATCACGCTTTATGGTATGTGGCCATCGGAGGAAGTGGCACACAATATTTCCCTTCATCCGGTGATGTCCTTAAAGAGTCATATCGCTTTTGTCAAGACACTGGGGAAAGGGCGTAAGATCAGTTATGGCGGTATCTATGAGACACCGTCAGAAAAAAGAATTGCAACCATTCCGGTCGGCTATGCGGATGGTTATGCAAGAGGGCTTTCCAATAAAGGCTATGTTCTTATTCACGGGAAGAAGGCTCCGATCTGCGGCAGAGTCTGCATGGACCAGTTTATGGTCGATGTGACCGAAATTCCGGAAGCAAAAGAAGGTGATCCGGTGACCCTTCTCGGAAAAGACGGCAGCGAATGTATCACGATGGAAGAGCTTGGCGAATTATCCGGTCGTTTCAATTATGAATTTGCATGTCTGATCACACCGCGTGTGCCAAGAATCTGTATACAGGAATCATAAGATTACACAGATGTCTCCTTTTTGAATAACATATAGTATGAAATCATCTTTTTGAATACATGTGAGAAATATGGAAATACTTTTAGTATCACAAAGTATGGGGTGAAAACGTATGTTGATTCAAAGAGGAGATGTTTATTATGCAGATCTGCGCCCGGTCGTGGGATCGGAACAGGGAGGCGTCCGGCCGGTTCTTATCATTCAGAACAATATCGGGAACCGGCACAGCCCGACCGTGATCTGTGCGGCGATTACTTCGCAGATGCATAAAGCAAAACTTCCTACACATGTCGAATTAAACTGTGACAAATACGATCTGGCAAAGGATTCTGTCGTTTTGCTGGAACAGTTGCGGACCATTGACAAAAAGCGGCTGAAAGATAAAGTATGTCATCTGGATCATCAGATTCTTTTGAAAATTGACAAAGCACTGGAGATCAGCCTGGAATTGTATACATAACTTGACGGAATACAGTTCCCATGGTATGATTTGGAGTATTATATACATTAAAGGAGAAACGAAATGGACGATAGTGCCAGTTCCGGCAGGACGAATATTTTAAAAAAAATTATAGGATTTTTAAACCCGTCTTCCCATGAGGATGATGTGACCGAAGAAGAGATTATTTCCATGGTAAATGAAGGACACGAACAGGGAGTTCTTCGTGCTTCGGAGGCAGAGATGATTCACAATATTTTTGAATTCGGTGACAAAGAAGCCAAAGATATTATGACACATCGAAAGAATCTGATTGCGATCGATGGGGAACTTTCCTATAATGATGCTGTTCCGTTCATAATTGAAAACAATAAGTCAAGATATCCGGTTTATCTGGAGGACATCGATAATATTATCGGTGTTTTACATATTAAAGACGCATTTGCTTTTGCACAGAAAAATGAGGTATTCCGTACTTCCATCAAAGACATTAAGGGGCTGATCCGGGAGGTGGATTTTGTTCCGGAAACATTAAATATTCATACTCTTTTTCAGAAAATGCAGGCAAAAAAGAGCCATCTGGTCATAGTGGTAGATGAATATGGACAGACATCCGGTGCGGTAGCCATGGAGGATATCCTGGAAGAAATTGTCGGAAACATCGAGGATGAGCATGATGAGGAAGAACAGCTGATTCGCCAGAATACAGATGGAAGTTATACCATGAGCGGGTTCGCAAGTCTTTCGGACGTGGCGGAAACGTTACAGATTCCGGTAAATGATGATGATTTTGACACGCTCAACGGCTTTCTGGTTTCCCTGATGGAAAAAATTCCAAATGATGGTGAAACTGCCAGATTGCAGGCGTACGGATATGAATTTTCTATTCGGAAAGTGAAGGATAAAATGATCCGTGAGGTTCTTGTAAAAAAAGCAGATGCAAAGCATCAGCGGCCGGGGGATGACCCACTTGCGCGAAACGGCAAAGAATGATAGAATAAAATACAGGTAATGCTTCTGTACGAATGATATGAAGTATGGATGGTTACAGGATAGAATACAATTTAGAAAAGAGGATTTTAACAATGTCAGGACATTCCAAATTTGCGAATATCAAGCACAAAAAAGAAAAAAATGATGCAGCAAAGGGAAAGATCTTTACCATGATCGGTAGAGAAATTGCTGTTGCGGTAAAAGAGGGTGGTCCGGATCCGGCAAATAATTTCAAACTTGCACAGGTAATCGCAAAGGCAAAGTCAAACAATATGCCGAATGATACCATCGAGCGCGGTATCAAAAAAGCGGCAGGCGATGGAAACAGTGTTAATTACGAGACAACAACGTATGAGGGATATGGACCAAGCGGCACAGCAATTATTGTAAAGTGCCTGACGGATAATAAGAATCGTACAGCAGCCAATGTGCGTAATGCATTTACCAAGGGACAGGGAAGTATCGGTACACAGGGATGCGTATCCTATATGTTCGATGAAAAAGGACAGATTATCATTGACAAAGAAGAATGTGATATGGATGGTGATGATCTGATGATGCTTGCACTTGATGCAGGCGCAGAAGATTTTTCCGATGCGGATGACAGCTTTGAGATCACTACCGCTCCAGAAGATTTTGATGCGGTACATAAGGCACTTGAAGAGCAGAACATTCCGATGGCATCTGCGGAAGTAACCATGATTCCACAGACATATGTGACGCTGACCGATGAGGCTGATATTACAAATATCGGAAGAATTCTTGATTTCCTGGATGACGATGATGATGTTCAGGAAGTATATCACAACTGGGAAGAGTAAAATTACATACTGTAAAAATGCGTCATACGCAAAACAGGGTTTTAAATTAGGAGGCAGGTATGAAGAAAATCTTATTTGCAGCATCCGAATGTGTTCCTTTTATTAAAACAGGAGGACTTGCTGATGTATGTGGGGCTTTGCCTAAAACATTTGATCATAAGGATTGGGATGTGCGTGTTGTTATTCCGAATTACAGCTGTATTCCGGAAAAATACCGCAGTCAGTTTGAGTATGTGACCCATTTTTATATGGCATGCGGTTCTTATATTCCAAGTAAATATGTAGGGGTTTTACAATATAAACTGGATGGAGTCACCTATTATTTCATTGATAATCAGGAGTATTTTAACTGTTTCGTACCGTATGGAGATATGCGCTATGATATTGAAAAATTCACGTTTTTCGACAAAGCGGTATTGTCCATGCTTCCGCTGATCGGTTTCCGCCCGGATATCATTCACTGTCATGACTGGCAGGCCGGACTGATTCCTGTATATTTAAAAAATGAATTTCAGGCAGATTCTTTCTTCTGGGGCATTCGGTCCATTATGACCATACATAATCTGAAGTTCCAGGGAATCTGGGATGTAAAAACTATGCAGGGACTTACGGGATTTTCAAGTGATCTGTTTGTTCCGGATAAGCTGGAATTTAATAAAGATGCAAATATGTTAAAGGGCGGACTTGTTTATGCAGATTATATTACTACCGTCAGCGATACCTATGCGCAGGAGATTCAGACAGAATATTACGGCGAGGGATTAAATGGCCTGTTGTCTGCACGTCATTTTGACATGCAGGGAATTGTAAACGGAATTGATTATACGACTTACAATCCACAGACCGATTCCAAGATTTACATGAATTATGATGCGTCCAACTTCCGGAAAAAGAAGTATGTGAACAAAGAACGGCTGCAGGAAGAACTTGGTCTGGAAGTAGATAAGAAGAAATACATGATCGGACTCATTTCCCGTCTGACCGATCAAAAGGGGCTGGATCTGATCAATGCCGTCATGGACGGACTGGTAGATGAATTTACCCAGCTGGTAGTTATCGGAACCGGGGAACCACAGTATGAGAATATGTTCCGGCACTACGCATGGAAATATCCGAACCGGGTTTCTGCAAATATCTGTTACTCTGATGATCTGGCACACAAGCTTTATGCGGCAGCGGATGCGTTCTTAATGCCTTCCCGCTTTGAGCCGTGTGGTCTGACACAGATGATTTCTTTCCGGTATGGAACCGTCCCGATTGTAAGAGAAACCGGAGGATTAAAAGACACGGTTCAGGCTTACAATGAATATGATAACAGTGGAGATGGATTCTCTTTTGCAAATTACAACGCTGACGAAATGCTGCAGGTGATTAATTATTCCAAGCATATTTTCTATGACCGCAAGCGCCAGTGGAACCAGATGGTAGACCGTGGAATGGCAAATGATTTTTCATGGAATGCGTCAAAATTCCGCTATGAGGGACTGTATAATTATCTTCTCGGTGAATAAAACAGAAAATAATTCATAAGATAAGAACGGATACATTTGTATCCGTTCTTATTTTTATGAATGGCAAAGGTGAAAAAACAATGGGAGATACCAAAAAAGAAAATGATAACATTATTGAATTCGGACAGGCAATTTTACATGCAGACCGGAGAAATACAACCATTTATCTGTTATCAATTATCGGAGAAATTGAAGGACACGAATGTCTTCCGTCAACTTCAAAAACGACAAAATATGAACATGTCCTGCCACGTCTGGCAGCGATTGAGGACGATGAGAGTGTAAATGGCGTTTTGTTATTGCTCAATACCATGGGTGGAGATGTGGAGAGTGGACTTGCGATTGCGGAAATGGTCGCGTCGCTTTCGAAACCTACCGTTTCTTTAGTGCTTGGTGGGAGCCATTCCATCGGTGTTCCGCTGGCCGTTTCCACAGATTATTCTTTTATTGTTCCGAGCGGAACCATGGTGATCCATCCGGTACGGATGAGTGGAACCGTGATCGGGGCAAAACAGACATATGATTACTTTAAACAGATGCAGGATCGGATTGCCGGATTCGTGGCTTCCCATTGTCACGTTTCGGAGGAACGGATGACAGAAATGATGATGAATACGCAGATGCTGACCAAGGATCTCGGCACGATTCTTGTCGGGAAACAGGCAGTGTCTGAAGGCATTATTGATGCTGTCGGGGGAATTTCGGATGCATTTGCAAAGCTGTATCAGCTGATAGGGGAAAATAGTTAAAAATAATTAAAAAAGCTGATGGGTGACATTCTGGTGTAAATATGATAAAATAAAAAGAGTTTTGTATGAAGGAGTGTGTCCAATGGCTGCGGGAAACCGTAAATCATCAAATAAAAGAAAAACACAGACAAAAAAAGAGCGTATGGCGGAAATGGAGAAAGCACAGGCATTTCGCGTGGAAGTAACGTTGTGGATTGTTGTTGCAGCTGCGCTGCTGCTTTTTATCAGTAATCTGGGATTCGGAGGAGCCGTTGGCAAAACCGTCAGCGGCTTTCTTTTTGGTATGTTCGGACTTATGGCATATGTTCTTCCGGTGCTGCTTCTTGTGGGCAGTTTTTTTGCGGTATCGAACCGTGGAAATAAGCTGGCAGCCGTAAAATTGATTGCGGCAATTGTATTTTTGGTCTTTTTATGTACATTTATGGGACTGGCCATGAATGGAAACGACCGGATCCATCCACTTGACGCATATACATATTGTGCAGAACGGCATACCGGTGGCGGCATCATCGGCGGATGTCTGGCTTATTACATGTGTCAGGCATTTGGACTGATCGGGTCTTTTATTATTGACATTATCGTGCTGATCGTCTGTATGGTACTGATTACAGAGCGTTCGGCATTGCGTGGAATGCAAAAAGGCGGCAAAAAGGTCTATGAATCCGCAAAGGAAAGCAATGAAAAGTATCGGGAATACAGGGAATACCGTGCACAGGAGCGGAAAGAACGCCGCATGGATCATAAAGTGTCCGGAGTATCCATCGATACACGGATTGAAGAAAAAGGCAAAAAAAATAAAAAGAGAAAATCGGATGAAATGGGAGAACTGTCGGCACCTGCATTTGATATGATGCCGGATACCACAGTATCTCCGATGCCGGAAAAAATTTCTTCTCCGGCACCAGTGGCGGTTTTAGAAGAACCCGCGGCAGAAATACAGCCGGAGATTTCGGGGGATTTTATGCCGGATACTTTTCACCGGAACCGTCGCAGGCGGCACCGGTTCCGGAACATATTGCAGGATTGGCACCGGCCAAAGACGTATTAAAGCCGGCAGAAAAAACACAAAAAAAGAAAAACGAACAGGAAATCCAAAACGAAGTACAGAAAGTAGCACAGGAAATGGAGACGTCGGGTTTGGAACACAAACCGGACAAAGCATATGTTTTTCCATCCATAGATCTGTTGAAAAAGGGAGAAGGGAAAAAGTCTGCCAATACTGAACATCAGTTGCGGGAAACTGCGGATAAGCTGCAGCAGACTTTAAAGAACTTCGGGGTCAGTGTCACCGTTACCAACATCAGCTGCGGACCGGCAGTGACAAGATATGAAATTCAGCCGGAAATGGGTGTGAAGGTGAGCAAGATTGTCGGGCTGACCGACGATATCAAACTCAATCTGGCAGCTGCGGATATCCGTATCGAGGCGCCGATTCCGGGAAAAGCAGCGGTAGGAATTGAAGTTCCGAACAAAGAAAATGTTATGGTTGCTTTCCGTGACCTGATCGAATCGCCGGAATTTCAGACGGCAAAGTCCAAGATCAGTTTTGCAGTTGGAAAAGATATTTCCGGGAAAACAAAAGTAACCGATATTGCAAAGATGCCGCATCTGCTGATCGCCGGTGCAACCGGCTCGGGTAAATCCGTCTGCATCAATACGATTATCATGAGTATTTTATATAAGGCGAGACCGGATGAAGTAAAGCTGATCATGATTGATCCGAAAGTAGTAGAGTTAAGTGTCTACAACGGAATTCCGCACCTGATGATTCCGGTTGTAACCGATCCGAAAAAAGCATCCGGTGCTTTGCACTGGGCAGTTGCGGAAATGACGGAACGATATGAAAAATTTGCGGAGGCAAATGTGCGTGAAATCAATGGATACAACGCAAAGGTAGATTCCATTGAAGTGCCGGAAGGGCAGGAGCGCCCGCAAAAGATGCCACAGATTGTGATCATTGTGGACGAGCTTGCAGATCTTATGATGGTAGCTTCCAATGACGTGGAAGAGGCCATCTGCCGACTGGCACAGCTGGCACGAGCGGCGGGGATTCATCTGGTGATTGCAACCCAGCGTCCATCGGTGAATGTCATCACCGGTCTGATCAAAGCAAATATGCCGAGCCGGATTGCATTTTCGGTGACTTCGGGTACGGATTCCCGAACGATTCTGGATATGAATGGCGCAGAAAAGCTTCTTGGAAAAGGAGATATGCTGTTCCACCCGCAGGGGGCACCGAAACCGATTCGTGTACAGGGAGCATTTGTTTCCGATAAAGAAGTTTCCGATGTTGTGGAATTTATCAAAGAACAAAATGAAACTGCATCGTATAACGAAGAAATTGTACAGAAAGTGGACAGTATGCAGGCATCATCCGGCGGTACCACCGTGTCTATCTCCGATGCGGATGCGCAGGATGACGGCAGGGATGCATATTTTGATGAAGCAGCACAGATTATCGTAGATAAGGAAAAAGCATCCATAGGTATGCTGCAGAGATATTTAAAAGTGGGATTCAATCGTGCTGCCCGTATTATGGACCAGTTGGAAGAAGCTGGTATCGTTGGACCGGAGGAAGGAACGAAACCGCGGAAAGTTCTGATGACTTCCGAAGAATTACAGGCAGTAAAAGAGGATTTATAAAAAACATTTCAGGAGGAGAAAATTATGAAGACTGATATTCAAATTGCACAGGAAGCAACATTGCAGCCAATCAAAGAGGTAGCCGCAACAATTGGAATTGAAGAAGAAGATCTGGAATTGTACGGAAAGTACAAAGCGAAGATTTCCGATGAACTGATTGCACGAAGCCACAACAATCCGGACGGAAAACTGATTCTGGTGACCGCCATCAATCCAACACCAGCAGGAGAAGGAAAAACGACAGTCACCGTGGGATTGGGTCAGGCATTTGCAAAACTTGGGAAAAAAGCAATGATTGCGTTGCGTGAGCCTTCCCTTGGACCATGTTTCGGAATTAAAGGCGGTGCCGCAGGTGGCGGATATTCCCAGGTTGTTCCGATGGAGGATTTAAATCTTCATTTTACAGGGGATTTTCATGCAATTACTTCTGCAAATAATCTGCTGGCAGCTCTTTTGGACAACCATATCCAGCAGGGAAATACGCTTGGGATTGATCCAAGACAAGTGGTATGGAAACGCTGTCTGGATATGAATGACCGTGTCCTTCGTAATGTGGTTGTGGGACTTGGAAATAAAATGGACGGAATGGTGCGTGAGGATCATTTCGTAATCACGGTAGCATCCGAAATTATGGCGATTTTATGCCTTGCCGAAGATATGAAAGATTTAAAGAGACGTCTGGGACGGATTATCGTGGCATATACGTTTGACGGCAAGCCGGTAACTGCAGAAGATCTGCAAGCAGTCGGATCTATGGCAGCTCTGTTAAAAGATGCGTTAAAGCCGAATCTGATCCAGACACTGGAGCATACACCGGCGCTCGTTCACGGAGGACCATTTGCCAATATCGCACATGGATGTAACAGCGTGCGTGCTACCACAACTGCTTTAAAACTTGCCGATTATGTAATTACCGAGGCAGGATTCGGTGCGGATTTAGGTGCGGAAAAATTCTTTGATATCAAGTGCCGGAAGGCAGGGCTTCATCCGGATGCAGTGGTACTCGTTGCGACGATCCGTGCATTAAAATATAATGGCGGAGTTCCGAAGGATGAATTATCCAATGAAAACCTTGAGGCATTAAAGAAAGGAATTGTCAATCTGGAGAAACATATTGAAAACCTTCAGAAATTCGGTGTGCCGGTCGTTGTCACATTGAATGCATTTGTTTCGGATACAGAGGCAGAAACCGCTTATGTAGAACAGTTCTGCAAAGAGCATGACTGTGAATTTGCTCTGGCAAAAGTATGGGAAAAAGGCGGAGAGGGCGGAATTGCTCTGGCAAACAAAATTCTCGAGACACTTGAAAAGAAAGAAAGCCATTTCCATACACTCTACAGTGATGATCTTGGACTGAAAGAAAAGATCGAGACTGTTGCAAAAGAAATTTACGGTGCCGATGGAGTTACCTATTCTCCGGCAGCGGAGCGGGAACTGAAACGAATTACGGATCTGGGTATGGCAAACTTCCCGGTATGTATGGCAAAGACACAGTATTCCCTGTCGGATGATGCAAAGAAACTCGGAAGACCGACCGGGTTTAAGATCAATGTCCGGGAAGTATATGTTTCTGCCGGTGCCGGCTTTGTCGTTGCTGTCAACGGTTCGATCATGACGCTTCCGGGTCTGCCAAAGAAACCGGCAGCTTACGGAATTGATGTCAATGATGACGGTGTAATCACAGGATTGTTCTAAGGAGATAAGGACATGGCAAAGATCATAGATGGAAAGAAGATTTCAGCGGAAATCAAAGAAGAATTAAAGACAGAAGTTGCAGCATATGCGGCACAGGGAAAAAAATGTGCACTTGCTGTCATTCAGGTGGGCGCAGATCCGGCATCCAGCGTATATGTCAGAAATAAAAAGAAAGCCTGTGCATATATTGGAATAGAGTCGCTTTCGTATGAACTTCCGGAAGAAACCACGGAAGAGGAACTGCTTGCATTGATTCAGAAACTGAATGACAATCCAGATGTTCATGGAATTCTGTGCCAGCTTCCACTCCCGAAACATATCTGCGAAGACCATGTGATCCAGGCAATTGATCCGCAAAAAGATGTCGATGGTTTTCATCCGCAGAATGTCGGTGCACTTGTGGTTGGGAAAAAAGGATTTGTCTCCTGCACGCCCGCCGGTATTATCCAGCTGTTAAAACGCAGCAATATTGAAATTGCCGGAAAGCACTGTGTGGTAATCGGAAGAAGCAACATTGTCGGAAAACCGATGGCGCTTCTGATGCTTCGGGAAAATGCAACGGTTACGATCTGTCATTCACGGACCGAAAATCTCAAAGAAATCTGCAAAGAGGCGGATATTCTGATTGTGGCCATTGGAAAACCACGTTATATCGGTGCCGATTATATCAAAGAAGGAGCGGTTGTCATCGATGTCGGAATTCACAGAAATGAAGAAAATAAGCTGTGCGGGGATGTCCGTTTCGAAGAGGCAGAGCAGATCGCTTCTTATATTACACCGGTTCCGGGTGGTGTTGGACCGATGACAATTGCGATGCTCATGCATAACTGTGTAGATGCCATGAAACTTTATTCATAAAACAGATAGGGGATAGATGATGAAGTGTATTTATTGCGGTGAGGAATTAAAAGAGGGGAGTCTGTACTGTCCAAAATGCGGGAAAGCCGTACAGATTGTGCCGGACTACAATATTTACGATGATGATTATCTGAATCAGGTTCTTACGGAAGAATCCCAAAAGATTTCCGGTTCGGGACCGGACAGAAATAAAAAACCGGCACCTGC
>ENA-ORPF01002029-ORPF01002029.1-human-gut-metagenome-genome-assembly--contig:-NODE-2029-length-14511-cov-2.620089_pt1 | contig 14511 bp, 8 predicted proteins | sample MGYA00242140_ERZ509070 | MGnify/ENA primary metagenome ERZ509070 (study PRJEB26280, sample SAMEA2338713) | human gut metagenome | biome: human gut; feature: human-associated habitat; material: faeces... | reverse complement strand
CTGGAAAATAATCTCAAAATTCTGCTGCTGCGCTATCCGGAAAAATTCACCTATTATTTTGAGGTTCATGAAGAGGTGGAAAACGCAGTAATCTTCCCGTTCCTGATTCAGGTGTTTGTAGAGAATGCGGCAAAACATGCCCTGACGCTGGAGAAGGTTCCGCTGATTTCCGTGACGGTTTACCCGGAGGACCGCGGAGACGAAAAGTATGTCAACATTTATATTTCGGACACCGGAAACGGCTTTCCGGAGGAGACGCTGCAAAGGCTGAGAGCAGGGGAAGATATTTCCGAGCATGGAAAGCATATCGGGATTGAAAACTGCCTGAAACGATTCCGCTATTATTATGGCGATTCCGGAGAGATTCATTTCGATAACAGTCCGCTCGGCGGAGCGATTGTAGATATCCATATTCCATACAGGACAGGGGGAGAAGAACATGAAACTATTGCTCGTGGATGATGAAGAGTACGTGATTGAAAGTATCAAAAGAAACCTCGATCTTACAGAGACCGGAGTGAGCGAGGTGTACACTGCGTTTTCCGTACAGCAGGCGAAAAACATCATGGGAATGGTGGACATTGATATCGTGATCAGCGATATCGTGATGCCGGGCGGAACGGGATTCGACTTTGTGGAGTGGGTCAGAAAAGAGGAGCTGAAGGTCCAGGTCATATTCCTGACAAGCTATGCGGAGTTTGACTATGCCAGAAGAGCGATTCAGCTGAACAGTGTCGATTATCTGCTAAAGCCCATCGATTTTGACAAGCTGAAGGAGGCCGTACAGCGTGCGGCGGAATCCGTTGCGAAAGAAAAGAAAATACAGGATCTCAGGCAGGAAAGCATCAAGTGGAACCAGAACAGAAAAATTCTGCAGCAAGATACTAATATAGCAACCGGTGCTGGTCATCATTCGGTAGTTAAAGGTCCCGGAGCAGATGAATGGTATATCATTTATCACCGTCGTCCGTTGGGCGAAACTGCAGCGAACAGCCGTGCAACTTGTATAGACCGTATGTATTTTAATAAAGACGGAAAAATAGAGCCTGTCCGTATGACTTTTGAAGGAGTAGGAGCTAGCCCTTTGGCAACCCCTGTTCGCGCTAAAACATATGCTAATCCTGTAATAAACTTTAGTTTGCCCGATCCTACTATTATAAAAGGAGACGATGAATATTACTATCTATACGCAACTGAAAGTATTAAAAATGTACCTATTCATCGATCAAGAGACTTGGTAAACTGGTATTATGTAGGTACTGCTTTTACAGATGCTACCCGTCCAAACTTCGAACCTAAAGGGAGAATATGGGCACCGGATATTAATAAAATCGGTGATAAATACGTAATGTATTATTCTATGTCCACTTGGGGAGGTGAGTGGACATGTGGTATTGGTATTGCTACTGCTGATAAGCCGGAAGGACCATTTACTGATTTGGGTAAGTTATTCCGGAGCAATGAAATCAATATACAGAATTGCATTGATCCTTTTTATATTGAAGATAATGGAAAGAAATACCTTTTTTGGGGGAGCTTCCACGGAATATATGGTACGGAACTGACAGATGATGGTCTCTCTTTGAAGAAAGGTGCTCCAATAGAGCAAATAGCCGGTACTGCTTATGAAGGTACATATATTCATAAACGGGATGGTTATTATTATTTGTTTGCTTCCATCGGCCGTTGCTGTGAAGGCTTGAAGAGCACATATACTACAGTCGTGGGGCGTTCGAAAAATCTGTTCGGCCCTTATGTTGACAAGAAAGGGCGTTCAATGTCGGATAATCATCATGAGATATTGATTCAGAAGAATAAAGCATTTGTCGGTCCGGGGCATAATTCAGAACTGGTGACAGATAAGAAAGGAAACGATTGGATGTTCTATCATGCGGTAAGTGTTGCTAATCCCGAGGGTCGTGTATTGATGATGGATCGTGTACAGTGGAAAGGTGGCTGGCCATTTGTGAAAGGCGCTGTACCTTCCTTGGAGACTGCTGCTCCGGACTTCAGATAAGTTTTTTCATATGGCTATTCATTTCTTTACAATGAAAAATGAGCATATAAAATGTAGTTGAAGTTTAAACAAATAAATTTTATCCAGACACTTTATCCAGAATAGAAAAAGTATTGGGGAAATTGCAAAGAGAAAACTATTTATCTATAGGAAATGATGGCTTTTCTCTTTGCAATTAACTTTTTCTATAAAGGTGGGCTTTTTTTTGATTTATTGTTTTATTTTTGTCCTTGTAAACTCATAAACTTGTTATAGATGGCCTCAGATATACACACTCTCTCTGATTCTCTTTTATGGAAGAGGTTTCTCGAAGGAGATTCGAGTGCGTATTCTCAAATATATAATCAGACTGTACAAGAGCTGTTCCGATATGGTTTACTGTATACTTCGGACAGGGAGCTGGTCAAAGATTGTATTCATGATGTGTTTGTGAAGATTTACACCAACCGTGCCAAATTAACCCCTACTGATAACATTATAGCTTATTTGATGGTGGCACTGAAAAATACACTCTTTAATGCGTTAAAGAAAACATCTGATTCTTTTTCATTGGACGAAGCTGATGAGAAAGAAGACCAGTCCGAAGAGCATTTTTCTACTCCGGAAACTATTTATATAAATAAGGAACAAGAGAAGAATACTCATATGAAGGTGCATGCTATGATGTCCTCCTTAACCACCAGGCAACGTGAAATTGTTTATTATCGGTATATTAAGGATATGAGTATTGATGAAATTAGTAAAATCACGGACATGAATTATCAGTCTGTATCTAACTCTATCCAGCGGGCTTTGGGGCGTGTACGGAATCTATTCAAGCGAGAATAGGAGAGAAGAATATTCAGCTTTTTCCTGCCCATCAAAAAAATATCGAAAATAGTTTGAAAAAAGTGAGTATAAAATCAAAGTAGAACTGTTATCCTAATGTAAAGACAATGAAAATGATTAATTCAGAACTGAAACATACTGATTTTTCTAGATATACTTTTGAAGAATTCCTTCAAAATGATTTTTTTATTTCTTCTGTTAAATATCCAACAGAAGAGATACAAGAGTTTTGGGATCGTTTTGAGAAATCTACTCCTTCTAATATAGATGATTATTTTGCGGCAAGAGAATATATAGAAACGATTTCTACTTCAGAAGGTGATTTGCTTTCGAATCAGGAACTGGGAGATTTGTGGGCTGATATCCAGACAACAAATATTAAAAATGATAAGATTAAACATAAAAACTTTTTTCTGATAGGGTTGACTGCCGCAGCCAGTGTAGCTATTTTGGTTGGTAGTTTCTTTTTATTAAAGAATTATCAGGCGATTTTGGCTCCTGATATTGCGACATTTGCAGTTCAGACTAAGACCGAATTACCGGCTACAGAGGAAACATTGTTGATTCTGGCAGAAGATAAAGTCGTAAGTCTGAAAGAAAAAGAGACTACAATTACCTATGATTCTGTAGCAATTAAAGCTAACGAAGAAAATATATCCAAAAAAGAACTGGCGGTTTATAATCAGTTGGTTATCCCACGTGGAAAGCGTTCTGTACTGACATTTTCTGATGGCTCTAAAGTATGGGTGAATGCAGGTACCAGAGTCATTTATCCTACAGAATTTGAAAAGGATAAACGCGAAATCTATGTTGACGGAGAAATCTATATTGAAGTAGCTAGAGATGAAGAACGTCCTTTTTATGTACGTACTAAAGATATGAACGTTAGGGTGCTGGGTACTAAATTCAATGTGACAGCTTATGAATCTGAGCCTATTCGCAGTGTGGTGCTGGCTCAAGGGTGTGTGCAGGTTGAGACGACACAAACCCCAAAAGCTATTTTAGCTCCTAACCAGATGTTCAGTTCTGTAGAAGGGAAGGAAAATATTTCACAGGTAGATGTGGAACAAATGATTTCATGGGTAAATGGTCTCTATTGTTTCAATAGTGCCGATTTGGGAATTGTATTGAAACGTCTGTCCACTTACTATGGAATAAATGTCGAATTTGACTCAGCGCTAAGTAAGATAAAATGTTCTGGAAAAATTGATTTGAAAGACAACTTTGAGACAGTAATTAATGGATTAACCTTTGTAGCACCAATATCTTATGCCTATGATGGACAGTATAAAACTTATCGGGTCGTGAAAAAATAGACACAGAAAAATATAGTAATTAATAAAATAAATCTTAAGAATTTATGGCGATTTTTATAAAGAGTGGATAATACTGCTGTATTATCCAGATGGGGCTCATATGCCTGTAAGTGTTAAGTTATAAAATAATAATATTATGAGAAATTTGGACATTGTTAATATGAAAAATTCAATTAAGGGAAGAAAGAGCAAAATACTCAAGCTATTTCTTTGCTTCTTACTTTTGGGAGTAAGTTATTCTTTCGCTAATAACAATAATTATTCCCAGCTCAAAACTCTCTCGGTGAACGTGAACAATAAGACGTTGAGAGAAGTCTTTCAAACAATAGAGAAAACCAGCCAGTTTGTCTTTTTCTATTTGGATGATGCAATAAATCTGGATCGTAAGGTATCCATTGATAGCAAAGACAAGAAGATAGACGAAATCCTTACTGAACTCTTTGAAGGTACGTCCTGTACTTATAGAATCTCTGACAGACAAGTTTTTATCTCAGGAAAGTCAGCTGCCGTTTCTGCCGCGCAACAACAGAATGCTCGAAAAATCACAGGTCGTGTAACGGACACCAAAGGAGAGCCACTTATTGGTGTGAATGTTACTGTGGATGGAGATACCAATGGTTCAATAACCAATATGGATGGGTTATTTGAATTGCGTGTCAGCAAGAAGAATGCTGTTCTTAAGTTTACTTATATCGGATTTAAACCTTCGGAGGTAAGAATAAACTCATCTACAAATATCTATGATGTTGTACTGGAAGAACAGGTAAACGAACTGGAAGAAACTGTGATTGTCGGTTACGGTACACAACGTAAAATCAGTAATATCGGTGCACAATCCAGTATGAAGCTGGAAGATATAAAAACTCCTTCGGCTAGTTTGACTACCACCTTGGCCGGTCGTCTGGCTGGTGTAGTTGCTGTACAACGTACAGGTGAGCCTGGAAAAGATGCAGCAGATATCTGGATTCGTGGTATTGCTACTCCCAATACGGCTACTCCCTTGATTTTGGTGGACGGAGTAGAACGTGCATTCAACGATATTGATCCTGAAGATATCGAATCATTGACTACTTTGAAAGATGCATCAGCAACCGCTGTTTATGGTGTACGTGGTGCGAATGGTGTAATCATAATCAAAACAAAGCCGGGTAAAATAGGTAAACCGACAATTAGTGCTGATTATTATGAATCATTTACCCGTTTCACTAAAATGGTGGATTTGACAGATGGTGTCTCTTATATGAAGGCGGCTAATGAAGCGTTAAGAAATGATGGACTGGCAACTAAATTTACAGATTCACAAATCCAGAATACAATCTTAGGTAAAGACCAGTATCTGTATCCGAATGTGGACTGGCTGAATGAGATATTTAATGATTGGGGACACAATCGTCGTGTTAACGTGAATGTACGTGGTGGTAGTGAGAAAGTTTCATACTACGCTTCGGTCAGCTACTTCAATGAGACTGGTATGACAGTGACAGATAAGAGCATCAATACCTTTGATTCAAAGATGAAGTATAGCCGCTATAACTTTACTACCAATCTGAGTATCGATGTGACTCCGACAACTAAAGTGGAAATTGGTGCTCAGGGTTATCTGGGTGAAGGTAATTATCCGGCCATATCTTCCAAAGACTTGTATAATGCTGCTATGTCCATTTCTCCGGTAGAATATCCGAAAATGTTCTTTGTTAATGGTGAGGCATATATTCCGGGGCGTTCCACCAATAACAACTTCAACAACCCTTATTCACAAGCTACACGTCGTGGATATGATAATCTGACCAAGAATCAGATTTATTCTAATTTACGCATTACGCAAGACCTGGATATGCTTACTAAGGGATTGAAATTGACAGCTATGTACGCATTCGATGTATATAATGAAATACATGTTCATCAGGATCGTGCAGAGTCTACTTATTATTTTTTGGATACGAATGTTCCTTATGACTTGGACGGACAGCCGATTCTACAAAGAATCTATACGGGCACCAATGTCTTGAGTTATAAGCAGGAAACGAGTGGTAATAAGAAAACATATCTGGAAGCTTCTTTAAATTACGACCGCGCATTTGGCGATCATCGTGTAAGCGGATTATTCCTCTTTAATCAGCAACAGAAACTTCTTTATCCCAAAGGAACACTGGAAGATGCCATCCCTTATCGTATGATGGGTATTGCCGGACGTGCTACTTATTCATGGAAAGACCGCTATTTTGCAGAGTTCAATATTGGTTATAATGGTGCGGAGAACTTCTCTCCTAAAAATCGTTATGGTACTTTCCCTGCGTATGGTGTTGGTTGGGTGATTTCAAATGAAAAGTTCTGGGAACCGCTGTCAAAGGTCGTATCATTCCTGAAGATCCGCTATACGGACGGTAAAGTCGGTAATAGTGATGTTTCCGACCGTCGTTTCATGTATTTGAATCAGATGAAAGAAAATGGAGACTATGGTTATAAACTGGGACCTAACGGGACGAAATATTCAGGATATGAAACATTGAATATGGCTGTGGACTTGATTTGGGAAGAAGCACGCAAACAAGACTTAGGTATTGACTTGAAACTGTTTAATGATGATCTTTCAATAATCTTCGATATCTTCAAAGAGCGCCGTGAAAATATCTTGTTAAAACGTGAAAACTCTATTCCGTCATTCTTAGGATATAATACATCTGCTCCTTATGGAAATATTGGTATTGTTGAAAATAAAGGTTTCGATGCTACAGTAGAATACAATAAAAGATTTAATAAAGACTGGACGCTTGCTATTCGCGGTAATATTACCTATAATAAGGATAAATGGATTGAAGGTGAATTACCGGAACAACGCTATGATTGGATGAATCAATATGGACAGAATATTCTAGGAAAAAAAGGATATATCGCAGAAGGTTTGTTTACACAGGCTGAAATTGATGATATGGCACGTTGGGAGTCTTTGTCCCAGGCAAATAAAGCTACTACTCCGAAGCCGTTTGCTTCTCAGTTTGGTACGGTAAAAGCGGGTGATATCAAGTATAAAGACCTTAATAATGATGGTCAGATTGACGCTTATGATAAAACTTATATCTGCCGTGGTGATGTACCTACTATGGTATACGGTTTTGGCTTCACGCTGGGTTGGAAGAACCTTTCATTAGGTATGATGTTTCAGGGTACTCATGATGCAGAACGTATAATGAGCGGTAGCAGTATTCAACCGTTTAACGGCGGTGGCGGTTCCGGTAATCTGTATAGCAATATTGATGACCGCTGGACTGAAGATAACCCGAATCAGAATGCTTTTTACCCGCGTTTGTCCTATGGAGCTGAAACTTCCAGTAACATTAACAATTTCCAGCCGAGTACATGGTGGGTTCGTGATTTTAGTTTCCTGCGCTTAAAAACAATGCAGATCTCCTATAACTTACCGAAAGACTGGGTGAATAAAGTACGTTTGAAAAATGCGGCAGTCTATGTGATGGGAACAAACTTGTTTACTCTTAGCAAATTCAAATTATGGGATCCGGAGTTGAATACAGATAACGGTGCTTCTTATCCGAATACAACCTCTTATTCTGTAGGCGTTAATTTCACATTCTAAAAACCAATAACAATGAAAAAATATAACTATATACTATTGGGTATGTTATCACTCTTTTTTGTGACAACACTTACTTCCTGTTCAGATTATTTTGATCAAGTGCCCGATGACCGATTATCTTTGGAAGAAATTTTTAAGACCAGAGATGGAGCATTGAAATATCTTTCGAATGTTTATACCTTCTTGCCGGATGAGTTTAATCAGCGCCAGGTACATGAAACCAGCTTGTATCGTACACCGGGACCATGGACCGGAGCGAGTGATGAAACCGAATGGACTTCATCAGGCAATAAAGCCAAACTGATCAATAATAACTCTATTGATGCAACCGAAAACACAATGGTATTGTATCGTTGGAAAAGCTGGTATTCGGGTATTCATGAATCTGCTGTATTTACCAAATATGTAGATCAGGCTCCGCTTACGGCATCGGAAAGAGCACAATGGAAAGCTGAGGCTAAAGCTCTGCGTGCTATTTATTACTTCTATTTGGTTCGTACATATGGTCCTGTGCCTGTTTTGGAAGACGATTATGCTTTGGATACTCCCAGTAATGAATTGCAATTGTCTCGTAGCACTGTAGACAGATGTTTTGATTTTATTGTGTCCGAATTGAAAGAAGCACAGAATGCTGGTCTGCTGGAAGATGCTTCGTCAGATAAAACAACAGGTGTGGGACGTATAGACAAGGCTATAGCCCAGGCATTTATAATTGAAGCATTGACTTATCGTGCCAGCTGGTTGTTTAATGGAGAGTGCACTTATTATGCCGATATGGCAAATCCGGATGGAACGAGATTATTCCCCAGTCAACCGGATGCAGCCACTATCAAGGCTGACTGGCAGAAGGTAGTTACTGAATGTCAAAAATTCTTCGCTGATTATGGCAATCGTTTCCAATTGATGTATACAGATAAATCAGGAAAATCGGTAGCAGGCCCTGATGCTGAGGGATTCAATCCTTATGAGTCTTATCGCCGTGCTATCAGAACGTTATTCTCAGAAATGGGTAATAACAAAGAAATGATTTTTTATCGTATGGATAATGCAGCAGGTACTATGCAGTATGATCGTATGCCCAATAAGTCAGGTAATACAAATGATTACAGAGGTGGCAGCTTGTTGGGAGCTACACAAGAGATGGTTGATGCCTATTTTATGGCCAATGGTATGTCACCTGTTACAGGCTATGCAGCTGATGGTGTCACTCCGATTATCAATGAGGCTTCGGGCTATAAAGAGGACGGCACTTCTTCATCAGACTATAAATCGGCAGATGGTACTCTTTATGCACCGGCTGGAACACGCAATATGTATGTTAACCGCGAACCGCGTTTCTATGCTGATATCACTTTCAGTAATTCTAAATGGTTCTCAGGTACAGAAGGCGATTATACAGTTGACTTCACTTATAGTGGAAACTGTGGTAAGGCTCAGGGTAACAATGACTTTACCAGTACAGGCTATCTGGTACGTAAGAATATGGATTCGGGTGACCGTAATCAAAACTTGGTTTGTGTGTTGCTCCGCTTGACGAATATTTACTTTGATTATATCGAAGCATTAGCATATGTAGATCCAAGTCATGCAGATATTTGGAAATACATGAATCTGATCCGTGAACGTGCAGGTATTCCGGGATATGGTACTGCCAGTTTGCCGAAAGCAACCACTACCAGTGAAATCATGAAACTGATCCAGAAAGAGAAGCGCATTGAGTTAAGCTTTGAGAACTGTCGCTATTTTGATGTGCGTCGTTGGGGACTGACGAATGAGTTCTTTAACAAACCAGTGCATGGTATGAACGTGAACTATGATGGAAATGAGTTCTACAAACGTACAGAAATCACTTCCCGTAATTTTGATCGTCAATACTTCTTCCCGATTCCGCAGAGTGAAATTGATATTGATAAAAATCTGGTTCAAAATGAAGGCTTTTAATTAATTGATTAATAAATCGCAATATATGATGAAACAATATATATTTTCTGCATTATGCTTAGTCTCAGGTGCGTTTTGTTTGTCGTCTTGTAATGATGATAAAGAAGCTAGACCTTATACTCCGGATTACGAGATTGTGCCTGAATATACAAACGCAGATACATGGAAAGCTTATGAGGCATTTAATGAACATCTGTTAGATCAGAATAAGTTTATATATAAAAGTAGCACTGCTGACAAGGCAGCTGTAGACCGTTGGAATGGTGCTGCCGCAATTTGGTGTCAGCCGACTTACTGGGATATGGCAATGAATGCTTATAAGCGTGCAAAGGCTGAGGGTGATACTCAGAAAGAACAAAAATTTAAACAGCTTTGTGATGATCTGTTTGCCGGCAATAAAGCTCATTATGCGAATTTTGATTTTGATGATAATAACGAGAATACCGGCTGGTTTATTTATGATGACATTATGTGGTGGACAGTTACATTGGCACGTGCCTATGAGCTATTCGGAGTTGAGGAATATCTGAGCCTTTCTGAAGAAAGCTTTGGCCGTGTATGGTATGGCTCAGAGAAGGTAGGTGATACCGGTTCTTATGCAGACCCTGAAAAAGGGCTGGGAGGTGGTATGTTCTGGCAATGGCAACCTATCAAGAATCCGAATCCTAACGAAGCTGACCACGGTAAGATGGCCTGTATCAACTTTCCGACTGTGGTGGCAGCTCTGACATTATACAACAACGTACCGACCGGAAGGACAGAATCGACAGACTCCCATCCGAGCTATCAAACGAAGGAACAGTATTTGGCTAAAGGTAAAGAAATTTATGCTTGGGCAGTGGAGAACCTCGTTGATGTTACTACCGGACAGGTAGCGGACAGCAGACATGGTAATGGTAATCCTGCCTGGAAAGATCATGTATACAATCAGGCTTCATATATTGGCGCTTCGGTGCTGCTTTATAAAGCGACTGGTGAAAAACAGTATCTGGATAATGCAGTAATGGCTGCGGATTATACGATGAATACGATTTCGGGAACATTCGACCTCTTGCCTTTTGAGACAGGTGCTGAGCAAGGTATTTATACTGCGGTCTTTGCACAATATATCGCAATGCTGGTATATGATTGTGATCAGACGCAATATATACCTTTTGTGAAACGCAACATTAATTACGGCTGGGCTAACAGAGACAAAACGCGTGATATATGCGGAGGCGACTATACCAAGCTACAGGTAGAAGGTGATGCTGTTGAAAGTTATTCGGCCTCGGGTATCCCTGCTCTGATGTTATTGTTTCCAACCGATAAATAAGTATAACCTATAAATGAAAAGAATAATGAATACAAAATATTCTATTAAGAAAGTATGGTACTATCTGCTTTGTATGATAATGACTCTTCAGCTAATAGCTTGTACGGAAGAGACTCACGAGTCATATACTGCAGCACCGGAGGTCGAAGATATCTATATTGACCAGCTGGAAGAACTGATTAATAAGATGAAGGATTTGCAGAAGAACTCGGAATATGGAGAAAAGAAAGGGCAATATCCTACAGAGAGTCGTGCCATCCTGACAGATGCTATCGATGATGCCAATCGTTCAGTTCTGTTGATCAAATATCAGAATCCTGTTCCGTCGGAGCAGGAAAAGCAGCGTTACGTTGCCAGTGCAAAATCTGCAATTGATAAGTTTAAGGGTACTATTCGTACGGAAGATGCTGAAACAACACCTGCAGAACTGTTTGTTGATGGTAAAGGCGGCAATTCATATATTGATTTCGGACGTAGTGAAGAATATGTTAAGTTTGGAGAACAAGGTCATCAATCATTTACCGTAGAGTTGTGGGTAAAGGTTACGGAGCGCGGCAGATGGGATAATTGCCTGTTCCTGTGCTCATACATGTCAGACAGTAGCTGGCGTAATGGCTGGATGATGTACTGGCGTAAAGATGATAATGGTGTTTACCGTACTACTTGGGGTGGATTGAATACGACCAATGGTGACAGGGATCTTTGGGAACCGAAATTCCAGATTTCTGATGATTTGAATAAATGGCAGCATTTTGTAGCAGTATATAGTGATGAAGGTTTGGACGGCAATTCTACATTACGTGCAAAATTATACTTAAATGGTGAGTTGAAGAAAGAAGAAACAGTTTCTCCTACAACGAGAGTTTATCAGTCAGGACATTATTCAGATTACTCAAAACCGATGACTGCATTTGGTCGTTACATGAGAGTGAGCGATGATTTGTATGAAGAAGGATTCTCCGGATATATGAAGAAAATCCGTATCTGGAAAACGGCAAAAGGGGCAGATTATGTAAAGCAGTCTTATGAAGGAACAGCAGAAGTAACCGGAAAAGAAACGGATTTGGCAGCCGGATGGGACTTTACATCTAAACCATCGGGAACAGATAACGAGATTATTGACTTGACTGGTCGTCATACAGCGAAAATTATAGGTACCTATAAGTGGGAACGTATTCTAGAATAATAAAGAGAGAAATAATGAAAGACATGAAACAATTAATTAATAAATGGGGAGAGAGTATGCTCTTTTCCCTTCTGATGGCGCTTTGCCTCACATGGACTTTTACAGCTTGTTCGGATGATAAAGATAATGAATATATATCTGATACGCAACTTAGCATATTAGAGGACAATCGGACTTCTTTATCATATTTGTTGAAAAATTCTACCTTTGGAACAGCGCCGGGAACTTTTCCGGAAGCCAGCAAGGAGATACTGAATAATGCAATAGCGGAACTGGACCAGTTGATTACCAAGGTAAAGGGCGGTGAGATGTTTGATGAGGCGACCTTTGAGGCTACAATAGCTAAGGTAAATCAGGCAATAGATGAGTTCAAAAACTCTAAATACTATAACCTTTCTCCGGAAGCCCAGAAGTTCATTAGTGATCTGATGGCAAAAGCAGATGAGTTAAGAGAAATGATAGCTAATGAAGCATTGTGGGGAAATCATCAGGGACAATATCCGGTAGAAGGTAAGGCTACACTGGAAAGTGCAGCGGAAGATTTGGAGAGTTTGGCAGACAGAATCAAAACCAGTGCCATCACAGATATGACGCAGGAGATATATGATGATGCCATTGCGGCTGCTGATAAGAAACTGCAAGAAGTGGAAAATTCCGCATGGCCGGAAGATAATCTTGTCTGGAATTTATTTGTGGATGGTAATAAGGGTGGTTACATCGACTTTGGATATAGCGAGGATTTTGTGAAATTTGGTGATGATAATAATCAGAATTTTACGATTGAGCTTTGGATAAATATCAAAGAATTCTGTTCTAAGTCAGGGGAAGACAATAGTACCTTCCTTGCTGCATTTGTTAATTCTCCCCGAAGCGGCTGGCGTGTTCAGTATCGTAAAGTGAATGGTGGCAATGAACACTGGCTGAGAGGTTCTATGGCACATTGGCAGAATGAAGGTCCAAAAGATCCGGAATGGTGGGAGCCGAGAGCCATCGTAAACAATCCCAAAGATAAATGGACACACTTTGCTTTTGCTGTAGCGGATAATGGTGTTCCGGGATTTGATCCACCTCAGGAACATACTAAATCCTGTGTATTTGTGAATGGTTCGCAATCCGGCGAGGTGATTCGTGTAGGTGAGGCTTGGAGAACTTATATTAACAATGGTTGTATTGAAGAGAAAATGCCTATGACTGCCTTCTGCCGTTTGAATACAGATAAAACGACTCGTGAAGAATACTTCTCCGGTTATATCAAATATATGCGTATATGGAAAGGTATCAGAAGTCGCGATGATCTTCGCTTATCTGCTATGGGGCAGGTTGACGTAGATCCGAATGATCCGAATCTGGTTGCAGCCTGGGACTTTGAAGTCTTGGGAGCACAACCTACCGGAACGACAATCACTGATATTACAGGTCGTCATGTCGCTACTCTGAAAGGTCCGGAAGGAACATATCAATGGGTGGAAAGTACAACTATCGCACAGTGATTAATACAGATTTTTCAATAGTGTATTAGATTATATCGGTGCTTCCCCTTGCTTTGCATAGTGCAAGGCAAGGGGATTTTTTAAGTCATTATCTGCGTTTGCAAATAACAAAAGGGTGTTTTGGTCTGTATTTGTTCTTTATTGAATAGAGATTTTCGTTCTTTTTCGTCTATTTCTGCAATCTTTGTAACAGGAAAAATATTAAAACTTATCAACTATCATGAAAAGCAAAATTCTTTTGGCGGTAGCTTTACTGCTGGCGATATCAACTACTACTGTATGGGCGGCTGATAGCTCAGAAAAAACGAACCAGAAGACAGGGTCTTACACCAATGAAGATGTATGGGCGGCATACGAAGGATTTAATAATACGCTGCTCGACCCGGATAAATATATCTATAAGACAACTTCATCCTATGAACAGGCGGTAGACCGTGGTCATGGCGCAGCGGCTATCTGGTGCCAGCCTATTTACTGGGATATGTCAATGAACGCCTATAAACTGGCGAAAGCTCAGAAAGATAAAAAGAAAAGAGCCTATTACAAAGAGCTCTGCGAAAAGATATTCGCTGGAAATAAAGCCCAATATTGTCACTTTGATTTCGATAATAATAATGAAAATACCGGATGGTTTATCTATGATGATATCATGTGGTGGACGATCTCTTTGGCACGTGCATACGAACTGTTTGGTGTGGATGAATATCTGAAACTGTCTGAAGAGAGCTTCAGCCGTGTATGGTACGGTTCTAAAAAAGTAGGCGATACAGGATCATATGACAAAGAGAACGGAGGGATGTTCTGGCAATGGCAGCCGATACAGCAT
>ENA-ORPF01002023-ORPF01002023.1-human-gut-metagenome-genome-assembly--contig:-NODE-2023-length-14576-cov-5.170305_pt1 | contig 14576 bp, 10 predicted proteins | sample MGYA00242140_ERZ509070 | MGnify/ENA primary metagenome ERZ509070 (study PRJEB26280, sample SAMEA2338713) | human gut metagenome | biome: human gut; feature: human-associated habitat; material: faeces... | reverse complement strand
TGATCAACACGCCCGGGCCGGTATACGGCAGCGTGGTTTCTTCGTCTTTGGCTTTGATTACTTCTATAATCGGCAAATCATATTTTGTGGCAAATACATAGTCGCGTTCATCATGTGCAGGCACCGCCATCACGCAGCCCGTGCCCGTGAGCCGGATGCATGCGCTCATGGCGCTGGCGCTGGCGCAGGACAGCGAGAGCTTCTTTGCCGCGCTGCAGTAAGGAGGGCCCCATGCTGAAAGTTGCAAAATTCGGCGGCTCAGTTTGAAAAAGTGCGTGACATCGTGCGCGCCGACCCCGCACGAAAGGTGATCGTCGTGTCCGCTGCCGGCAAGCGCGGCGCGGACGACCACAAGCTCACAGACCTCCTGTACCTGTGCTACGCGCACCTGCAGTACGGCGTGAGCTGCGACGCCATCTTCCAGATGATCGCCGATCGCTACATCGCCATCCGCGACGAGTGCGGCCTGAACGTGGACATCGAGGCCGAGCTCGCCGTGCTGCGCCAGCAGATGCGCGCCGGCATCTCGGAGGAGGAGCTCGTGTCGCGCGGCGAATATTTCTCCGCCCTGCTCATGGCGGACTACCTCGGCTACTCGTTTCTGGACGCGGAGCTGTGGGTGCGCTTCCAATTCGACGGGTCGATCGACAAGGAGGCGTCCTATGCCGCGCTGCAGCGCCTGGCCGACGGGCGCAGCGTCGTCATCCCCGGCTTTTACGGCGTGACGCCCGACGGCAAGATCCGCACCTTCTCCCGCGGCGGCAGCGACATCACCGGCGCGCTCGCGGCAGCGGCGCTCGGCGCGGACGTGTATGAAAACTGGACGGACGTCTCCGGCATCCTGATGGCCGACCCGCGCATCGTCGACGATCCCGAGCCCATCCGCCGCGTGACCTACAGCGAGCTGCGCGAGCTGAGCTACATCGGCGCGCAGGTCCTGCACGAGGGCACGATCTTCCCCGTGCGCGAGAAAAACATCCCGCTCAACATCCGCAATACCAACGCGCCCGACCATCCCGGCACGATGATCTTGGAGTCCATCGGCGACGAGATGGAAGAGGGCGGCTTCATCACCGGCATCGCCGGCAAGAAGGGCTTTTCCATCATCACCATCGCCAAGACCGGCATGTCGAGCGAACCGGGCTCTCTCCTGAAAATTCTCAACGTGCTCGCCAAGCACGAGGTCAACGTCGAGTACCTCCCGTCCGGCATCGACAACGTCTCGCTCGTCGTCTCGTCCGACAAGGTGTCCCGCTCGCTCTACGAAATGCTGGGCGAGCTGCAAAAAGAGGTGCAGCCGAATAAGATAACCGTAACGGAGCATATCGCCATCGTCGCCGCCGTCGGCCGCAAGATGGCGTACCGTCCCGGCGTTTCCGGTAAAATTTTCGCCAAGCTCGGCGAAAACGGCGTGAACATCCGCATGATCACGCAGGGCCCTGAAGAGCTCAACATCATCGTGGGCGTGGAAGAAAAAGATTTCGAACAGGCCATCCGTGTCCTGTACAATAGTTTTGTGAAGGAGAATGTAGTGTAATGAAACAGGTCAATGTCGGTATTCTCGGCGCCACCGGCGCCGTCGGTCAGGAAATGATCAAAATTCTCGAAGAGCGCAACTTCCCCGTTGCGTCCCTTCGTCCCATCGCAAGCGCCAGAAGCGCGGGCAGCAAAATCATGTTCCGCGGTCAGGAGTGCACCATCGTCGAGGCGTCTGACGACGCGTTTGAGGGCCTTGATATCGTCCTCGGCGCGGCTGAGAACGACATCGCCGAGCGTTTTGCCCCCTCGATCGTCAAGGCGGGCGCGGTGTTCGTCGACAATTCGAGCGCGTTCCGCCTCGACCCCAACGTCCCCCTTGTCATCCCCGAGATCAACCCCGAGGACGTGAAGTGGCACAAGGGCATCATCTCGAACCCCAACTGCACCACCATCGTGACCCTCGTGGCCATTAACGCCCTCGCCAAGGAGAGCCCCATCGAGACGATCATCGCCTCTTCCTACCAGGCCGTCAGCGGCGCGGGCAAGGGCGGCATCGACGAACTCAACAATGAGGTCAAGGCCCTTTCCGAGGGCAAGCACCTTGAGCCCAAGGTCTTCCAGTATCAGATCGCGTACAACATCATCCCCCAGATCGGCGGCGAGGCCTTTGAGGGCTACACCAGCGAGGAGATGAAGATGCAGAACGAGGGCCGCAAGATCCTCCACCTGCCCGAGATGAAGGTCAGCTGCACCTGCGCGCGCGTGCCCGTTATCCGCAGCCACAGCGTATCCGTCGTGCTGCGCACGAAGGAGAAGATCAGCGTCGAGCGTGCCAAGGAGCTCATCGCAAACGCCCCGGGCTGCAAGCTCGTCGACGACCTCAAGAACAAGGTCTACCCCATGCCGCTCGACACGTCCGATCAGGACATCGTCTATGTCGGCCGCATTCGTGAGGACCTGACCGACGAGCGCGGCCTGAACCTCTGGTGCTGCGGCGACCAGGTCCGCAAGGGCGCTGCCACCAACACCATCCAGATCGCGGAGCTGCTGCTCAAGTAAGGCTTTTTTAACCACAGATCGTTCCCCGTTTTCTGCCGCATAGCGGCGGAAAACGGGGAATTTTTTCGTTTCTGCACAGAAACGCCGATTTTGGCCCGCATTTTGCTATAAGCCGCTCATAAAGTGGTACAGGCACGTCATAAGCTGAACGTTAAGAGAGCTATTCTCTGATCCTTTGGCTGTTTTGTCAAAAATCTGTGCACATTTCTTGTGTGTTTCCCCCATTTTTACCACAAACGGCAAGTTTCATTTGACTTTGCCCGCTGTGGGGGCTATGCTGTAAGCAAGGATTGGAAACGTTACCGGTAAGGTTTCCGGAATCATCGCAGGGGGCGCGTCGGCATGACCATCAAGGATATTGCAAAGCTCGCAGACGTGAGCGTCAGCACCGTCTCCCGCGTGCTCAACGACCGTCCGGACGTGAGTGAGGATTCCCGCAGACGGGTCCGCGCCGTCATCGAGGCGCACCGGTATGTGCCGAACAACAGTGCGCGCGACCTCGTCAAAATTCGTTCTGACGCGGTCGGCCTTGTGGTGCGCGGTGTGCAGAACCCCTTCTACACCGACATCATCCACGCCATCGAGCAGAAGCTCGACGCCTCGGGCTACACGATGGTCATGCGCCAGATCCCATCGGGCGATGACGAGATTCAGTGCGGTGCGGTGATGGAAAAGGAAAAGCGCCTGCGCGGCATTATCTTCCTCGGCGGGCGCAGCGATTATTCGCCCGAAGAGGTTTCGCTTCTCGGCGTGCCCTATGTCTGCTGCTCCTACACCAACTCCTACGGTACGCTTCCGCCGGAGTCGTACTCCTCCGTCTCCATCGCCGACGAGCAGGAGGCCTACCGTGCGGTCAGCGAGCTTTACCAAAACGGTCACCGCCGCATCGCCGTGCTGACCGCCGCCCCCGACGACAGTTCGATCTCCCAGCTCCGTTACCTTGGCTATCAGCGCGCGCTGCGCGACTTCGGCTTAACAGAGCATCCGGAAGACCTGATCTGCGCCGAAGATTTCACCATTGCCAACGCCTATGCCGCCATGCAAAAGCGTCTGCGCTCCCCCGCCGATTTTACCGCCGTGTTCGCCATTGCGGACGACATGGCCATCGGCGCGATGCGCGCCCTGCGCGAAAGCGGCCGCTCCATCCCCGAGGACTGCTCCGTCATCGCCATCGACGGCATCAGCGTCTCGGAATACATTCATCCCATGCTCACCACCCTCTGCCAGCCCATGACCGCCATGGGAGAGGCGAGCGTCGAGATCCTGCTCGACATCATCGAGGGGCGCGGCGTTCATCGCCATGTCACTCTGCCGACCGCGCTGCGCGAGGGTGCGTCCGTGCGGCAGCTCAAGCACTGATTTTCCCGCGGGAACCGCGTGAAAATAAATTTAAAAAGGAGTATTGATGAAATGAAAAAGTATCTTGCAATGATCCTTGCTCTTGTCATGGCGCTTTCTCTCGTCGCCTGCGGCGATAAGAAGGATGACTCCGCTGACAACAGCGACGGCGATACCGCCTCCGGCCGCGTCTACTGGCTGAACTTCAAGCCCGAAGCCGACGGGACCCTGCAGAAGGTCGCCGCCATGTACACCGAGAAGACCGGCGTGCCCGTCACCGTCGTGACCGCCGCTTCCGGCACCTACAACGAGACCCTGACCGCCGAGATGGACAAGTCCGCTCCCCCGACGCTGTTCGTCGTGGGCAACCAGGCCGCTGTCGGCACCTGGGGCGACTACTGCTATGACCTGAGCGGCACCGCCGTTGCCAACGAGCTCAACACCGACGCCTACAACCTCTATGACGCCGACGGCAAGCTCTGCTCCATCGGCTACTGCTACGAGTGCTACGGCATCATCGTCAACGAAGACCTGCTCGAAAAGGCCGGCTACACGCTTGGCGACATCACGAACTTTGAGACTCTCAAGGCCGTCGCTGAGGACATCCACGCTCGTGCTTCCGAGCTCGGCTTCGACGCCTTCACCTCCTCTTCCATGAGCGACGATTCCAGCTGGCGCTTCACCGGCCACCTCGCGAACCTTGAGTATTACTACGAGTCCGTGGACGATCCCGACGCCTGGAAGGAATGCCCGTCTTCCATCAAGGGTACCTACATGCAGAACTACAAGAACCTGTGGGATCTGTACATCAACAACAGCGCCGTGAATCCTGCTGATCTCGCTGCCGGCGGCTTTGACGCGGCGGACGAGTTTGGCAAGGAGCAGGCCGTGTTCTATCAGAACGGCTCCTGGGAGTGGGCCAAGCTCACCGGTACCGGCGACGGTCAGTACGGTCTTGACAACCTGTCCATGATCCCGTTCTACTGCGGTGTTGCGGGCGAAGAGAACGCGGGTCTCAACTGCGGCACCGAGAACTGCTGGGCTGTCAACGCCAAGGCTTCCGAGGAAGACATTCAGGCCACGCTCGAATTCATGAACTGGATGGTCACCGATCCCGAGGCCTCCCGTATGCTGGTCGATGAATTCGCCGCCATGCCCTATAAGCAGGCTGCCGAATCCACCAACGGCTTCCTCGCCGACGCCAACGACTACACCACCAACGGCAACTACATCATGCCTTGGGTCACCAACTTCCAGCCGAACGTTGATGCTTACCGCGCTGCGCTCGTCTCCGCGATGAACCAGTACGACGCCGACCAGAGCGATGCCAACTGGGAGCTCGTCAAGACCGCGTTTGTCGACGGCTGGGCCACGCAGTACGCTGCCGCCAACGGCTAAGCCGCTTTAAAAAAAGCAAGCGCATCTGAAAAGCACAAATGAGAGGGGCGGGCGATTTCGCCCGTCCCTCCCTGCATATCACGGCGAGCGCCGCATGAAGCGCCCGCCGTGCAGAAACAAAAGCAATATTCTATCTTTGGCTGGGAGTTGATCGAATTGAAACATAAGCACAGCAACGCTGCGGTCAACAGCTCGATGATCCGCCGCCCGATCCGCCGCTGGTTCCCGCTCTTTATGGGGCCGATGGTCTGCGCGTTCATCATCGGCTTTGTCTATCCGTTCTGCAAGGGCATCTATCTCTCCTTCTGCAAATTCAAGGTCACGAGCGACGCGCATTTTGTCGGCCTTGAAAACTACCGCCGCGCGTTCCAGGATGCGAGCTTTGTGCATTCGTTCTGGTTCACGGCGCTGTTTGCCGTCATATCGCTCGTGCTCATCAACGTGCTGGCCTTTGCGGTGGCCTACGCGCTCACGCAGGGCATCAAGGGCAGCAACCTGTACCGCACGGTGTTCTTCATGCCGAACCTCATCGGCGGCATCGTGCTCGGCTACATCTGGTCGATGATCTTCGACGGCATCCTCTCGCGCTACGGCACGTCGATCCTGCTCAACACGAAGCTCGGCTTCTGGGGTCTCATCATCCTGATGTGCTGGCAGCAGATCGGCTACATGATGATCATTTACATCGCGGGCCTGCAAGCCGTGCCCGAGGACATGCTCGAGGCCGCGAAGATCGACGGCGCGAGCCGCTGGCAGACGCTTTGGAAAGTCACGATCCCGAATGTGATGCCCTCCATCACCATCTGCACGTTCCTCTCTCTTACGAATGGCTTCAAGCTCTTCGACCAGAACCTCGCCCTCACGGGCGGCCAGCCCTATACCATCCTGTCCGACGGCAGCTCGATCAAAGAGACCGAAATGCTCGCGCTGAACATTCTCAACACGTTCTATGGGCAGAACGCCAACTCGCGCGGCACCGCGCAGGCCAAGGCCGTGCTGTTCTTCATCCTCGTCGCGACCATCGGTCTTCTCCAGCTCAGTGCCAACCGCAAAAAGGAGGTGCAGCAGTAATGAACAAGCGTTCTCTTTCTGCCGAGGCTCGCCGCAAGACGATCCTTTCCATCGTGCTCGGCGTCATCTGCGTCATCTATGTGCTGCCGGTCCTCACGGTGGTCATCAACTCCTTCAAGCTCAACACCTATGTCAAGACCGACACGTTCGCCCTCCCGAACGCGGAGAGCTTTGCCGGCTGGGCGAACTTCATCAAGGGCCTGACGTTCGGCAACTACCCGTTCTTAAAATCCGCCGGCTACAGCTTATTTATCACCATCGTCTCGACCGCGCTGATTTTGCTCTGCACGTCGATGGCCGCGTGGTACATCGCGCGTGTGGACAGCAAATTCTGCCGCATGGTCTATTATCTCTGCGTCTTTTCGATGGTCGTGCCGTTCCAGATGGTGATGTTCACCCTGTCGAAGACGGCCGATACCCTCAAGCTCAATACCCCCTGGACCATCCCCATCATCTACCTCGGCTTTGGCGCGGGGCTTGCGATTTTCATGTTCGTCGGCTTTATCAAATCCATCCCGCTTGAAATTGAGGAGGCGGCCGCCATCGACGGCTGCGGCCCGCTGCGCACGTACTTCTCCGTCGTGCTGCCGATGCTGCGGCCCACGATGATCTCTGTCGGTATTCTCGAGATCATGTGGGTGTGGAACGACTATCTGCTGCCCTATCTCGTGCTCGACCGCACGAAGTACATGACCATCCCCATCCACATCCAGTACCTCAAGGGCAGCTACGGCACGGTCGATATGGGCGCGACGATGGCGCTTATCATGCTGAGCATCGTCCCGGTTATTATCTTCTACCTGTGCTGCCAGAAGCACATCATCAAGGGCGTGGCCGCCGGAGCCGTAAAGGGCTAAAAAAACAAAGCATTTTTCTGATAAGTGAGTTGACTGACATATGAATCGTTGCAGCGGCATTTTGATGCCGGTATTTTCCCTGCCGTCTCCTTACGGCATCGGGACTCTGGGCAAGGCCGCCTATGACTTTGCCGATTTCCTCCACGCCGCCGGGCAGCGCTGCTGGCAGATGCTGCCTCTGGGCCCCACCAGCTACGGCGACTCCCCCTATCAGAGCTTTTCCACCTATGCGGGCAATCCGTATTTCATCGACCTGGAGCTGCTGATCGAGGACGGGCTGCTGACCCGGGATGAGGTGGAGAGTCAGAATTGGGGAACCAATCCCCGGTATGTGGACTACGGAAAGATCTACGAGAGCCGCTTTACCCTGCTGCATAAGGCCTACAAACGGGGCTGGGAGCGGGACGCGGAGGCCGTAGCGGCCTTTGCGCAGGACAATGCGCGCTGGCTGCCGGACTACGCCCTGTACATGGCCTGCAAGCGGCACTTCGGCATGAAGGCATGGACGGAGTGGCCCGACGACGACCTTCGCCTGCGTAAGAACGAGGCCGTGCTGGACAAGTACCGCACACTTCTGCGGGAGGATGTGCAGTTCTTCACCTATCTGCAATTTCTGTTTTTCAGGCAGTGGACCGCTCTGCGCGACTACGTCCACCAGCAGGGCATCCGCATCATCGGCGATCTGCCCATCTACGTGGCCATGGACTCAGCCGACGTCTGGGCTGAGCCGCAGTTCTTCCAGCTGGACGATGATCTGGTGCCCAAGGCTGTGGCCGGCGTCCCGCCGGATTACTTTACCGCCGACGGTCAGCTGTGGGGCAACCCCCTCTACGACTGGGACGCCATGCGTGACGACGGCTTCGGCTGGTGGATCCGCCGGATCGACGGCGCCGGCAAGCTGTATGATGTGATCCGCATCGACCACTTCCGCGGCTTTGCCAACTACTGGGCCGTGCCCTACGGTCATCCCACCGCCAAAAACGGCCGCTGGATCGCCGGTCCCGGCATGGACCTGATCGAACGGCTCAACGGCTGGTTCCCGCAGCTGGAGTTCATCGCCGAGGATCTGGGCTACCCCACCCCGGAGGTGGCGCAGCTGCTCCGCGAGTCCGGCTGGCCCGGTATGAAGGTGCTGGAATTCGCCTTTGACTCCCGGGATTCCAGCGGGTATCTGCCCCACGCCTATACGCCGCACTGCATCTGCTATACCGGCACCCACGACAACAGCCCCCTGGCACTGTGGCGGCAGGAGGCCGCGCCGGAGGATGTGGCCCACGCGGTGGAATACCTGGCGCTGACAGAGCAGGAGGGCTTCCACTGGGGTATTATCCGCGGCGGTATGTCCAGCGTGGCGGAGCTGTTCGTGGCGCAGGTGCAGGACTATCTGGGCCTGGGCGAGGGAAACCGCATGAACATCCCCGGCACCCAGGGCGGCAACTGGACCTGGCGGCTGCTGCCCGGCGAGCTGAGCGATGCGCTCTCTGTCAGGATCGACCGCATGACCGCGCTCTACGGCCGCAAGGCATAAGCGAACACCCCCGGCAGTGCCGGGGGTGTTTTTTTGCCGGAAGCACCGCTTCCGCAACGCCGAAACCTCCATCTGCCATGTGGCAGATGGGGGTTTCGATGCCGCCGAGGTAGGGGTTAGACCTCCGCGACCCGTACTGCAATATGGGCCCTGCCGGGCAGGGCAAATAAAAAACCGGCTGCAATGTATGCACCTTTGAAGCGCATCCCACTTGCAGCCGGTCGATCATGCGGTCAAATGCCGTTTAGACACCGTAGCTTTGCGTCTCGGCCTTTCAGCCGATTTGCCAACAGAACATTATTGTATTTGTAGTGTATCACTTTCGTTCCGTTTCGTCAAGTCTTTTTCGCAAAAATCCGTGTTTTCTACGCGTCCGTCTCTAAATCTCCGATCGCCGCGCACGCCTCACGGTATGCCGCGTCCGTCTCCGGATACAGTGCCGACGCGCGCTGCATATCGCTGCCGCGCAGGGCCTCCGTCAGGGCGGAGGCTGCCTGCCCCAGCTGCACCAGCCCCAGGTTGGCTGCCAGGCCCTTCAGCGTGTGCGCCGCCCGGAACGCCCGCCGGGCGTCTCCGGCACTCATGGCCGCCTGCAGCATGGCGAAGGTGTCGTCTCCGGCGAACATCCGCAGGAAACGCTCCACCGCAGCTATACTGCCCAACCGGCGCACGGCGTCCGCCATGTCGCCGCCCATCTCTTGATAAAGCTTCTCTAAATTCATTGTTTCTTCCTCTCCAGCCACTCGGCGATCGTTTTTATCATCTGCCCAGCCTCCAACGGCTTGGGGATATGCGCGTCCATGCCCGCTGCCAGGCAGGCCGCCACGTCCTCGTCAACGAGGTTGGCGGTCATGGCGATGATCGGCAGCCGGGCGTCCGGCCTGTCCATGCCGCGGATGGCGCGGGTGGCGGAAAGGCCGTCCAGCTCCGGCATCATCACGTCCATCAGCACCGCGTCGTAGGTGCCGGGCGCCGACGCGGCAAACATCTCCACCGTCTCCTTGCCGTCGGCGGCCTGGTCCACCATGGCGCCGGCCTCCTGCAGCAGGTACACCGCGATCTCCCGGTTCAGCTCGTTGTCCTCCGCCACCAGCAAGCGCCGTCCGGCGATGGAAGCCGCCGCGTCGGGAAGCGCGGCTTCCGGTTCGGCCTCACTGGGCATCATGGGCAGCACCACGCGGAAGCGCGTTCCCTGTCCGAGTGCACTGTCCACCTGAATGGTACCGCCTCTTTCGTCCACCAGCTTTTTCACCACGGCCAAACCCAGGCCCACGCCGCCGGAAAGGCTGCCCCTATCACTGTTTTCCTGGGCAAATGCCTCGAACATATGGCGCTGGAACGTCTCGCTCATACCTGCGCCGTTATCCTCGCATATAAATTCCAGCCGGCACACGCCGTCCGCATAACGGGACTCGCGGAAGCTGCAGCGCACCCATCCGCCGGGGTGATTGTATTTGATGGCGTTGCCAATGATGTTCTGGCAGATCTGCCGCAGATACAGCGGGTCGCCTGTGAATTGTTCATGCTCCAGCGTCAGGTCCATCACCATCAGCGCAACGCCTGCTCTCTCCGCCTGGGCGCGCGAAATATCCAGCATCTCGTGCAGCTCGCTTGTCAAACAATAGGGGGTCTTTCCCAGCGCCTCCTGCTTCGGGCGATTCAGTGTCAGTACGTCGTTTACCAATGCCAGCAGATACCGCGCCGCGGTCTGCGCCTTCTCCCGGCAGGACTGCACCAGCGTCACATCCTCCGGGTTCCGCCCGATGATCTCCAGCATACCCATGATGATGTTGATAGGTGTGCGTATGTCGTGGCTCATGCTGCGAAGGAAGTGCGTCTTGGCCTGGTCCGCCGCTGTGGCACGCTCTACTTCCTTTTCCAACTGCTTCTGGTACGCCAGTTCCCGCCGTTTGCGGTCCTGCGTGGTGCGGAGCACCAGCAGCGTCGCCAAGACCGCCGCCAGCGCGTACACGCCGAAGGCGGAGATCACCATGTTCTTTCCCAGGATGAACACGTATTCATTGGGGAGGAACACATACAGGCTGTACTGCTGGTATCGCTCCCGTGCACCGAAGAACGTGCCGTCCGTGCGGAGCTGGGTCAGCTTGCTGCCCGGGGAGGGGGAGGACTCCAGCGCACGGATGAGGGGCACCTCGTCCACCGGCAGGTTCCACTGCTCCGCCGCGCTGCTGCCCACCACGCGCTCGCCGTCGGTGATGTAGGTGTAGACCCTGTCATTGAGCAGCGTCTCGTAGCCCGCCAGCAGGCTCTCGATGGACGCACGGTAGGAGGCGATGATCGTGTTCGACTGGAGGCGGACGCAGAAGACGACGCCGGGATTTTCGACGCGCGCCACGGCTGCTATGTCGTATACCGCGCCGTCACGGGTCAGGCGGCGGGCGAAGATCTTCTCCGGGTAGTCCATGATGGAGCGGATCGCCTCATTGGTGTAGTAATCGCTCCAGTCCATGTCCGCACCGGAGCTGAACTCGATCTCCAGATCCTTGTCCAGCACCAGCACGCAGGTTACGCGCTGATGCTGGGCGTACCGCGCCAGCTCCTCGTTGGAGCGGTTCTGCCCCACCATACCCTCGCGCTCCGCCACCTCCTGCGCCTGCTCCGTCAGCCGCACGAGGCTCTTTAGCCGGTCGGCGGCGACGATGTCGCGGTAGCTGATGCACTGGTTTTGCAGATATTGCAGCGTCCGCTGGGCGGTCTGCTGGGCGTTGCGGATGCTGCTGTTGCCGCCGATGAGAGCCGTGACCGCCATCACAAAGACGCCCAGCACCAGCATGAGCACCCAGATATATTTGTTGGAAAACTTATTGCCCATGGATCAACCCCGCTAAAGCCGCCTGTGCGTCCACGCCGTAGCTCTCCAGAATGGCGGCCACGGTGCCGTCCGCCACCAGCTCGTGCAGCATTTCGTTCAGAGCCTCCGCTCTGCCGCTGCCGTCGTCCTTATAGAACGCCGCGCCCAGACCTGCCCGCAGCAGCCCCGGCTCCAGCACCCGGTATTCCCCGGCGCGCCCGGCGATGAAGGTGAGGTACGCCGTCTCGTGTCCGGCGCAGGCGTCCACGTAGCTTTTGTCCAGCGCGGCGAACACGTCCACCGTGTTGGCGAAGCAGTACACGCTGTCCACCTGCTCCACGCCGGGCACCTGATGCTTCAGAAACAGCTCCTCCGGCTTAGTGGATATCTGCACGGAAATACGCTTATCATTCAGGTCGGCCAGTGTACGGATATCGCTGTCAGCCTGCACGATGACCACCTGACGGCTGTACATATACGGCCCTGCCCAGCGGTAGCGGTCCTCTCTGCCGTTCATGGAGAAGCTGCCCCAGAGGCAGTCCACGTCGCCTCGCTCCAGTAGGGCGTCCTTCTCCTGCCAGTTGATTTTTTGGAAGCTCGCCGTCCAGCCCAATCTCTCGCAGGCGGCGGTGGCGATCTCCACGTCGATACCCGCATAGGCGCCATTCTCATCCAGATAGAAATACGGCTCATAGTCGTCGCTGCCAATGACCAGCACCGGAAGCTCTTCCGTTTCCGTCTCCCGCTGTCCGCAGCCGCACAGCAACGCGCCGCACAGCGCCAGCAGCACCGCCAGCAATCTCTTTGTCCTGCTCATTCCTTACCTCTCATGCCGTATACCTCACGGCACAACGCACTCTGTATGTCCTCCAGACAGTCCACCAGCAGCGGATCGAACGCGCCGCACTCGCCGCCCCGTATCATAGCCAACGCCTCCGCATGGGTATACGCCGGCTTGTACACCCGCTGGCTCACCAGCGCGTCATAGGCGTCCGCCAGGCCCACCGCCTGCACGGTCATCGGTATCTCGTCGCCCTTCAGCCCGTCGGGATAGCCGCTGCCGTCCACCCGCTCGTGATGCCAGCGGCAGATCTCCGCCGCAGCCTCCACCAACGGCTCGCTTTCCATCTCCTTCATGCCCCGCATCAGTTCCTCGCCGATCAGGGTATGCTTCTTGATCTCGTCAAACTCCTCCGGCGTCAGGGGGCCAGGCTTTCGCAGCAGGGCATCCGGCACGCCCATCTTTCCGATGTCGTGGAACATAGCCGCGGCGGCGGCCCGCCGGCAGTCCTGCAGGGTCAGGCCGTATTTATCCGTGCGTTCCAGCATTCTCTGCAGCAGCCGCTGCGTGATCTGCTCCACGTGCCGCCCGTGGTCCGCGCCCTCGCCGTTGCGGTAGCCCATCACCCGCGACAGGATATCCGCCGCGATACCCATCATATGCTCCTGCCGCCGCAGCTGCTGCATCATCACCGCTGCCAGCCGCCGCTGCCGCGCATACAGCTTCACGGTGTTCATCACCCGCTGCCGCACGATACGGATATCAAAGGGCCGTTCTATGTAGTCCGACACGCCCATGTCGTAGGCCTGCCGCACCTTTTCTTCTGACCCGTCCGCCGTGATGATAATGACCGGGATATCCTCGATAAACCCCCGATTATTCATCTCCTCCAGCACCTGCAGGCCGTCCATCTCCGGCATGATCATGTCCAGCAGCACCAGTGAGATATCCGCGCCGTAGGTCTCCAGCTGCGCCATGCACTCCCGGCCGTCCTCCGCCTCCAGCACGTTGAAATCCTCCGCCAGCATCTCCCGCAGTATCGCGCGGTTCATAGCCGCATCGTCCACCACAAGAATATGCGGCTTGATCTCCTCCCCCTCCATGGGGGTATCCTCGGTGACCACGGCGTCCTTTCTTCGCTTGGCCCGGTACATCAGCCGGTCCGCCCGCTGCACCGCCTGGGCGATCGTCTCCTGCTGCGCCATGACGCAGCCCACGCTGATGGTGATATGCTGGCCGCCCTCGCAGCCCGGTATGCTCACTGTCCGCAGCCGCCGCTGAATGTCTCCCAGCACGGTGGTAAAGGCCGCCTGCTCCACGCCCGGCAGCAGCAGCAAAAACTCGTCGCCGCCGTAGCGCACCAGCGAGCCGCTGCGGCCAACCACCTCATAGATGGTATCCGCCAGCGCCCGCAGCGCGTTGTCGCCCACCTGATGTCCATTCATATCGTTATACAGCTTCAGATCGTCCATATCGATGAGCGCTACACCGCCGCGGTATACCTCATTGCTCATCTCCCGCTGGTAATGGTTGCGGCTCAGCGCGCCGGTCAGCGCGTCTATCTCCTGCTCCTGTGTATCCCGTCCGGAGATGACTAGCACTTTGTCGTTGATCCGGTCGATGCGGATGTCATACTGCCGGCAGCCTACGCCGCCCTGCCGGAACCGCAGGCGAAAGCTCTCGTTTCGCTCCTTTTCGTAGAAAAAGCTCCGCAGGTTTTCGCTGCTGAGATAGCGCATCCACACGCTTTTCTCCGCCGACACACCGCCGTTGTCCCGGAAGATGTCCCACAGCTCCTCTACGGTGTACCATTTGTCCTCCATCCCACTGGCCAGACTGGTTTTCCGAACCCGCAGCTTTCCCCGGGTCCTGTCATATTCACATACGGTGTCGCAGATCGGCAGCAGTGCCGCGATAAAGGTTTCCTTCTCGATCATGGCCGAGACCTCCGTTCCTGTCATACCAGCTTTATTATAGCATCTTAAGACCGTATTGCAACGGCTTCCCCCTGAAACGCCGAATTTTTCGCCTGTTTTGCAGGCGGCGCGCCGGGGTGCGCTGTCGGTGAACGGCCCTGACCCGCACAGGGCAAAATAAAACCGCCCGGACGGGCGGTTTTGTTTTGCCTTTTTGCGATCTAACTGCGGCGGCGGAGTGCTAAAACGGTCAGTGCTGAAATGGAAGCACCAACAATAAGCCATGCCCACGGACCGGCGGAGGGCGCGGCGGCCGGCAGAGGCTGCCAGGCGGCAT
>ENA-ORPF01002019-ORPF01002019.1-human-gut-metagenome-genome-assembly--contig:-NODE-2019-length-14599-cov-12.659447_pt1 | contig 14599 bp, 6 predicted proteins | sample MGYA00242140_ERZ509070 | MGnify/ENA primary metagenome ERZ509070 (study PRJEB26280, sample SAMEA2338713) | human gut metagenome | biome: human gut; feature: human-associated habitat; material: faeces... | reverse complement strand
CAAAACTGATGAATTGACCGGACAGCTGCTCGACCTTGAAATGAGCCGTGACCGCAGACGAAATGCCGTCAGCATACGAAAAAAACGTTTGAACGACTTCATTGCTAATAATCCGGAACTCAAGCATTTTGCTGGAATGTCGGCTGAAAACATTCTCAGACAAAATACACCCGGAACATTCACCCCATACGGCACTTCGCTGCAAATGCCTGGTAAATATCAAGAGTTGCACAAACTGGCTGTACAGTTGAAAGAAGCTGAAGGCTGGGTGGATGAACAAACGCAAAACATTGCGGATGTAAACAAACGTATTCAGACAGTCAACAAAAAAGCACACGAAATGGGGGCTACGATTGAAACTATAACCAATAAAACAGTTATAGATGAACCTGTTGTCAATACCAGTGGGGACTCAGGAACGGCTGGAACAACCACAAATCATACAAACAATACGCCATCAAAAGCCGATGTGCTGAAAAACAATGCCGAACGAGATTTGCTAATGGCTGAAGTAGACTATAAAATAGGACTGACCACTTACGCAGAGTACCAAAAGAAAAAGTACGATATAGAACTGAAACTTGCCACAGATTTGCGCGACTTGCACCAAAAGAACAGTACGGAATGGCTGAAAGCCGAGAAACAACGGTTGGAAGTAGAAGCAGACTATAAACAAGAAGCGCACAAGCAAAACCTTTCGACACTGGAAGCGGCCAAGACCAAAGAAGAGGCAGCACTGAAAAATCAGTACATAGCGGGCAAAATCAGTCTGGAGAATTACGAACAGCAGAAAACAGAAATTACGCTAAAACACCTCGCTTTGCGTATTGAAGCTGAACGTAAGCAAGGTGCTGACAAAAAACTGCTGCAAGAGCTGGAACAGCAATACAATGAACTGCAAAACGCTGATAAATTGCAACGCCAAAACGAATTTTGGCAAAAGGTACAGCAATTACAGGCTGAACATCTGAAGAAATCTGCCGAAGAACAACAGCATACGGAGGAATCCATTGCAAACGAAGCGTTTAAGCGCGAACTGCTCAGCGAAGAAGAATACCAACAAGCCATTCAAAGCATACGCGATAAATACAGTAAAAAGCAGGAAACCGGAAATACCGAATCAGAATTGGGCGGAACGATGGATGCAATGTCAACTTCGCTGGTGCGTACGTTTGAAGCTTTTGCCCGATTGGATGAAAGGATTCGAAGCGGTAAAGCCTCTTGGCAAGACTGGGCATCGGTAGGTGTGGCAGCATTGCAAACTGTTTCGGCGGTCATGAGCAGCGTGTCGCAACTCTATCAGGCGCAGCAGAGTGCCGAAGAGGCAAAAATCAATGCCAAATACGAGGCTGAAATAGAACGAGCCGGGAAAAACTCCAAAAAACAAAAGAAACTGGAAGAAAAGAAACAAGCCGAATTGGCAAAAGTAAAGAGTAAGTATGCCAAAAAACAAATGGTGATGGAATTGGCTCAGGCGGTGGCACAAACTGCCGTGGCTGCCATCAATGCTTACGCTTCAGCATCAAAGGTGAACTGGCTACTCGGCCCTATCGCAGCCAGCATGGCATTAGCGGCCGGAAGCATACAAATAGCGGCTATCAAAAAACAACATGAAGCCCAGGATCAAGGTTACTATGAGGGCGGTTTCACAGGTGGAAACCATTACCGACGCGAAGCCGGTGTGGTGCACGAAGGCGAATTCGTAGCGAATCATCAGGCTGTAAGAAATCCTGCAATCCTGCCAGTGCTTAATTTAATCGATCAGGCTCAACGCACCAACCGGGTGGCCTCACTCACGGCTGCTGACGTGAGCCGAGCCATCACCGCTCCATCCATCAGTGCCTCGGCTGTAACTGCTGCCGATAACAAACCTACTGTCACCGTGGTAGATACTGCACAGCCCAGAACTGCCGAAGCCCTCGAAAAATTAACCGCACAAATAGACGAAGGCATTACAGCCGTGGTAACTATCGACGGACCAAACGGATTTGCCCGCCAGTGGAAAAAATACAACAAACTCGTTAAACTATGATGAAACTAACCATCAACGGCATCGAAGCCGAACTGAAAGCTGACACGACGTTTAAACTTGTCCGCGAAAATCCCTATTTTTCAGAAAACTCCGACTATACGTTCGACGTTGCTCTGCCATTGCGCGAATGCCCACAGAACCGCCTTATCTTTGGTTTATTAGACAGACCTGAAGTGGCCCACGCTGATTTGTTGACAAAAAAATACAATATGCAACTGATTTGTCCGCCAATAATATTGGCCGGAATAGCGATTGTCACAGCGTGCAATGCTAATGAAGTAAAAGTACAACTAAAAGGAGGAACGACAGGATTGCTCAATGTTACAGAAGCAACGGTAAACCACATCGGTTTGGGTAAAGCCTGGGACAGTATTGGAGAAATTGAGGAAGGTGGCGAGACTTGGAACCCCGGAGTGACATCAAATGATACCATACGCTTTTTTCATTATGCATCTGGTAATAATCCTGGAAACAAAGCCCGAATGTTGGCACACGGCACCCAAAGACAAACCGACAGCGTGTGCTTCCCAATTCTAAGCACTACGGACGAATTGGTTGCAAACCCATGGACACGAACAAACTTGCCCAATATCACAGCCAGAATGGCTATGTATATGTCAAACGCTGAAACCCAAGCACGTCACCCACAATACACCATACTTGCCCCTCAGCCTTACCTGCTCGACATCATGAAAAGAGTGGTGAAAGCCATAGGTTACAAAGTAGGAGATTGGGAATATTATAACACAGACCGCTTGGCATGGGGCCTGTTTATCGCAAACAGTCGAGGAAGTATGTATCGTGCAGATGCTCTACCTGAATGGACGCTTTCGGAGTTCTTTAATGAACTCCAAAACTTTTTCGGATGTGTGTTCGTCGTTCGCGACGGTAAGACCGTAGACATGATTCCGCGAGAATACTTTTACAAAAGCGGAGAAAGAACCGTAAATATAACTGAAATCGTTGATGATTGGGAGGTCGAACATGATAGCGAAGGCGAAAGCATAGGAAGTTCCGATGGAAATGTCGACTACGATTGGCCGGAAGTATCCACCATTCTGCGTCTTCCGGACGAGGTATGGGAACATGCCGATCGCTTGGAATGCAAAACCTACGAAGAGGTAGAAAAGTATGTGAATCAAATGAGCGAAGAAGATAAAGAAACAAGTCCCTATCTTTTTCACGTAGCGGAAACAGATAAACTCTACGCACTGTTGCACAATACGGCTACAGAAAAATTTGATCTGTACAGAGTAGGCCAATTTGAACCCTTGTGGCGAAGAAAAGAAAAGCGTGACATCGACACAAACCTGCGAATCGTTCCGGCTTCTTGGGCACCCGCAACCGGTTTTTGGAGTGAACACGATAAGCACAGTGTATCAACTTTCTACGAATCCAATATCAAGAATTGTGTACCAATACTTAAAACAACCGATGTCTGCCTTACCAATAAATCGGTTTATTCCATTGATGCTGCCATCAATCCCAATACTCCAGACAACTCTCAACCATCTGACACCAAAAAAGAAGTGATGGAAGTAGCCTATAATTGTTACCCCTATTGCTCCCAAAGCTATGGTATACCCTATTATCCGGCAGCCATCGGTCAGCCATATATGGAAAACGAAGAAACACTCTTGCCAGACATCCCCCCGTTCTTCAATATCAACAATGAAGAAGTTCCTCTCCCTGCCGGTCCTTTTACATTATGCAAAAACAACGCACGTAGCGAAACAGGCACCATAGGCGACTACATGACAGTAGCCCCAATCATAGACACCAGAACTACTCATATATTTACTTATGTAGGTACTGGCACTCTTCTCGACCCGTCTCTCCCCTACCTCATTCGCGGACGCCGATACGCGTGCCGAAAATTAGAAATCACCATTGATCATCGTGGCATTCAACCAATAGTACGCGGTTACTTCTTTGAATTAACATGAAAGCAATAACGCTTTCAAAACTCTGCTAAGAAAGGAACAAAACAAATATGCCTTTTGTTCCTTTCTCGTTTCTTCTATTCGCAATGCAACAAACTAAAAATACGTAATACGCTGATATTCAGATACTTATAAAGCCATACAAATAAGGCATCAGAATCATTACATGTCCTTTATCGTCATTTTTTTGCTATATTCGACATACCCCCAATAACTTCATAAGATATCAGAACAGATAATATTTTATCAATTACTTCCTGAAAACCAATATATTCAACAAAAAAAGGAGAACTTTCGTTCTCCTTTTTTAAGAGCCTCTTGTCGGATTCGAACCAACGACCCCGAGATTACAAATCACGTGCTCTGGCCAACTGAGCTAAAGAGGCGGGTGGGTAAGCTGACTGTATCGCGTAGCGACACCGACTACCTTTGCTGCGGTCAAGCCCTGGAGGATTCGAAGGGTGCAAACCGTACAGCACTTACCCATTAAGTGGGATTGCATTAAGCATTTAAGTGTTACACTTTATTGCTGTTTTGCGATTGCAAAGATACGAGCAATATTTGGTTCTGCCAAATATTTTCAGCAAAAAAATTGATTTTTTCTTCATTTTTTTGCTGAAACGCCGTTTTTCAGCACTAAAAACTGATTTTTCCAGAGATTTAGCCTTATTTTACAGGATTAACTCCAGAAAAATCAGCAAACAAAAACTCATGCAATTTAAGGGAGCACCTTTATATTTTTATAGGCTTGAACCGTAAAATACAATATACCTCCCGTTGTATAAGTAGCCTTTCCATTTCCGTCGCCAAAGTTTTCAGTAAATGAAACGCCATATTTATTAGACCAAAACTGCGTATTTCCTGACGCATTGTATTTACCTGAAAAATTAATTCGGTAATCACCCACCGCATCAGCAGTAAGTGTATCCACAGGATTTTGACTTTCTTGATCATAAATAACGCTCTGCAGAGCATTTTTATGTACAAGCCCTGAAGGAGTAGAGCTCCATGAATACTTACTGGCATTCAGAAGACGTCCCTTTTTCTTTTGAACAAGGGTCACCGTAAATTTATCTCCTACATGAATATTACTACTACCATCTTTGAGCGAAGTCACAACCATATCAGCAACCAAGGGTGGTTCTGAGCGATATTTTTCCTCATCATCCTCACAGCCTGACAGCATACCTACCAGAGCCACAGCTCCGATTGCACGAATTAAAAATGTGTTCATACTTGAATTATGTTATTAGTTGTCTAGATTCAATCATTAAATAAGCACACCTTTTCCTTGACGAATAATTTGATAATCCTCGCCAAGACAATCTACTACAGTCGAAGCACCCTCCTGCCCCACTCCACCATCTATAACCAAATCAACCACAGACTCATATTTTTCGTTTACAAGTTCGGGATCTATCAATTCATTCAAATCCTGATCGACAGATATTGGCAATGAAGCTGTCATGAGTGGCGCATTTAGCACTTCTAAAATATCTCTGAGTATCGGATTGTCAGGCATCTGTATTCCTATTTCGTTTGATTTTCTCTTTCTAAATATTTTAGGAAGTTTATTTTTACCTGGAAGTATAAATGTAAATGCCCCAGGCAAATTACGCTTCATCAACTTATATATAGGAGTACTGATGTGTGCGTATTCACTAATGCTGCTCATGTCATAACATACCACAGACAAATTATGCGCGGCCGGGTTAACTTGCTTTATTTTACAAATACGCTCTACCGCACGTTCTTTCAAGGCATGACATCCTAAGGCATAAGTCATACCCGTCGGGTATATTATTACGCCTCCACTATTCAGAACATCAACAACTTTCTGAATTCTTTCTATAGGATTATCTTTTGAGTATAACTTTATCATATTAGAGTTAGTACAAAAGCAGATTATGAAGTCGTCTAAACTTTTCTGACAAGGATTTGATTTGGAGATTTATCTCTTCTAAATTCAATCTCCACCTTTCTTATTGGCCGTTTTTTTGACCTTTCATCAGTCGTGTAGCTCGCTACACTCCTTTTTCAAGGCCCAAAAACACCTCAAAAATTAAGGAAAATCTTGAATTTCATAAAAGTTTAGACGACTTCAATAAGTAGGTAAGTACTATTAGGTAATGTGAGTCAGTTAGTCAGTAGTTTGTGTCAGCAGCCCGTCGGTAGCATAGTAGCCCATGTACCGGGCAAGTCGGTAAGTTTGAAAAGTAAGCGAAAGGAAAACAGCAGGCAAACAGTCCGATACCTATATATAATAATGTATATAGTGAAGTTCGGCCAACCCTCTGTAATCCTTTCGCTCGCAAAGCAAGTGTTTGCTTAAGTAACCCAAGCAATGCTTCAGCGCAAACACCCGCCCAAGGTCAATTAGTCAATTTCCTCATCAGCCTCGTAGCCACCCATTTCGCGGATAGCATTCTTCAGCATCACATACTGCTGGAACAAGTGGTTGATAGGCACCTCGTTCTGCGTGTAGTCGTGCATCGGGCTCTTCAGGAAGAAACTCAAGAAACGCTGCGTACCGTAGCGACCCTTACGGGCAGCGAGGTCCGAAAGCAGTACCAAGTCGAGCAGCAGCGGAGCAGCCAGGATGGAGTCGCGGCAAAGGAAGTTAATTTTAATCTGCATCGGGTAGCCCATCCAGCCAAAGATGTCGATGTTGTCCCAACCCTCCTTGTCGTCGTTGCGAGGCGGATAGTAGTTGATGCGCACCTTGTGGTAATAGTTCGTGTACAAGTCGGGCTGATTTTCCGGCACCAGAATACTTTCGAGCGTCGACAGTTTCGACACCTCCTTCGTGTGGAAGTTTGCCGGCTCATCAAGCACCAAACCATCGCGGTTGCCCAAAATGTTTGTCGAGAACCAACCGCTCAAGCCCAGACAGCGCGTACCGATAATCGGTGCAAAGCCCGACTTCACAAGCGTCTGGCCCGTCTTAAAGTCCTTACCTGCGATAGGCATCTTCGTTTTTTCGGCCATTTCCCACATAGCCGGAATGTCCACCGTAGTGTTCGGCGCACCCATGATGAAAGGCGCACCCTCGGCTAATGCCGCATAAGCGTAGCACATTGACGGAGCCACGTGTTCCGTGTCGTTTGCCTTCATGGCAGCCTCAAGAGCAGCGAGTGAACCATGAATCTGTTCGTCGACGGGTACATAAATTTCGGTCGAAGCCGCCCAGATAACCACGATGCGGTCACACTGGTTGTCGGCCTTGAAGCGGCGAATATCCTCGCGCAGCGCCTCGACCATGTCCCAGCGCGTAGCGCAATCCTTCACGTTGTCGCCATCGAGTCGGCTGGCATAGCGTTTGTCGAACGCCGCCTTCATGGGCACAATGGCTTTCAGTTCATCGCGCACCGGCTCAATGTCCTTGGCTTTCAGCACCTCGGCATTCACTGCACTTTCGTAGGCATTGGCAGGATATACGTCCCAGGCACCGAACACGATGTCGTTGAGCGAAGCAAGCGGAACGATTTCGCCGTAGTGAAGGTACTTCTTGTCCTTACCGCGGCCCACGCGAATTTTATCGTATTGCGTCATTGAGCCAACGGGCTTGGCCAAACCTTTGCGTGTCATCAACACACCGGTCATAAACGTAGTGGTAACGGCACCGAGGCCGACGCACATCACACCTAATTTTCCTTTAGCAGGTTCCATAGACATTGTTTTGTATTGTATAAGGTTGTAAGTTGAAAATAGTCAGAAGGTAGGGTAGTGGCGGATGAGTGTTAAATTTGTGTACTCAGGTAGGGAGCCAAACGGGCAGCATAGCCCGGGGCATTCAGCTGAATGCCCGGTTGTTCCACTCACCGTTTAAGCCACATCTGCTCTTAAAACTACAAAATTGTAAAAAGTTTTCAAGCACCCAAAAAGTTTCCTCCCCTTTTTTCCTCTCAACTAGTAAATATAGCGGTATTTTCAGATTTTTAGAACATATTTGAAGAACTATCGTCCTGTTGCCCATTAGCCTGTTCGGTCGTCTTGTTCATGGGGCGCGAGGTTGCTTGCCGGCATGCGGCAGCAAGCGAGCCGGGATTCTTCACACACTGAAAAAGTTGCATATAATACTGTGAGCATCCATTTTCAAACAGATCCTCAGTACCCATTGCGTGCAAATACACCACATTCCGGCAGTAATCCCCCCTCGCATTCCCTCGTTTCTTCCCACACGTTGAGACCATTGTCGAATTTACTCCGCGATTGTGCGAATTAGTTCCGAGTTTGTTGAAATTAGTTCCGAGCTTGTTTGAATTAGTTCCGAGCTAGTTTCGACAATCTTGGAACTATTGATAATCAGCGTTTTCAAAATTCCGCAAAATGCTGAATGACGAAGGCCCGTCACGCCGTGCCGCGAAGCAGCCGCGCGGCCTGTCGTTTTAGTCTATGTTGGCAAATAGATACAAGCGTTAAGTCTGGCTTCTTGTCACCCGGCACAGTCGTCCAAGGTCTGCGAACGTAGGCGGGCATCAGTGCGCGCGGCAACCCTGCCCACTCTGCCCCCTTATTTACTCCGTTTCGGCCCCAACTTACGCTCAATTTGCCCCATTCAGCCCCCTAAAAGCCGTTCGGAGGGTGTTAAATTTCATTTTAACATATAGCTTGTGACATGCTCGTAAATAAGCTTTATAGCAACATTCGTTAACATACCGCGAAAGTTCCTAAATCCCCCTATATAAAGCAGTTTTGCTGCATTTTGCCCCCTGTTCGGCAGCCGCCTGAAGCCCCTGTGCAGAATGTGAAAAACACGGGCTGAAAATGTTAAAGTGCTGATTGTCAGCCATAAAGTATTTCGTAGCTAACGAAAATTTCGTAATTTTGCAACCGGAAACCTCACGAGGAGAGGGGCAAACAACGCCATGCGGCTGCCGTGCGCAGCCATTATGCAGTTGACTTGCACGCCGGCTCTGCGCCTTCCTGACGCACGGCCAAAAAGCACCCTCATACCACTGTTGGATGTCACACACGGTGTACGTGCATTCCGGTTCGTACACACCCACATGTAGGATTTTTTCTGAGAAATCCTCACCTTCCGCTGTCTGTGTTCCGCTTCGTCCGGTGCGTTGGTTCGCCCGGGCTTGCAGCGTTGAGCACCTTATGAATTTCAATAGAAGTTGCGCCTGCACTTCCCGTCAGGTGCGCAGCTCGTTTCGCAGTTTCCTTCAAGTCCTACCCCTGGTAGGTTCCGGTTGGTATAGTCTGCGGCCGCATTGTTACAACACATCAGAATGCGGCAGAGCGCCCATGGTGGTGGCGCACAGCTCCGGCTAAGCTGAAGCGTCGACCCCCGCAACGAGATTACCCGACAGTCCTCGTGGCAAAACTTATCAGATGACATTTCAAAAATTAGTACTTTTAGTAGCAACTACAGTAACTCTTATTACTTTTGCCTTTGGCACTCCGGCCTTTGCTCAAACTCAAGGTAAGGCCTCCTACTACGGAAAAAGTTTTCATGGCCGCCGCACCAGCGACGGTTCACGTTACCACCGCGACAGCTTGACCTGCGCACACCGCACCCTTCCCTTTGGAACACTCCTGAAGGTGACCAACAAGGCCAACGGAAAGGATGTGATTGTGCGTGTCACTGACCGTGGCCCCTTCGTGAAGGGCAGAGTGGTCGACCTCTCGTTTGCCGCCGCCAAGGAAATTGGCATGGTTAGCATGGGTGTGGCTCCCGTCGTTGTCGAAACCGTGGGTCGTATTGAAACGAACGACTTGAAGCGCGGTTATTATTACCGACTGCCACAAATTAAATATATTGATCCTGCTACCGGCAAATCGTACACTGCCGACGAATGGAAAAAACGAGGCGATAAAGCACGCATCGCGCACATGGCCGAACTCAAGAAAAAGCAACAGCCGCGTTACCGCATCATGCGTAATCACCTCACTGCCACCTTAACCAACAAAACTGCCAAGTAAACAGCCGCTTTTCAGCAAACATGGCCGATAATGCTGTTTTGAACTTGATTCAAAAAACTAATTCCGACGACAGCGGAAATTGATTTAACGCTATTTGTAAGGCTTCTCCCGTGGAGAGGCCTTTTTTTGTTGCCTAAAAACGACTTTGGTTGTCAAAAAAATGGCATTATGTAACTTCGTGTTTACAAATTTGTGAAACCATCGGCAAATCTGTCTGCCTTTTGTCTCAATTTTATCATGCTCAATTTGCAAAAAATCCCACTATTCTTTGCATAGTTCAACAGAAAGGCGTACCTTTACCCCCGAAAAACCTAACAATGAAAATTCTCTCTAATTTATTAACAACTAAATTCTTAACAACTACATGAAAAAGATGTACAATCTTTTGACCATGTTGGTATTGTTCCTGATGGGCTCTACCAGCATGATGGCTCAAGAGGACAATCGCTATCAGGTAGCTGGTGGCTCTACGGGAGCTGGTGGCGAATGGACGATTGATGCTATTGAGCCGGGTACAGACTTCGTGTTGCAGTCTGGTAAGGCTCAGATTGCCGGTGAAGTGGACTTCGTGCGTAATTTGGGAAAATCTACTTTCCTGAATGATGAAAACCTCTTCCAATTAGAGGTAGCTGGTGATGATGAAGATGGTGAAACTACTTACTATCTGAAGCAAAAAACTACCGGTAAGTATCTTCAGAACGATTCTTATAGCTTTGATGATTCGAAGGGTCGTGCCTGGAAGTTTCGCATTGTAGAACCTACTGCTTATGCGGCTGACGATTTGAATCAGGTTGGTGAAAATTGTCCGGTAACCAATTGGACCGTAGCAACTTCAGCTGCTGTAGGTGAAGGAAATCACGTAATCTTTACGGATGCCAAGTACACCAACTCAGCTGCAGAAGATACTACAGCTGTAAAGAAAGGCAATGCACGCTTCCTTACAAACGGTAACATCGGTGGTATCGCAGGTTTGGGCAACGATTTCGGTGCAAACACCTGGTTGCTCTTCCCTGTAGAAAAAATGGAAGGAACTGCCTATCTTTTTGATGCTTTGAACGAACTTTTCCCCAACAGCGATCCTAACATCTACAACCCCGGTACTGAACCCGGTCAGATTAGCCAAGCTCTTTATGAAGAATTGATTGGTTCATACGAAGATGCTGTAAAACTGATTGAAGAAGGTACTGCAGATCACGCTGCTTGCGTAGCTGCTTACCAGCGTTGTAAGAAGGCTCTCGAAGCTGCTCGTGCAGGTGCTGTGCCCATCAAGGAAGGTTACTATTTCTTCAAGTCAAGCCGTACTGCTAACAATGGTACTTATGATGATGGTACTGCTTTGCATTGGACTTATCAGAAGCAATGGTTCGCTCCGCAGGAACGTCCTGAAGGTCAACAGCAGATGACGCTTGATGATGCTCAGTATGTATGGCACATTCAGTCTAACAAAGAAGCTAAAGATGGTTCGTTCTATATTCAGAACTTCTACACCAAGCGTTATGTAGGTACTGCTAAAAACCGTGGTGAAGCCATCAAGACTACTGAAACTGCTGAAGAATCTTTCTTGATTTATCCGCAGGATAAGGAAGACTTCGTGATTGAAAGTGTATCGCGTAAGGAAGATCCTCTGGTAGGTTATCCTAATGAAGGCTCACCTCTTCTGACGGCTCTCCACTGCCAGAAGGATGCTAACGGTGTGGTAATCTGGACTACCGATGCTCCTGCTTCTGGTTGGGTATTCTTGAATGCCAATGCTGATGATATCAAGAGACTCGAAGGTCTGATTGCACAGGATAAACTGAACAAGGCTCTTGCTACTGAACTGACTACGGCTGAAACTACTTACAAGAAGGGCTTCTACTATGACTTCGTAGGTGGTTCACGCGATGGTAAACTCGATATGGAAGGTGATGCTCCTGCAGGTTTGCTGACGAGCAAGGAACAACTTTCATTCAATATGACTGAAACTTCTGAAGGTTCTGAAGAAGCTTTGGTAGACGGTAATATCGAATCTGGTAACTTCTATCACTCTGACTGGAAGGGTACTTATGATCACTCTTTGGCTTATCCCTACATTCAGGTAGACCTGAAGCAGCAGATGGACAGCATCGCTGTGAAGATGTGGGCACGTCGTAATAACGATAGCTACCTCACAGGTAACGCTCCCGGTAACGTAATTGTTTCTGCAACGAACACGCCTGAAGATTCAACTTCATGGAAGGTAATCGGCAATGTACAGCCTACTTATCCTTGGGCACGTCATGCTGTTTCAAGCACGGGCGAAGATTCAACTTACGCTAACAACTCTGTTGGTTTCTTCGAAGTTGCTCTTGGTGCTAAATATCAGCACGTACGTTTCGAAGTAACTCGTCGCCAGTCACAAGGTGCAGACGAAGACTTCAAGAAGATGGGTAATGGCGCAGGTAACTTCAACTTGGGTGAAATGCGCGTATTCCAGTCTAAGTACAACCCTGCTAAGTCACTTATCGAAGCTGTTCCCGCTGCTCAGAAGAATGCATTGGTTGAAGCTATCGCAGAAGCTAAGGCTGCTATCGAAGCAGGCAACGCTACGCAAGAACTCATCGACAAGGTGAAGAAGGCTGTTGAAGACTTCAAGGCTGTTTACCCCGATCCTCAGGTTGTAAAAAATATCCTCGCTGAAGCTAAGGCTCAGTACGAAAATGCTGAAGAAGGCGACAAGGTTGGTTACTTCCAGGCTGGTGCCAAGGAAGCTCTCAAGAAGGTTATCGACGAAGTTGAGCCCACTATCAAGGACGTAATGAGCCTCAGCGAAGTAAATGCTGCTAAGGAACTCTTGAACAATGGTCTCGAAGCATTTGCTGCCAAGTTGAACATTCCTGCTGCCGACAAGTTCTACTACATCGTTAGCGCAACTGCTTCTGAACAGGCAGGTTCTGCCAAGGATGGTAAGATGACTGTTACTGGTAACGGTTCACGCGTGAAGTGGTACAAGGAAACTGACGACTATATCAGCAACAACAGCATCACCATCGCTGGTAATGCCAAGTATGTTTGGAAGATGATCAAGAAGGGCAACGGCGTGGTATTCCAGAACGTTGCTACCGGCGAATACATGAACAATACGCACAAGAACAACGTAGGTGTGAACATGTCTACCGAAGCTGATACTTGCGCATTCACCTTCCGTTCTGCTAAGAAACCCGGCTTGCTCAACATCGTTTGCAAGGAAAACGTCTTCTTGAACGCTCAGCCCGGTTATAACAACCTCGTAACTTGGGGCGAAGCTAATGGTGCCGACAACTCTGCCTTCACTTTCGAAGAAGTAACTGACGAACTCAATAACGAAATTGACTGGTTGGTTAACACGAACAAGAAGACTATCTTGACGCTCCCCGTTAGCGTAACTGCCGACGAACAGTGCTACAGCGTAATCGGACGCAATGGCAACAACCTCGAACTCAAGAGCATTGATGGTACAACCATCGAAGCAGGTACTCCGTTCATCTATATCGATGCTTACGAATCAGAAGCTGTTCGCTTCCAGCTCGCTGAAGCAACTGACTATGACGCTCTCCTCGCTTCTGTAGCTAAGGAAGCTAAGGCTGTTAATGGCTTGCAGGGTACGCTCGCTGCTGTTGACTCTATCGCTCCTAACAACGGTATCCTCTACAATGGTGAATGTATCGTATTGTCTAAGCTCGGCGAAGGTGCTGCTAACAACAGTGGTTACCTCACTTCTGCTCTCCCCACTACGTCTGAAACTGGCGACGCACAAATCCTTATCGACGGTGAAATCACCATCATCGGTGGCGTAGTTGCTCAGCCTGAAGCTCAGGCAGTAGTTAACGTTTACAACCTCTCTGGTGTGAAAGTTCGTGCTAACGTGAAGAGCGTGAACGACCTGAAGGGTCTGCCCGCAGGTATCTACATCATGGGTAACAAGAAAGTACTCGTTAAGTAATCATTGAAAATCCGTTTTTACTCCTCGGAGTAAATAATGACCTTCTTTTAAGCCGCCCGGTTCATTCATTGAGCCGGGCGGCTTTTCGTTTTGTAGCAGTCATTCGGGAGGGGATGAAGTCGCAGTGCGCTCTTGAACCGCATATAATATGCTCTGTTTCTGAAGTTTAGAACCCGTGTCGCCCTGTTGAGTCGCATATAATATGTTTTGTTTCAATGGTTTTGGACCCGCGGCGCCCTATTGAGTCGCATATAATATGCTTTGTTTCAATGGTTTTGGACCCGCGGCGCCCTGTTGAACCGCATATAATATGCTTTGTTTCAATGGTTTTGGACCCGCAGCGCCCTATTGAGTCGCATATAATATGCTTTGTTTTAATGGTTTTGGACTCGCGGCGCCCTGTAAGGGCAAGGGTATCTCAGCCCAGGGTAAAGCAGGCCGAAGGACTGCGACACCCTGGGTTCCCCCCCATGAACAGGGTTTAAAAAGTATCGCGCCCTGTAGGGGCAGAATGTCGAGATAGGGGCAACGCCCCTCGACAGCACACGTGCGTAAATCGGGGATTGGTATGCGTTGGTGAAACAATACGTATTTATATAGGTGTGTTGCGCCCGATGTATTGTGCCCGATGTTACACCGATGTATTGTGTCCGATGTTACACCGATGTATTGTGTCCGATGTTACACCGATGTGTTGTACCCGATGTTGCGCCCGATGTGTTGCGCCCGGTTTACGCCCGTGTGTGTCGAGGG
>ENA-ORPF01002013-ORPF01002013.1-human-gut-metagenome-genome-assembly--contig:-NODE-2013-length-14616-cov-3.217567_pt1 | contig 14616 bp, 18 predicted proteins | sample MGYA00242140_ERZ509070 | MGnify/ENA primary metagenome ERZ509070 (study PRJEB26280, sample SAMEA2338713) | human gut metagenome | biome: human gut; feature: human-associated habitat; material: faeces... | reverse complement strand
TAGCAGCTACTACAAGGATAGCTCCATCCATCTGAGCAGCACCAGTGATCATGTTTTTTACATAATCGGCGTGGCCTGGACAGTCAACGTGTGCATAGTGACGTTTTTCTGTTTGGTATTCAACGTGTGCAGTGTTGATAGTGATTCCACGTTCTTTTTCTTCTGGAGCACCATCGATTTGGTCATAAGCTTCAGCTTTAGCCATACCTTTTTTAGCTAATACTGTTGTAATAGCTGCTGTTAATGTTGTTTTACCGTGGTCAACGTGACCGATAGTACCAATATTAACGTGAGTTTTACTTCTGTCAAATTTTTCCTTAGCCATTTATAATTTCCTCCTAAATGCTAACATATTTCATACAATAAATATTGTATTTCAGAACCAAACGAAAATCAACTAGTTTTCGTTTGAATTCTCTTTAATAATTTTTTCTGCAATACTCTTTGGAACTTCTGAGTAGTGGTCGAACTTCATAGAGTAGTTTCCACGTCCCTGAGTAAAGCTACGTAAGTCTGTAACATATCCGAACATTTCTGATAATGGAACATGTGCACGAACGATTACTGCATTTCCACGTTCTTCCTGTTCAGTGATTTGTCCACGACGACTTGAAACGTCACCCATAACGCTACCTAAGTATTCACTTGGTGCAGTTACTTCTACGAACATAATTGGTTCTAGAATAGCAGGTTTACATTTCTTTCCTGCTTCTTTCAATGCCATACTAGCGGCAATCTTATAAGCCATTTCACTAGAGTCGACATCGTGGTATGATCCATCAAATAATGTAGCTTTGATATCGATTACTGGGTAACCTGCAATCATACCATTTTCCAATGCTGCTTCCAAACCTTCTTGAGTTGGTTTGATATATTCTCTAGGTACGCTACCTCCAACGATAGCATCAACGAATTCAAATCCTTTCCCTTCGTTTGGTTCGAATTTGATCCATACGTGACCATATTGTCCACGACCACCTGACTGACGGATATATTTTCCTTCACAATCAGCAGCCTGACGAATTGTTTCACGGTAAGCAACTTGTGGTTGTCCAACATTTGCTTCAACTTTAAATTCACGACGTAAACGGTCAACAATGATATCCAAGTGAAGTTCACCTACACCGGCAATGATTGTTTGTCCTGTTTCTTCGTTTGTATATGTTTTGAAAGTAGGGTCTTCTTCTGCAAGTTTTGCAAGAGCCAATCCCATTTTGTCTTGGTCAGCTTTAGTTTTTGGTTCCAAAGACAATTCGATTACTGGTTCAGGGAATTCCATAGATTCAAGGATGATTGGATGATCTTCATCACACAATGTATCACCTGTTGTAGTAACCTTTAAGCCAACAGCAGCAGCGATATCACCTGAATAAACTTCAGTGATTTCTTTACGTGCATTGGCGTGCATCTGAACGATACGTCCGAAACGTTCTTTTTTATCTTTAGTTGAGTTTAATACATAGCTTCCTGCTGTAGCAGTACCTGAATAAACACGGAAGAAAGATAATTTTCCAACGAATGGGTCTGTAGCGATTTTAAATGCTAATGCTGAGAATGGTTGATCATCACCAGGGTGACGAACATCTGGTTCTCCATCTAATGTAGTACCCTTAATTGAAGGTACATCTAATGGACTTGGTAAGTAATCTACTACTGCATCCAATACTAATTGAACACCTTTGTTCTTATATGCAGATCCACATAATACTGGGAAGAAGTCACCATTACATACAGCAATACGTAATACACGTTTGATTTCTTCGATTGAAGGTTCTTCACCTTCTAATACTTGCATCATGAAATCTTCATCATAATCTGCTAAATAATCTAATAATTTAGCACGGTATTCTTCCATAAGATCTACCATATCTTCTGGAACTGGGATTTCAGTAATTACACGACCGAAATCTCCACTGAAGCTATAAGCTTTTCTCTTGATAATATCAATGATAGCTTCGAAGTCTGATTCAGCACCAATTGGTAACTGAATTGGACAAGATTTAGCTCCTAAACGATCGATGATTGTATTGCATGACATTAAGAAGTCAGCACCTGTAGCATCCATTTTGTTACAGAATACAATACGTGGAACGTTATATTCAGTAGCTTGACGCCAAACTGTTTCAGTCTGAGGTTCTACACCAGCTTTGGCATCTAATACTGTTACGGCACCATCTAATACACGTAAACTACGTTCAACTTCTACTGTAAAGTCTACGTGGCCTGGTGTATCGATGATATTGATACGGCATTCTTTACCAGTTCCGTCTGTCTTTTTCCAGTGAGCTGTTGTAGCAGCAGAAGTGATAGTGATACCACGTTCTTGTTCTTGCTCCATCCAGTCCATTGTACTAGCTCCATCGTGTGTTTCACCAATCTTGTGGTTTACACCAGAGTAGTAAAGAATACGTTCTGTTGTTGTTGTTTTTCCGGCATCGATGTGAGCCATGATACCGATGTTACGAGTTTCGTGTAAAGCATATTCTCTAGCCATATTTCTTTACTCCTTCTCTTACCAACGGTAGTGAGCATAAGCCTTGTTAGCTTCTGCCATTTTGTGAGTGTCTTCACGTTTTTTAACACTGGCACCAGTTCCATTAGAAGCATCGATAATTTCAGCTGCTAATCTCTGTTCCATTGTTTTTTCGTTACGTAAACGTGCGTAGTTTACGATCCAACGAAGTCCTAAAGTCAAACGACGTTCGTCGCTTACTTCAACTGGTACTTGGTAGTTGGCTCCACCTACACGTCTAACTTTCAATTCCAATTGAGGCATAACATTTTCTAAAGCTTGTTCGAAAACCTCCATTGGTGCTTTTCCTGTTTTTACTTCTACGATTTCAAACGCGTTGTACAAAATTGTTTGTGCAACCCCTTTTTTACCATCAATCATGATTTTGTTGATCAAACGAGTAACCAACTTAGAGTTATAAATTGGGTCGACTAGTACGTCACGTTTCGCAATGTGTCCTTTTCTAGGCATCTAATTTCCTCCTTTCACGATTGATCTATTTCTTAGGTCTTTTTGTTCCGTATAATGAACGAGATTGTTTACGGTCATTTACACCAGCACAGTCCAAAGTTCCACGAACGATGTGGTAACGAACACCTGGTAAGTCTTTAACACGTCCACCACGAATCAATACAACACTGTGTTCCTGTAAGTTGTGTCCGATACCTGGAATGTAAGCTGTAACTTCCATACCATTACTTAAACGAACACGCGCATATTTACGAAGTGCTGAGTTTGGTTTCTTAGGTGTCATAGTACCAACACGAGTACAAACTCCACGTTTTTGTGGACTTGATTGGTTTGTTGGCTTAGACTGCAATGAGTTGTAACCACGGTTCAAAGCTGGAGACTTTGAAACGTTTTGACTGGCCTTACGACCTTTACGAATCAATTGGTTGATTGTAGGCATAAGATCCTCCTTTCAAAATTTTCAATTTCCAAGCAAACGAAGCCGGGTGGGTCTTGCCCATCCATTAAATATAGGCTCTTTTCAGAACCTATTTTCGCATGCAATACTAAGATACAGTATTCGGCATGATTTGTCAATTCTTTTTTGTTGATTTTTTATAAAAATTTTTTACGCATTCTCCATTCATTAAAGTATAATATAGACAAGAATAGAGGTATGTTTATGAAACACAAAATTGTATTTTTCGACATGGACGGAACACTTTACCAAACCGAAAATGACGTTATTCAAGAAAGCGCATTAGACGCTATACAGACACTAAAAGATAAAGGATATATTGTCTGTGCGGCAACTGGCCGTCCCTTAAATCAAATGAAACTTATATTACAACGCGTTCAATTTGATTATTATGTATTGATTAACGGAAGCTACATTCTAGACAAAGATTTTCAAGAAATCGGAAGCTATCCAATCTTACAAGATAATGTGAATGACTTAGTCAATTTCAGCAAAAAACATGAAACAGGTCTAATGTTTCACTTTGGAGATGCCACATACATTTACAACAACTTTTACCCAATGTATTACTTTTGTAAATACTGCAACGTACTAGATTCACTATTCTACGACCCTAGTCAGTCCTATCATTTAAGACACAAAGCCTTTAATGCCGTAGTTCTTACTAAAGATAAAAAATTAGTTGACCAATTTATGGAAGCTCATCCAAACCTAAGAAACGATTTAATTAACGTTAAAACCGATGGATTCTGCTTCGATATCTTCAATGCTGATAATGATAAATCAAAAGGCATTGAAATGATTCTTGAAAAAACAGGATTCTCATGGAAAGATACCATCTGTTTTGGAGATAGCACAAATGATATCCATATGTTAAAAAAAGCAGATATTGGTGTTGCGATGGGAAATGCGAGTGACTTTGTAAAAAGCTATGCTAATTTTACCACAACATCTACATACGATAACGGAATCTATAATGCAGTCACAAAAATATTAAAAGACGAATAAACATATATAAAAGGCATTATCGTAATTAGAATGATGTCTTTTTTAGTATCATAATAGCATCATTTAAGTACATACTCATTAAACAAAAAGAAAAAAAGCCTTTATCTAAAGACAAAGGCTTTAATAACAAATTAAGCTTAAATTACTTAATTTCTACAGTGGCTCCAGCAGCAACTAATTTTTCTTTAATTGATTCTGCTTCTTCTGGAGATACATTTTCTTTAATAGCAGCTGGAACACCATCTACTAATTTCTTAGCATCAACTAATCCTAAACCAGTGATTTCACGTACGGCTTTGATTACAGCAACTTTTGTTGCACCAACATCAGCCAATGTAACAGTTACTTCGCTAGGTCCTGCAGCTTCTTCAGCAGCTTCACGATCCGCTCCCGGTTCTTTGCGGTTTTCATGGAGCAGCAACAGCAGCAGCAGCTACTACACCAAATTTTTCTTCGATTGCACTTACTAAGTCGTTTAATTCTAAAATTGTTGCTTCTTCTAAATAAGAAAGAATTTCTTCTTGAGTTAATTTAGCCATTTTATTTTCCTCCTATAATTAATTACGCAGCAGCTTCTTCAGTAGCTGGTGCTTCTTCTGTTTTTACAGATCCGTTTTCTTTAGCTTCTGCCAATGCTTTAACAGTCATAGCAAATTTGATAACTGGAGCATTTAAGCAAGATGCGAATTTAGCCAACATACCTTCTTTATTAGGTAATGCAGACAATTTTTGGATAGTAGCTTCATCTACCATAGCTCCATCCACGATACCAGTTTTTAATACCAATGCTTCATGTTTTTTAGCAAATTTAGCTAATACACGAGCAGGAGCAACTGGATCTTTACCAAATGCCAATGCGTTAGGTCCAACTAAAGTTTTTGCGAAATCTTCGTGACCTAATTTTTCAGCTGCACGACGAGCAATTGCGTTACGGTAAACTTTGAATTCAACGTCTTCTTCACGCAAAGCACGACGAAGTTCTGTTACTTCCTTTACTGATAATCCACGGTATTCTACTAATACAACACTACTAGCAGCTTCCATTTTTTCAGATAAGGCGATAACATCAGCTTCCTTTTGTGCAAGGATGTCTTTGTTCATTCGATCCACCTCTTCTTTCATCTATTGTAACAATATTCAAAAGAAAAGCCCGCATCAAAGACGGGCTAATTGTGCAAAGTCAATGCATCATACCCTCGGTAACATTATTAAGCATACGCCGTTACTGTCTTTGGAATATTGATAACAATCTGTAGTTTAATTTATTTTACTAGATTTGTCAATTACTTAACGATTTCAACGTGGATTCCAGGACCCATTGTTGTTGAAACAACTAAGTTTTTCATGTATGCACCTTTTACAGTTGCAGGACGAGCCTTAGCAATTGTGTTGAAGATTGCATTGAAGTTTTCAACTAAAGCTTCATCAGTAAAACTTGTTTTACCGATAGCTAAGTTGATGTTTCCTTCTTTGTCTACACGGTAAGTAACTTTACCTTTTTTAATTTCATCAATAGCCTTAGCAACATCCATTGTTACTGTACCAGTCTTAGGGTTTGGCATTAATCCTTTAGGACCTAAAACACGTCCTAAACGTCCTAATTGACCCATCATATCTGGAGTAGCTACTAATACGTCAAAATCGAACCAACCTTTAGAGATTTTTTCGATAATATCTGCACCACCAACGAAATCAGCACCAGCAGCCTGAGCTTCTTTTTCTTTTTCACCTTGTGCAACTACACAAACGCGTTGTGTTTTACCAGTTCCATTAGGTAATACCATTGCCCCACGAATTTGTTGATCAGCGTGACGAGGGTCTACGTTTAAACGGAAACTTACTTCAACACTTGCGTCGAATTTTGTTTTACTAGTTTCTTTAGCTAATTTAACAGCTTCTTCAATTGAATAAGTTTTTGAACGATCAACCAATTTAGCTGCTTCAGCATATCTCTTACTTACTTTTGCCATTATTGATGTTCCTCCTATTCAAATCCTTCAACCTTGATACCCATGTTACGTGCAGTACCAGCAACAATACGCATTGCAGCTTCTACATCATTGGCATTCAAGTCTGGCATTTTGTACTCAGCAATTTCTTTTAATTGGTCAACTGTAATTGTACCAGCAACTACTTTTTGATCTCCACTTGCTTTTTGTACGTTTGCTGCTTTTTTCAACAAGTTAGCAGCAGGTGTTGTTTTCAATACGAAATCAAAACTCTTATCTTCATAAGCAGTAATGACAACCGGAACAATATCACCTTTACGATCTTTTGTTGCATCATTGAAAGCTGTACAGAACTGAGGCATGTTGATACCAGCACTTGCTAATGCTGGACCTGGTTTAGCTCCACCAGCTTGGAACTGCAACTTACAAACTTTTGTAACTTTTTTCTTGCTCATAAGACGTTCCTCCTATATTTTGTCCTATGCTGTGGTAATACGAACAGTTACGCATTCTCCCACGCACGCCTTTTTACTATACACCACTATAATCTGTGATGCAAGACCATTTTAAAAAAATTAGAGAAAATCATTAATTCTTTCTAATCATTCACATCCTCCTTCATACGAAGAATTGATTTTTTAAACTTATCCATCTTCTTCTGCACTCTTTCATCATCATGATCATATACTTCACTTCTCAAATCCGATTGGAATTCATAAATATCCGAACTTGCATCACTCCACACATCGTAATCTTCCGTATCATATGCATCTTTAATAATTCCATCATAATAGATATCATACATATCCTTACCCGCATCTTCATATATATTCATAGATTCCGCTCAAATCTTTGTATTTCACTTTATATGATACATCCTCATTCATAATCAATTCAGCATACTTATAAGCATATTTCCTCAATCGAATGGACAACAACTCTGTCTGTTTTAAAGCATCATCATAATACGATTTTACCTTATCTACTTTTTTCGTATATACATCAAAATCCGTTATTTTTTCACTCAAAGCATCCCTTTCACTCTCTAACTTTACCTTTGTGGCCTCAACATCCTTGATTGCCATTTCCTCTATTTCATCTATCGTAGAAGCAGATACCTCAATTACATTCACTTTTCGTTCTGCATCATTTTTGTCAACAGGTGTACTTGTACAACCTCTAAGAATCAAACACAATCCTAAACACACTAACTTTTTCATTATTATTCACTCTTCTTTCCAAACTCATCTATTACATCTTCTAAACAACAAGGTAACTCTCCAATTATCTGAACTATATTCAATAAATTTTTTTCGCTTTGTAAATCCTCACATTTCTTATCCAACTCGCCCAACTTTCTTTGGCTCAGTTCCTTTAAATTTTCCTCACTCAAAATTTCTTTAACTTCATCCAAACTAAACCCTAAACTCGCCAACATTCTTATATCCCATAATTATCTCAACCCTTCTTCATTCTTTGAAATCACTCCCTTCTTTTCATATCTACGAATCATATTTCTTGTGATTCCCATATGTTCTTCGATTCACTTCACCTTATACTTCATTGCACAATACTCCTTTTTCAATTTACAGCCTCGTTCTTAGAACAACGCAAGCCAAAAAAGTTATTTCTTCGTTCCTTCTTCCAAACTTTTTTGCCATAAGAGAGCTTGTAAATTTCGCGAATCAAAAAAAAAGCGATACACCGACCGCATTGAGTTTAAAGAATAATAATGTTAATATATCCACATGAACTTAAATACATGGATAGAAGAAAAATTTAACGCAACAAACTACACACTCGAAAAAACAGATAAAGGCATTAGTAACCACAACTATTTATTAACAATCAACGACAATAAATATATGGTACGCGTACCAAAGAAGAATCATGAATCTCTTGGTTTGCAGCATGAACACGAAAAGGAGATTTTGCCACTTGTTTCTGATTTAGATGTACCTGTTATTTTATTCGATGAAAAATCAGGTATCAAAGTAACAACTTATATTGAAGATGTAGAAACATTTGATGAATGTAAAGACAAAGACAAATTCGCAAGATGTGCAAATTTAATGAAATCTCTTCATACTAAAAAAGCTCCTTTGTTTATTTTCAACCCTTTTGGAAAGATTGAATTCTATAAATCTCAAATCAAAGAATGTATCGTATCTTTTCCAAATGAAGAAAACTTTTTAGAAGCATTAAAAAAAGAATATAAACCAAACACACTATGCCATAACGACTTTGTGCAAGGAAATATTCTTTACAGTGATACAAAAGACTATTTGATTGACTATGAATATGCCGCAAAAAACGATTATCGCTTTGATATCGCCAGCTTCTTTTCAGAAAACAACATCCATTATATTGATCAAAGAGACCAATTCTATCAAGCCTATTTTGATGGAGACATCGACCCAATGATTGATGTTCAAGTGCAAGCATTTGAAAGAATGGAAGACATCCTTTGGGGATATTGGGCAAATATGCTTTATGAACAAAGAGGCGAACAAATCTATTTTGACATCGCAAAAGACAAAGAAAAACATTACAGAGGCTAAATAGTCTCTGTTTTTTCATCTATATCCATAAATTCTTCTTCCGATAAAGAAACCGTCAAATACGTATCATCACCAATGATTTGTTTTGCCCCTTTATCATTACACAATTGTTTTGCCCTATCATAATACATTTTTGGGAGCAACATAGGATTACATAAAATGCCATTATACTCACAAATCACGATATGTTTTCCATCTTGAATTGAAACCATTTCCTTTAACGTATCGAATTTTAAATATGGCATATCCGCAACCATCAGTATGCATGCATTATTTTGACAAGCGCCCACACCTAACGCGATAGAATGCCCTTGCCCATATTCAGGATGATCATTCATAACAACATGATATCCTAATGACTCAGCCATTTCTTTTATCTTTTCATATTGTGTGACTACTATCACATCTAAAAAAGCACTTGCCTTATCAAAAGCATATTCAATAAGTTTCTTACCATGAAATTCGTACAAAAGTTTATTTGAAACAAAGCGTCTGGAAAAACCAGACGCTAAGATAATCAAAGAAATATTATTCATCTTCTTTTCCTAATAACACTTTTTCAGCAGTAATAGGCAAAGTACGAACCTGCACTCCCGTCGCATGTTTTATAGCACTAGCAATTGCACTAGTTGGTGTATTAATAACAACTTCACCAATGGATTTAGCACCAAATGGACCATTGTCTTCATAACTGCTTTCAAATTCAACGCGAACGCTTGGAACATCCACTCTTGTTGGCAACTTATACTGCAAGAAGTTACGATTACGCATCTTACCCTCATTTGAGTACGTGATATCCTCACTCAAAGCCATACCAATACCTTGTACAATACCACCTTCAGCTTGTACTCTGGCAAGATTGGGATTGATAACTGTACCACAATCAACTACAGAAACATAATCATGAACCTTGATTTCACCCGTTAACTTATCTACATCTACTTCGGCAATACCAACCATAAATGGAGGTGGACTTGTAGGTGACATGTGGGAGTCACTGGCAATCAACGCTTTGGCGATACCACCATTGAAACATGTATCCGCAAAATCAGCCAAACTCATTTCATGCGTATGATCTAATGTATAGATTTTCTTACCATCAAATTCAATATCTTCTTTATCCACATCAAAGAATCCGGCTGCCGCTTCTAAAATAGAATTTCTTAACTTTTCACAAGCCTTTACTACAGCCATACCCGTTACATACGTTGTACTTGATGCATAAGAACCCGTATCATATGGTGCATGATCTGTATCCAATGAACTAGTGACAACTTGATCTACATCACAATCCATACATTCCGCAACCATTTGAGCAAGAATCGTATCGCATCCTGTACCCATATCTGTAGCACCGATACTTAATGTATAGAAACCATCATCCTGCAGTTTAATTTCAACAGAACCTACATCAAGACCCGAAATACCACTACCTTGCATAGATAAAGAAACACCTAATCCACGAACAAAATCACCCATATCACGTCTTAAAGGTTTATTCTTGTAGTCAATCATTTCCATCGCTTTTTCTAAACAACGATCCAACGCACACGCATTCAATTCTTCATTATAATATTGCGATAACACTTCATTTTCACGTGTCATATTTTTAAAACGGATTTCACAAGGATCCATATTCAATTCATCAGCCAATTCATTAATAATGGATTCAACCGCAAACTGTCCCTGTGTAGCCCCATATCCTCTATAGGCACCTGCTCGCATTGTATTTGTATAAACTACATCATATGTAAAACGACTGGCTTTAACATGGTTATATAAAGGCAAAGATTTATGTCCTGCCAAACCAATTGTAGTTGGACCATGCTCTCCATAAGCTCCTTGATTTGATAATGTATATAAATCTATAGCTTCAATCGTACCATCTTTTGTAGCACCAATGCGAACATGCATCTTCATTTCATGTCTTGAGTTACTAGCCGCAAAAGTTTCTTCACGAGTATAAACAATCTTACTTGGCTTTTTAAGTTTCCATGTGACAAATGCCGTGAAGATTTCACAACAAGCCGTTTGTTTAGCCCCAAATCCTCCACCAATTCTTGGCTTGACCACATTGATTTTTGACTTTGGAATTTCTAAAGCATTACTTAAAATTCTTCGAACATGGAAAGGAATCTGTGTAGAACTTACACAATTTAAACGACCATATGTATCAATGTAACAATATGAACGCATAGTTTCCATCATTGCCTGGGCATTGGCCTTTGTATGATAATCTCTTTCTAAGACCACTTCACAATCCTTTAATACTGCATCCACATCACCAACAACACTTTCTCCGCTGCTGACAATATTACGCTTTACGTCATTACCAATCTCACAAAGACACTTATAATCATCTTCCTCATGAACCACAATTGCATTATCAATAGACTTTTCAAAATTTAACAACGGTTCTAATACTTCATAATCTACTTTGATAGCTTTCAAAGCACAATCTACACAATCCTCGTTAGTTCCTGCAACGATTGCGACTTCATCACCTACATAACGAACTACATTTTCTAAGATTCTACGATCATATGGACTTGGTTCAGGATAAGATTGTCCTGCAAGAGTAAAACGAGACGTTGGAACATCCTCATACGTATACACTGCTTCAATTCCAGGAATTCTTTTCGCAATGGAAGTATCAATACTTCTAATTTTTGCGTATGCATGTGGACTTCTTAAAAGCTTAATAATCAAACAATCCTTAGGTGCTAAATCATCACAATATACAGGTTGCCCTGTAACTAAAGCCATCGCATCCTTTTTGATGACACCTTTTCCTACACTATTCATGATTTTCACCTCGACTTAAATACGCCTTGATTGCACGCATCTGCGACATATATCCAGAACAACGGCATAAATTTCCGGCTAAATAAGCACGAATTTCATCATCACTTGGATTCACTAATTCTTTTTCCATTGCCAAAACATTCATAATAAATCCTGGCGAACAGAAACCACATTGTTCAGCGCCTTGTTTAGCCATAAACATACCGAATTCACCCGCTTCTTTTTGAAGTCCTTCAAGCGTCGTAATTTCACGACCATCGCATCGAACTGTCAATGTACTACAAGAAAGAATTGGCGTTCCATCTCTTAACACTGTACATAATCCACAGTTTGCGGTATCACACCCTCTTTTTACACTGTAACAACCACGGTCTCTTAGCCAGTCAAGCAATAAAGTTTGTGGCTGTACATCATCCTGAATCAATTTTCCATTCACTTTAATTTTAACCAACATAAGACTCTACCTTTCTCAATAACTTCTGAGTTAATCCCTCAACAAGTTTTTTTCTATATTCCTTGCTTCCGCGCATATTGTCTGCACAATATACATCTAAATCAATATGATCTAAATCACAATTATAAACTTTCGCAATGGCTGGTCTTGCACCAAAACAGAATCGGTAGTGGTCTGCATACTTTGTACAAGATGCATTTAAAACACTTAAATCCGTAGCACTCCTTCTTACAGAAACAAAGGCACTCAGCAAATTTGTCTTCTTCACATAAATATATTCCACAATATCCTTTTCATATGGAAGACTCACAAATTCTTCAAGTGAAATACGCCCATGTTTATGTGTTTGTACATCACACTCTAAACATAATAAGCTACAGATGACATCACTAAAACTAAAACGCGAATATATACTTCCTCCAACTGTTGCCAAGTTTCTTAATTGTACACCGACAATATCTTTTACAGCATCTCTAAATACATAACAAGTTGCCTCATTGAAAGCTTGATGCGTTTCTAATTGCCGCAAAGTTACCATAGCACCAATTTTGAATTCTGCATCATCTTCTTCAATTTGATCCAAGCCTAATTTGCTTAAATCAATAGCGGTCGGAATCTGAATGTCTTCCATCTTCAACCAGATCATACCGCCTAGAATCATATTCTTTTTATTTTTCGTTAGTAGCGCATACGCCTCATCTAAAGATTCTGGCGATGCATAATTCATTATTCTTAACATAATGGATACGCTCTCTTTCTTTACTAAAATTTTAACACAAAAAGAAAGTGTTAAACACAATGTTTAACACCGATTGTTAGTCTTTTTTACCAGGCAAAATTAAATTTAATACGGTTGCGATCACAAACGTCATAATAATTCCGTTTTGTGCAAAAATATTTCCAACCCAACTTGGTAATTGTGCTAGAACTGTAGGTACTTGTCCAATACCAATTCCAAGACCGATTGCCAAGGCAATAATCAAAGTGTTTCTTTCATTGAATTCAACACGCATCAATGATTGAATACCACTTACCAAAATACTCGCAAACATAATAACGGCAGCTCCACCAAGTACAGATTGAGGCATAACAGCAAATAAAGCACTTAATTTTGGGCAGAAACCGCAAAGAATCAAGAAGATAGCTCCTGTCATAATTGTAAAACGGTTAACAACTTTAGTCACTGAAACCAAACCAACATTTTGAGAGAATGAAGTATTTGGCAAAACTCCAAACAATGAGGCAACAACAGAACCTAAACCATCTGCCAAAACGCCGCCTTGTAATTCTTCAGAAGTTGCTTCACGATCTAAACCACCATTTGTGATACCAGAAACATCTCCGACTGTTTCAACTGTTGTCGCAATAAACATAATTCCCATCGCAATAATTACTTCCAAATTAAATTCCATCTTCACTGGCATAAAAGTTGGAAGTGCAATCCAAGAAGCGGTTTGAACTTGCGTAAAATCAACCATTCCTAACACAATGGCCAAGATATATCCGGCAATAATACCGATCAAAATCGAAGCATTATTCACAAAACCTTTAATTTGTTTGGCGATAATAATTACCAAAATAACAAATGTACCAACCAATAAATGTTTAGGATCCCCAAAATCAACAGCACCACTACCTCCACCAAAATAATTGATACCAACAGGAAGTAATGATAAACCAATGGAAATGATAACTAAGCTAGTAACAACTGGTGGGAATAATTTTCTTAATGGTTTGATGAAGAAACCTAACACCATCTCAAATAAACCACCAATTAAACTTGCTCCCATCAATGCACCATAACCATATAGAGCACCCATTGCTTTGGCAGTTCCAATAAATCCTGAACTAGTACCCATAACGATTGGAAGCTTAGCTCCCACTTTCCACACTGGATATAACTGAACTAAAGTAACAGCTCCTGCAATAAACATCGCATTTTGAATCAATGCAGATTTTAAATCCGGTGATAATCCAAGCATTCCTGCAATAATCAATAATGGACTGATATTTCCAAGAAACATCGCCAATACGTGTTGGATTCCTAAAGGCAATGCCTCTTTTAAAGGTACAACACCATCAAGTTCATATATCGAACCTTTTTTCACATCTTCTTTTCTCATTCTTTTCCTCCGAAAATAAAAAAGTCTCGTACAAAAACGAGAATCAACGCGACACATATAAAAAGTAGGTTGATTCATAGTCCCTGAATTTACGGTTTAGGGGTAGAAACATCGACACCGTATTAGTCGATATATACGAAACACGTTAGGATTATATCATTAATTAAACAAAAAAAATAGGACAAATCGTCCTATTTCAGATTGTTGACAAAAGCCTATACCTTTTCGTAAGGAAATAGGCTTTTTATTGTATATAGGCAATTTTCGAAATAAAAT
>ENA-ORPF01002006-ORPF01002006.1-human-gut-metagenome-genome-assembly--contig:-NODE-2006-length-14650-cov-3.803220_pt1 | contig 14650 bp, 9 predicted proteins | sample MGYA00242140_ERZ509070 | MGnify/ENA primary metagenome ERZ509070 (study PRJEB26280, sample SAMEA2338713) | human gut metagenome | biome: human gut; feature: human-associated habitat; material: faeces... | reverse complement strand
GGCGGGACGGATCGATACGCTGCCCGACTGCGAGCTGCTCTCGACGTTGGCGGCCCGTCATCCGGGGAAGGCGCTCTACGTCGATTTCTGTTCGACATGGTGCGGTCCTTGCCGCAGCGAGTTGAAAACGGCGATGCCGATCCTGCGCGAGCATTACGCCGGCTCGGACGAGGTCCGTTTCGTCACGCTGTGCCTCCGATCGCGTCGCAAGGCATGGATCGAATTTTTGGATGAATTCGGTCTGACGGGGCTGGGCGAGAACTATTTCCTGCCCGATGCGGCTTCTTCGCTGACGCTGGCCAAATACGACCTGTCCGGTTTTCCGACCTATATGCTCATTGCGCCTGACGGACGGCTCGCGACGTGCGATGCACCGCGTCCCTCGCAGTTCGAAGCGGCGACGGAGGCGATCGACGCCCTGCTGGCCGGAAAAGGGGTGCGCGGCGGCGAAAAGTGAAAATAATCCGTTGCGGAGTATTGATAATTCGCGGGAAATCGCTATCTTTACCCCGCTATTTGGCAATTAATTAATTTTTAGCATTATGAACAATTACGAAACCGTTTTCATTGTCACGCCGGTTCTCTCCGAGGCTCAGGTTCAGGAGGTGGCTGACAAATTCCAAGGTGTCATCACCGAGAACGGCGGTCAGCTCGTGAATGTGGAGAAGTGGGGGCTCAAAAAGCTCGCTTACCCGATTCAGAACAAGACCACCGGTTTCTACTTCCTCGTGGAGTTCACGGGCGAGGGTTCTCTGATCAACACGTTGGAGACCCAGTATCGCCGCGACGAACGTGTGATCCGCTTTTTGACGTTCAAGCAGGACAAGTACGCTGTCGAGTATTCGGAGAAGCGTCGTGCAAAACTTTCTAACAAAACGCAGGAGGAGTAACCATGGCACAGGAGAACAAAGCACAGGCATCGGAGATCCGTTACCTCAATCCGGTATCGGTCGACGTGAAGAAGAAGAAGTACTGCCGTTTCAAGAAACTCGGCATCAAGTACGTGGATTATAAGGACGGCGAGTTCCTGAAGAAGTTCCTCAACGAGCAGGGCAAGATCCTTCCCCGCCGCCTGACGGGTACTTCGCAGAAGTTCCAGAAGAAGGTCGCACAGGCCGTTAAGCGTGCGCGTCACCTCGCCATTCTGCCGTTCGTAACCGATTGTATGAAATAATCAAGGAGGAGCAAGACATGGAAGTGATTCTTTTGAAAGATATGGAGAAGCTGGGCTACGCCAACGACATCGTGAACGTGAAGCCCGGTTACGCGAACAACTACTTGATTCCTCAGGGTTATGCCAAGGCCGCGACCGCTTCGGCTAAGAAGGTGCTGGCCGAAAACCTGAAACAGCGTGCCCACAAGGACGCCAAGATTCTGGCCGACGCACAGGCACTGGCCGAGAAGATCGCCAACCTGCCGCTCACCATTGCGATGAAGGCCGAGGAGGGCAAGATCTTCGGTTCGGTGACCGCAGCCGATCTGGCCGAGGCGCTGGCAGCCAAAGGCGTCGAGTTGGATCGCAAGACGATTACGGTCGAGGCGATCAAGAACGTCGGCGAGTACGAGGCTTCGGCCAAGTTGCACCGCGAGGTGAAGGCCACGATCAAGTTCACGGTCGTAGCAGAGGAGTAAACGTCGAGTTTTCTCTTCGTTTTCTCGCCTCGACAGAACCAACATCGGTTCTGCGCTCGGTTTAACGAAAACGTTGTAATGTATTGATAGCGGTTCCGGGATTCAGCTTCTGCTGAATCCCGGAATCTTTTTGCGGTGGGTTCGTCGGAGGTTGCAGCGGGTTGTCAGGTTTTCGTCGCAACCGTGTCGGTTTGCATTATCTCGGACGGCCTCTTGTCTGTTTTGGATATTGGGGATTCCAGAGAGATATGGTCGTGATTTCTTCAATCAGCGTCTCAGGTAGCGGCGATATGAGTTGTTGCCGGGGCATAGCTATCCGGCTGCATCGGAGCAGGTTGCGGCATGTTCTAACGAGGTCCAACAAAGTAGCGTGCCGTATGGCCTGATCTACATACGCTTCGGAAATCGATTTCGGTACGGTTATTCTTGTACTATTAGGATTGCAGATTCCCTGCGTTAGTATGAGTTTGCTGCGATGATGACCGACGGGAGTTGATCGCCAGTTAAAGATGTCCTCCCTTATTCTCTCCTCTCCCTGAAAGTAAAAGAGGCCGATCCATGCAGGATCGGCCTCCCGAAAAGGGTTAATCAATCTTATTTTTTAACGATCATGATGTCGTCGATAGCAAACCGGCTCTTGTTCGTAGAAATAACGGCCACGTTATCTCCCGGATGCAACGTGATATCGATCGAATAAGTTGTCCACTTGTAGTTGCAGAGGTAGTCGCTGCTTGTCCATCCATCTGCCAAAGTGGAATCCATCGTGATACTCGTTACTTTCTCGAAGGTTTTGGTCGCCGCGCGATATACTTCGATATCGACGACTCTTCCATCGGTCATTAACGGGCAGCCTTTGAACGAGAATGTGCAAAGCGTTCCTTCTGCGCTCAATAAAGGACTGTCAAGTGCGGGAGTTGCAATATAAAATCCGTCCTTCGAACTTGTACCGACTTTGACATAACCTTGATGAGGCGATACCTGATCGCCGATGTACCACCCTTTCAGCGAGCCGGATTTGTCTCCTGCGATTCGATTCGCCTGGCCCTTGTATGTTGCTTGGCCGTCGATGTAATTTGCGGTGGAGGCCATGCCCCATGTTGCAAGCAAGTGCGAATTTGCGAACGGATATACGACCCATGCTCCTTCCCACGGATTCGGGGTATCGGCTTGTTTGGAAACGATCGCTTTATCGGACCAGTACGGCGTGGTGCCTGCGGCCGTATTGATGAAATCGGACTGCATCGTAATATTGTCGAATCCTTGGTAAAGAATTTCATTCGCCGCAGGGGTGTGTTCGGCTTCGGTGCGGAGTGTAATCACGGGAGAGAAGTCCGATTCTCCGTTTGTGGCCTTGATCGTAACGGTACCCTTGCTTCCTTGGAAACTGTAATTTCCGACGGTCTTCACGCGGAAATAGTAGGTCGTTGCCGGTTCCAGCTGGCCGAATGAGATCGACGTAGGAGGCAGAAGGTTCGTTCCATTCTCTTTTCCATACCAAGAAGAGCTGCCGAACGAACCGTTGGTCGAGGCTTGACCGTCCACGCAATAGATCGAATAAATGGGGTTCGCCATCGATTCTTCCTTGGAAAGTTCGACCTGATAAGCGCGCGATCCGGCTCCCGCACCACCGGATACGTCATCCCAGTTTACGCTGAGGTGGGTCGGACCGACGTTGCGTGTAATTTGCTGGATATTTCCGGTCTTTGTCGGTTCGGGATCGGCTTTTACTTCGGAACCATCCGAATAGACAGACGCTACGCTTACGCTGTAAGACGTATTGTAATCAAGTCCGGTTACATGGTAGGATAACTCTTCTGTTTCCCCGACTTTTTGATCGTCGATATAAATTACATAACTTTCCGCCGTATCGTCTTCTTCCCATTTGAGGTTGAGATCGGAGAAGAACGGCACAACGGTGACATCTTCGGGGCCGTTCTTGGCATTGGGATCGATATGCATGACTCCTGTTCCGACTTTTACTTTGGCCGGAACGTTGTAAGAACTCAGAATATATGCCCATTCGGAGTAGACCGAACGGGGATAGTTTGCGCGTACCCGTACAAAATATTTGCTTCCTTCGGTCAGTCCTGTGAATTGAGATGCATCATACGGAGAGTCTGAGGATTGAAGTGTATGGGAGACCGTATTGTCGTAAGCATCTCCGCCGACATCTTTTTTCTTTAAGATTTGAACCGTAAAAGATGTCGCCCCGCTTTTCAATGCGGCGTTAGCGTCCCAATACACTCCGATGGATGAACTCGACGAGTTCATTTCGTCGTAAGAGACTTCGGCGGGAGCCGGCATACTCGAATCGATACCGACCGTCGGATCGTCATCTTTACAGCTACTCAGAACAACAGCTAACATAGCGGGAATCGCTATAAGCATTTTATTGATTTTCATAAGTTTGTCTTGAACTGTTTGTTAGATAATAAACACAAAATAACATAAATCAAGGTCTCGCTTCTCAAGCGAACCTTAATCCACATTATTCAATTTATCTAAGAGTCGGCCGGACATCGATGTCCGCGCCTTTGTTCCAAACTTGCAATGCAAATATATATCTTTTTTTTCAAAAACAAACTTTTTTCCTGAAATTTTTAATTTCATCCGGATTTTCGGGCGAGTTTCATAAATGCGGACGGATGGAAAACCGTGTCGGGAATCGAAGTGAATCGAAAAATCTGATTGGGGAACTGAAAGAAATTGAAAGTATTTGGTTTCTAAGGCATTGGCTTTTTTGAAGGAGATGTAGGGGGGGGGTAATTTGTTATTTGTCAGCGATTTATGCTGTTTTTTATTCCCTTTTCGTCGGGCGATCGGAATTAATTTTGGTTTCGAGTAAAAAAATATCCGATTTTATTTGTTTGAATTCGAAATTTATTATATTTGCATAAAAGTTTTTTGTATAAAATATAAGTAATAACCCCTAATTCATTGACTTAACAACCTAAACGAAAATTACGACGACCCAGAAAGCCATCCAAACATTCCCTTAAACCATTATTCGATTATTTTCAGAGAATCCAAACTCGCAATCGTCCCCGTTTGAATGCCCTCAGGGCAGGCAGATGTTTTCCTATATTAATAGGTAAAGGGACGCCTGAAAATTACTAAAAATGTTGGAACTAATTAAAGAAGATTAGAATGAAACACGTACTACTTCCCCCCCCCAGTAAAAAGTTTGCTGTGCGAGGTGTGTTCACGTGTGCTCTTGCTTGTTTGATGATGCTCATATCATCGAGCGTTTTCGCACAGAGCCAAACGATTTCTGGTACCGTTACCGACGCTACGACTAACAGCCCGCTTGCAGGTGCGGCGATCATGGTCAAAGGAACGACAGTAGGTACTATTTCCGATGCGGACGGTTCGTATCGCATCAAGGCCAAACCGACCGACGTGCTGGTATGTACGTTCTTCGGTTACAAATCTCAGGAAGTTACGGTCGGCAATCGCTCGGCTGTCAATTTTGCCATTGCAGAAGATAATACGAAAATCGACGAGGTGGTTGTCGTAGGTTACGGTACGTTGAAGAAAACGCAGCTGGTAGGTGCTGTCGAGAACCTCTCCGGCGAAGCGCTCGAAGGACGTACAAATGCCAACATTACCCGTTCGTTACAGGGGCAGATTCCGGGTCTGAACATCATCCAGACCGACGGTAAGCCCAACCATCAGGGTTCGGTATACGTGCGCGGTAACGCGACGGGTTATCAGTCGCGTAAGAGCGGTACGAACGGTGCAGGTACGAAGCACTCGATCGGTCAGGGCGGTTCGGCTCTGGTGCTGATCGACGGTGTCGAAGGCGACCTGACGACAGTCAACCCCGAAGACGTCGAGACGATTTCCGTGCTGAAGGATGCCGCTTCGGCTGCCGTATACGGCGCTCGTGGCGCATTCGGTGTGATTTTGGTAACGACCAAAGCAGCTAAAAAGGATCGGGTTACCGTAAACTATAACGGTTCGTTCTCCATTAATCGTCGTACGGTGATTTGGGAAGACCATCTAGTATCCGACGGTTTGCAGTGGGCGGAAGCTTTCGCCGAGTTTTTCCAGGGTAATGACCGTACTCCCCAGTCGTCGGGAACGTTCCCCAGCGATGTCAACAAGGAGATCGGCTTCTCGCAGGCTTATCTCGATGAGTTCCGTCGTCGCAAGACCGATCCTTCCTACGAAAAGTATGGTAATTTGTACGGCGACCTGAGCGAATTGGGCTCTCCTACCAAAAAGACCGTTTATTACGGCAGCACGGATTGGGTGGATATGTATCTGAAGGACTATAACTTCACGCAGACGCACAATATTACCGTATCGGGTGCCGGTGAACGCTCTTCATTCGCGATTTCCGGTCGTTATTACAATCAGGACGGTATCTATAATATTGGTGAGGAGGATTTCAAGTCCTATAACCTGCGCGCCAAGGGCGATGTGAAAATCACCAAATGGCTGACGTTGGCCAACAATACGTCGATTTTCAGCCGTAAATACCATCAGCCTTTCGTCGTAAGTGGATCGATGCCTATCTGGCGTCAGATCGAACACCGAGCTCAGCCGCTCTATCCGGTGTATAACGAGGACGGTACGCCGACTTACGCCGCCGCCGCAATGGTTTATGAAGGGTGGTCGCGAGATGAAGCCTACCAGGAGGATAACAAACTCGATGCGATCACGACGACGACTTTGACGGCCGAGCCGATTAAGGACGTATTGAAGGTTTCGGCAGACTTTACCTACAAGGCTATCCGTTCGAAAAAGGATCGTCTTTCGCCTACCCAGACGGGTTATACGACGGCAGGAGAGCCGCATGAATACAATCCGAACTCTTATAAGTCGCATTGGACATACGATACCGATTATGTCGCATCGAACATTGTTGCGACGTGGACTCCCAAATTGGGCGAGAATCACAATCTGAACGTTGTGGGCGGTTGGAATATCGAGAAGACGAAGTATCGTAACACCTATTTGCAGCGTAAGGGTATCCTCTATCCGTCGCTTCCTTCGTTCGAACTGATGGATTCGTCTGAATACAGTGTATCCGACAGCGGTTACGATAAATCTATGGTCGGCGTCTTCGGACGTATTAACTACACTTTGCTCAATCGTTACATCTTCGAGTTCGCAGCTCGTTACGACGGGTCGTCGCTTTTCCCGACCAATCAGCAGTGGGGTTTCTTCCCTTCGGGTTCGATCGGCTGGCGTATTTCGGAGGAGCCGTGGATGAAATGGTCGCGCAACTGGTTGGATAACTTCAAGATTCGCGCCAATGTGGGTTCGTTGGGCAATGCTTCGATTGATCCGTATCAGTTCTTGTCCCTGATGCGTACGAGCAATAGCGCTAGCAAATCGATCGAGAAGTCGTCTATCTTGATTAACGGCGAGCAGGTTCCTTACACTTCCTGGCCTACGATGGTTCCGGCGTCGTTGACATGGGAGACTGTTACGACGTATGATATCGGTGTCGATTTCGACTTGTTGCGTAATCGTTTGTCCGGGTCATTCGATTACTATTGGCGTTATACCAACGATATGTTGATCAATGGTCCCGATTATCCGCAGGTGCTTGGTGAGACTTCGCCCAAGGGCAATTTCGGTGCATTGAAGACCAAAGGCTGGGAGGCATCGCTTTCGTGGCGCGACAGCTTTAAGGTCGGCGGAAAACCGTTCAATTACAATGTGAAGGTCAGCGTCTGGGACAGCCGCACCTGGGTGAAGGATTACTACAACTCCGATGGTGCGATCTACTCTTACTATAAAGGCCAGGAATTGGGCGATATCTGGGGCTTCCGCACCGACGGTTATTTCTTGACCAATGAGGAGGCAAACAACTGGGCAGTAGATGCATTCCATAAGAATGGCAACAATTTCCGTGCGTTTGCCGGTGACTTGAAATTCCTCGATCTCGACGGTAACGGGAAGATCGAAAACGGAGGTGAACGTCCTACGCTCGACAACCATGGCGATTTGGACATTATCGGCAATACGACGCCGCGCTATCAGTATGGTATCAATCTGGGCGCGAACTGGAACGGTATCGGTTTGAGTGTCTTCGTTCAGGGTGTCGGCAAGCGCGACTGGTATCCGATGGTCGAGTCCGGTTTCTTCTGGGGTATGTACAACCGTCCTTACGGTTATTTGCCGAAGGTTCATACGACCGATGCAGTCATTATGGATTACAGTACCGAAAACTGGCGAGTAACCAATCCGGGGGCATATTATACCCGTCGTGTAACCTATGCGGCCAATCGTAACGTCGGACCTCTGACTTATGAAAACGATTATTATCTGCAGGATGCATCGTATTGGCGTATCAAGAACATTACGATCGATTACACCTTCCCGCAGGAGCTGACGCGCAAGATCCGGATCGAGAAGTTGAAGATTTATGTATCGGGCGATAACATTTTCACCCATTCGCCGCTCTTCAAGCATACCGATATGTTCGATCCGGAAACGATCGGTTTCGGTGATAGCGATTACAATGATACTACCGGCGGTTTGGGCGGTGTAGGTCAGGGTTACAGCTATCCGATGCTGAAGACGTGGACGATCGGTTTGAATGTCACTTTCTAATGAATGTTAAATTATGAAAAATATTATTAGATTATTTGCAATAGGGGCCGTTGCCTTCACCGGAGTTTCGTGTGAAGACTTTTTGTCGGCGGATCCGGTGAATAGAGTTTCGGCCGAAGCCTTTTTTGTTTCGGAATCCGATTTACAGTTATATTGTAACGGTCTCCTCGAATCGTATTGCCCGTCGGCGAATACGATTGGTATGGGAGATAGTTATACAGACTTGACCGCCAGCAAATCGGGTACGGATTATTACAAACCGGGGGCAGCATGGGATGCAGGTAAGCAGACCGGTTGGGATGTCGGTGATTGGAGAAGTATCCGTCGTGCCAATATTATGCTGCGGGACATGGTTCGTGCCAAAGAGAATGTTTCAGAGGTCGTTTATAATCATTATGAAGGCGTAGCGCGTTTTTGGCGGGCTTATTTCTATTATAGCAAAGTGAAGACGTTCGGCAATGTGCCGTGGATCGACCAGGTCCTCGATGTCGACAACGCGTTGCTTTATGCCGGCCGCGACGATCGCGAATATGTGATGAGCAAAGTGTTGGAGGATCTGAATTTCGCTTGCACGTATTGTTCTACCGATACGAAGACTTACAAGAACGTGATTAATCGTTGGGTAGCTTTGGCTTTCAAATCGCGAGTTTGTCTTTTCGAAGGTACTTATCGTAAATATCACAAGGTCAATCCGTCGACGAATCAGCCTTGGAACAATAAGTATGAGAGTGCCGATGATTTCTTGCAGGAAGCTGTCGATGCCGCCAATACGATTATGACGGAGGCGGGGTTGAAGTTGCACAATGACTATCATGCCTTGTTTACGACGTCGGCTTTGGGCGATATCAATGAAGTGATTTGGTATCGCGAGTACAAGACGAGTGACGGTCTGAATGTATGGAACGATCTGACGTTGAATTACAATACTTCTACTGCAAGTCAGAAGGTTTCGCCGACGAAGGCCTTGATGAACATGTATCTCACGACCGACGGTACCCCGATCGAGTCGGATCAGGTTCCGATGAGCAAAGAGTTTGAAGGCCGCGATCCTCGTCTGAGCCAGACGGTTCATGCTCCGGGACACGAGTGGACGTACGGCGGTGTAACCGGGCCTAAGCCTTTGAACTTCACGCACGTCGTTACCGGCTATATGTTTATGAAATGGAGTCAGGAGTTCGAGAACAACTACACGACTGGGCGTGGCGATAATTCCGTACCTATTTTCCGCCTTGGAGAAGTTTTGCTCAACTATGCGGAGGCGAAAGCCGAGCTCAATAACGGTTCGTTATCTCAGGAGGACTGGAATTTGACGGTAGGCGCGTTGCGCGATCGTGCTGGGGTTAAGAATATCTGGCCGGAAGATACAGCGAACTATAAGCCCGATCAGTGGTTGATCGATTATTATGCTCAGGCAGAGGGCGCCGCTATTACGAATCTGTCGAATACGATTCTCGAAATCCGTCGTGAACGTGTTACGGAGCTGATTCTCGAGAACCTCCGTGTCGATGATCTTTATCGCTGGCATTGTGCGAATCTGATCGCTCTTCGCGATACCGAGAAGGGTTGGAAGGGTGTATACTTATCGGCTGATGAAGTTAAGAACGGTATGGAATTCAACGGATACACGTATACCTTTACTGCGGCGGATACCAATCCTAACAACTATTGCATTGGTACCAGCATGAGTGATAATAACTGGACGCTGACCGACGGCGATCACGGTTATCTGGTATACCACGAAGATTTACGTTTCGACGAGCGAATGTACGTGCGTCCGATTCCTTCTGCGGCATTGTCATTGAATACCAATTTAGGCCAGAACTACGGTTGGGAACAGTGATCTTTGCAGGAGAATAGAGTTTGATTAAAAAGATAAGTGGTCTTTGTTTTACTCAAAGATCGCTTATCTTTCTAAATAGTACGCGATTTTATTTACTGTGAATCCAAATAAGGAAGGATTATATATGTTAAGAAAGTTTTATTATCTGTTTTTGACGGTGGCTTTGCTGGGCGGAGCCGCTTGTTCGAGTTCCGATTCTGATGACTCGGATCCTACGCCTCCCGAGGGTGAGACGGTCCTTGTCGGTCAGATCTCGGATGCTACGACGGGGAAAGGTATTGCCGGCGTTCCCGTGACGGACGGCTATACGTTTACTACTACGGATGCCGACGGTAACTACCGCCTCGTAGCGAACCGTTATTGCCGCAATGTCTATTACGTTACTCCGGCGAACTATAAGGTGGCTCTCGATCCTTCCTCCAAGTTGCCGCTGTTCTATTCGACCTCTACGATTCAGCGCTACAAGGAGAATCGCAACGATTTTAAACTGGAACCGCTTCCCGCTGTCGAGGAGAATTTTACGCTCGTCGCTATCGGGGATCCGCAGTGTAAGACGGATGATGATGTGACTCGTTGGGAAACGGAGACGATTCCCGATATCAAATCCACACTCAAAAGTGCACAGGAGGAAGGTCGGTGGACGAATGCCTATGCCGTTACATTGGGCGATATTACGTTCGACAATACGGTGCAGTGGGATCCGATGAAAAAATCGATGTCGAACATGCAGATCGGGACGGATTATCTGCCGATCTTCAACTGCATGGGCAATCACGACCACGATGCCTCTCAATCGACTCCATACGCTGCTCAATTGAACTATGTCCAGCGTTTCGGCCCGGCCGACTATTCATTTAATAGAGGTAAGGCACATATCGTTGTGATGGATAATGTCGTTTGCACGAGATCTACGGGTTCGACGTGGAATTATGAAGCCGGACTTCTGGATCAGCAGTATAATTGGCTGAAAGCCGATCTGGACCTGGTCGAGAACAAGGCGGACAAGATTATTTTCTTTTGTGCCCATATTCCTTTCCGTAACGGGGGAAAGAACACGGGATCGAATGTGAATGAAGACAAGCATTATGCGGATGTCCTCAATTTGTTGACGCAATTCAAGGAGGCGCATATCATGATCGGACATACGCATTATCCGCAGAATTATATTCATACCAAGTATGTGTGCCAGGGTGGTAAGCCTGTGTATGAGCATGTTCATGGCGGTGCCTGCGGTGCTTGGTGGTCGAGCAACCTGAATGTCGACGGGGCTCCCAACGGTTACAGCATCTACGAAATCAAAGGCAATGTCGTCGATAACTGGGTAGCGAAATCTACCGGACGGCCCGAGACGTACCAGATGCGTGTATACGATGGCAATGCCACCTATACGGGACAGAAGAAATACTCCTACACTTGGACGGGTGGCGGTACTGGCGCCGGTATCAAGACGAATGGCAATGCGGCATTGAAGGATTGTTTCGTCGTTTCGATTTGGAATGACGATCCCCAGAATTGGAAGGTGGAACTCGTTCAGAACGGCGTTGTTACGCCGATGTCGCGTATAAGTTCGAATATTGCTGATATGTGTGCCGTATCGTTCTTCTTTAACGAATGCGGCAAGACGACGACGACCTGGAACAAGGCATTGCAGCATTATTGGTACGTCAAAGCTCCCGGAGGAAATCCCTCGACTGAAAAGGATTGGGTCGTACGTGCTACGCAGACGATTCCTGCAAGCGGGAAGACCAATGTCTATGAAGCAGCTGCTTTCCAGACCGATTTTTCGGGTTTCGCAGCTAATTGATCCATAGAGGTTGTATTTAAAGCGGTGTGCCTATTAGGCACACCGCTTTTTTGTTGGTATGCAGGGGTATCCGTAATATATTTCGTCCGGATATCGCTGCACCACGGGATGTAAATATTGGGATGCTCTGAGTACGAATGTTCTTGGATAAGAATCATTCCGCTTCTGGCGATCGGAAGCGGGATGATTCGGCGGATTGTCGAGGATTGCTTTTCGAAGGCGGTCCGTTGCCCGGTTGTGTTCTCCTATTTCACCTTGCTGCTGCCGACCATGCGGTATTTTTCGCAAAGCAGCTCCACGACCGGCGCCACGGCTTTTGGGAAAACCTTTCGCAGGTCGATCTCCTCGCTTTCGAGCAGTACGCCTTTGAGCGCGCGCATGAAGTTGTCCTTGATCTCGGTGGCGAGGTTGACCTTGACGATGCCGTTGGCGATCGCTTCGCGCACCATGTCGTGGGGGATGCCCGAACTGCCGTGCAGCACCAGCGCCGCGTCGGTCGCCGCATGGATCTGCGCCAGCCGTTCGATGTCGAGCCGCGGAGTCTGCTTGTAGAAGCCGTGGGCCGAACCGATCGCCACGGCCAGCGCATCGACGCCGGTCGCTTCGACGAACCGTGCGGCCTCTTCGGGCGTGGTGAAGCCTCCGCCCTGCGCCTGTCCCAGTTTGGCGACGTAGCCCAGCTCCGCTTCGACGTTCACGCCGTAGGGGCGTGCCAGTTCGACGATCCGTCGGGTCGTCTCGTCGAACGGACGTTCGCTGGCATCGATCATCACCGAGTCGAATCCTGCATCGAGACACCGCTCGACCAGTTCGACCGATCCGCCGTGGTCGAGATGAATCCACCCTTCGACGCCGTAGTCGGCGATCGCCCTGCGGCCCATTCCGACGGCCTGTTCGAGCCCCATATAGTCGATCGAGCTGCGCGTGAGCTGCAACAGCACGGGAGCCTGCATTCGCTGCGCAGCCTGCATGACGGCCGTGAGGGTCTCGAAGTTATAGAAATTGGTCGCCAGCACGGCCGTCCGGTCGCGCTGGCATTTTTTCAACAGTTCTTTTACGTTCATTACAGCAGGTTGTTAAGGTCGACCAGATTGAATGCGTAGAAATACTTGTCCATATCGTGTTCGATGCGGCCGAGTACCACCTCTTCGGGGTCCATTCCCACACGGCGCAGGTTGTCGTAGAGCCGTTGGCGCGCTACGAGCGCTTCGGGTTCCTGCCAGATGTAGCGGCAGCCGGTGCGGCGCTCGGCGCTCAGTGCGCCGAATGCCGATCCTTCCTCGGCGGGCAGCAGCCACTTCTTCCAGCGGCCCGACGCTTCGACCAGTCGTTCGAGTGTCTCGGTGATGCGCGAACGCATGGCGATACGTCCTTCGGCCAGGAGCTTCTGTTCGGTACGTTCCAGTTCGGCCAATCCGTCGTATTCGCTCATCGTGAACTCCGGGCCGACGTTGGCGGCGCCCATGCCGCACAGCGGGTAGTCCTGCGGATTGCTTACGCCGTCGGTGTAGTGTCCCTTGATGTAGCTGCCCAGCGGACGGACTTTCGCCGTGAGGCTGCGGGCTACCTCCGTGTCGAAGAGGGTCGTGTGGAGGTCGGTTCCCACCTTGCCCACGATGAAACAGGGCCATATGTCGGAGAGCCCTTCGCGCGCCAGTCCTGCTTTGAGTTCGGCGATGAAGGTGTCGAACGTCCGTTCGTCGGCCAGACCGCCGTGCACCTCCTCGGTTCCCACCTCGTAGGAGATTTCGGGCAGTCCCTTCGCACGGCGGAAGGTTTCGCAGTGCCGGATCAGCTCCACCGTGCGGGCGGCCACGAGACGGATGTCGATCGTCTGGCCGGCCGGTACGTTGATGTCCACCGTCGGATCGACGTGGATCAGATCGTACCCCGCCAGCAGCGCCGCTTCGAACGAGCGCTTCACCCCGTCCATCGCGGCCTCGGTCGACCACTTCTCGGTGCGCTGCTTGTCTTTGAGCCACGGACCGCCGTGGTCGATGGCCACGATATAGATTCCGTCGAAGTTGACGGCGGCGGCCTCCATGCGCACGAGCTTCACGAACTCGTCGGGCCGCATCCCCGTGTACCCGCCGTCGCAGTCGATCTGATTGAGTGTCGCGGCGAAATAGATCGGCGCGTTGTTGCGCTTGGCGGCACGGAAGGCGGCCTTGATGACCGCCGTCGAATTGGGACAGGCGGCGAAGAGGGTGCGACGGATGCCGGTTTCGCGTTCCAGCTCCGCGATGCGTTGCAACAGTTTTTCGGTTTTTGCCATAATCGTTGGGTGTTGATGGTGCCGGGTTTCGTCAGACGGGGGCGGCCGGAGACCGCTTCCTGCGGAAGTGTTGTCCGCCTCCTGCGGTCGGAAAGGGGGCTGCGACCTCCCTGCCGGTGATACTATCGGTTGATGAACATTACTTTGTTGAAGAACTCCTTGCGCTCACGCATGACGCCGAACGCCTTGTCGGCCTCCGAGAGCGGGAAGCGGTGCGAGATGAGCGGACGCACGTCGATGCGGTGCGACGCGATGGCCGCGAGCGCCGTGCGCCATTCGTTGCGGACGTCGTTGTAGCTGCTGTTCCACGTCCCTTTCAGCGTGAGCTGCTTGCGCAGAATCTCCCAGTAGCCTTTCTGGGTGAGGGTCATGTCGCCGGCGGGATTGCCCATCGAGACGACCGTACCGAAACTTTTGACCGCTTTGAGGGCCTGCTCCCACGTTTGCGCCACGCCGGCTCCTTCGATGCAGGCGTCGGCGCCCCGGCCGCCGGTCTGCGTGCGGATATACTCCACCGGATCGGTCTCGC